>Ga0233438_10005040_pt1 | contig 11299 bp, 8 predicted proteins | sample SI_123_September_FD_182720 | JGI IMG/M metagenome (GOLD analysis project Ga0233438, IMG submission 182720) | Seawater microbial communities from Saanich Inlet, British Columbia, Canada - SI_123_September2016_10_MG | ecosystem: Environmental > Aquatic > Marine > Inlet | place: Canada: British...
CGGATAATAAAGGTACTGCGCTTGCCTCGATTCAAAATGATATAGGTATCGTTGATTAAATCTGTTGCGCTTAATGTGTACTGCTCGCCAACTTTTTCTTTGTTGACCGCAATTGAATTTTCTTTCAACGCACGTCGTGCTTCACCATTGGAAGCCAAAAAGCCAGTTTCGGCAGAAAGTGCCGCGATCATATCTAATCCTTCTAGAATTTTAGCTTTGGGCACATCGGCTTGTGGTACGCCTTCAAAAACATCTAGAAATGTAGTTTCGTCTAAGGTTTGAATATCTTCTTTGAATGCTTTACTGTATAAAATTTGGGATGCTTTTTCGGCATTTTCACAATCTTCCGCACCATGCACCATAGTTGTAATTTCTTGTGCTAACCGTTTGTGCAATTGACGTAAATGCGGTTGTTCTTTATGCGTTTCAATCAAAGAATTGATCTCTTCTTGCTCTAGAAAGGTGAAGATTTTGATGTATTTTTCAGCATCTTCGTCACTGGAATTTAACCAGTATTGATAGAATTTATAAGGCGAGGTTCTTTTAGCATCAAGCCAAACATTTCCGCCCTCACTTTTTCCAAACTTTGAACCGTCAGATTTGGTGATCAATGGACATGTGATGGCAAATCCTTTGCCATTGCCCACACGACGGATAAGTTCTGTACCTGTAGTAATATTTCCCCATTGGTCGCTACCCCCCATCTGTATGGTACACTGATGCGCTTGGTATAAATGTAAAAAATCGTAGCCCTGAACCAACTGGTAGGTAAATTCTGTAAAACTCATCCCTTCATTACTGTCCGATGAAATTCTGTTTTTTACAGAATCTTTAGCCATCATATAGTTGACGGTAATGTGCTTGCCTACATCACGAATAAAATCTAAGAATGAAAAATCTTTCATCCAATCGTAATTATTAACCATTAGTGCCGCATTGGGTTGATTACTTTCAAAATCTAAAAAGTGTGCTAGTTGCTTTTTAATGGCTTCTTGATTGTGACGAAGAGTCGTTTCATCCAATAAATTTCGTTCGGCAGATTTGCCAGAAGGATCACCAATCATTCCTGTTGCACCTCCAACTAAAGCCACAGGTTTATGCCCACAGCGCTGATAGTGTGCCAACAGCATAATGGGTACCAAATTTCCGATGTGTAAAGAATCTGCTGTAGGATCAAAACCCACATAAGCTGCACGCATTTGTTCCAAAAGATGTTCTTCTGCCCCTGGCATAACATCATGAATCATTCCTCTCCACTTCAGTCCCTCTATGAAATTATTGGCCATTTTTTAAGTTTTATTCAACAAAGATAAAAGATTCAGCCATGCTGAGAAAAGAAAAATCAGTAATTTAGCAGCATGGTTTTAGTTACAGGCGGTACAGGACTTATTGGGAGTCATTTACTCTTTAAGTTGACACAAAAAGGGCTGTCGGTTCGTGCTACTTACAGAAAAGAATCTAAGCGCGAGCGCGTAAAAGATATTTTCGCTTATTATTCGGAGGATTCAACAGCGCTTTATAATGGTATACAATGGGTAGAGGCCGATCTTAATGATGTTCCTAAATTAAGCTTAGCTTTCCAAGACATAACACACGTATACCACTGCGCTGCATTGATTTCTTTTGATCCATCTGATTATAAATTACTTCGAAAAACAAACATTAGAGGTACGGCAAACATAGTCAATTTGTGCATCAATCATGCTGTAGAGAAGCTGTGTTATGTCAGCACTATTGCGACTTTAGGTTATGATGCTGATTGCATCGATGAAGAAACCTATTGGGATGGTAATCAAAATCAAAGTGTATATGCCATTTCAAAGTATGGTGCAGAAATGGAAGTTTGGCGTGGAATACAAGAAGGTGTTTCGACCGTTATTGTGAACCCTGGCGTGGTGCTTGGCCCAGGCTTTTGGTCTTCCGGCAGCGGCTTATTATTTGACCTGGTGAAAAAAGGAACTCCCTTTGTAACTGAAGGGGGTACAGGCTATGTTGCTGTTCAGGATGTGGTTACAGCAATGGTTCGCCTGATGAATACCTCAATTGAAAATCAGCGCTATATTTTAACAAATGGACATCATTCTTATTTCGAAATTATAAGTATGATTTCAAGGGAATTGAACGCAAAACTTCCCAAAAAAATGAGCTCCTCTTTTTGGCTCGCAATCGCTTGGCGAGTAGATTGGATTGCGTCCAAATTATTTAGAAGAAAACGGAGGCTAACAAGACAACTGAGTTACACTCTACAGAAAAAATCATATTACAGGGCGGATAAAATTAAACAAGATTTGGAAGGGTTTGAATTTACAGCTATTTCAGACTCTATTTGTTCAACGTCTCAATTCTTTTTGAAGTAGGTCTGTTCTTAAGCGTTAGCTTTTGCTTTTTTAAATCGAACGCTGAGTCTGGTTTTACCAATTTGGTTTTTCGAATCGAGTCACGTATTCTTTTTTCTTCTGCAACAAAGTCTTGCAATACTTTCTTATCGGATTCTAGTTTCTTTTTTAGGCGTTCGTAAATAGATGCATAGGCTTCACTATTGTGTGCGTAGTAGGTGTTGCTGTTGGCCAGTTGAGTACTATCGATGCCATATTTATCAAAAATATACTGTGTTGGATCGGCAATGTGCTTTTCCAAAATTTTCTTATTAACGCCTTTGGCGGCATTAAGCAACATAAATTCGCTTAATACCTCAACCATTTGATCCTCTTCAATCAAATTATCTGGCGCTTCATAAGTGTTTCTATTACAAGAAACACAAAGTGTCAAAATAAGTAAGAAAGACCAAATTCTCATCGTTCAAATGTTAGGCGCATTGCTGCATTTTGTTTAGAAAATTGTGCGTTGTGGTATACTAAAGAACCATTAAGTATCGTATGTGTAATTCTCGATTTGAACGTTGTTCCCTCAAATGGCGACCATCCACATTTATACAAAATATTGTCTTTTGTTACCGTCCAAGGATTGTGCGGATCGACCAAAATCAAATCGGCATAATATCCCTTCCTGATAAAACCTCTTTTTTCAATTTCAAACAAAATGGCGGGGTTATGTGCCATTTTTTCAACAATCTTTTCTAAAGATATTTGTTCACGGTGATAGGCCTCCATAAGAGCCACAACCGCATGCTGAACCAAAGGACCACCTGATGGCGCTTTAGTGTAAGGATTTGATTTTTCGTCTAAGGTATGAGGTGCATGGTCAGTTGCTATGACATCGATACGGTCGTCCAGCAGAGCCTTCCACAGTGCAGCGCGGTCCGTACTGGATTTTACAGCTGGGTTCCACTTTATTAAAGTCCCCTTTTGATCATAATCTTCATCTGAAAACCAAAGGTGATGGATGCATACTTCAGCAGTAATTTTTTTATCCTTGAGTGGACGTTTGTTAGAAAACAGCCCCATTTCTTTTGCTGTAGACAAATGAAATACATGCAGTCTTGCCCCTGTTTTTTTGGCCAATTCAATAGCTTTTGATGAGGACAAATAACATGATTCTGCACTTCTTATGACTGGATGATATTTGACAGGGATGTCGTCTCCATATTTATCGACAAATTTTTTGGTGTTTGTACGAATGGTTTCTTCGTCTTCGCAATGCACCGAAATGAGCAAATCTGTACTTGAGAAAATCTTTTCTAAAACTTCGGGATTATCAACGAGCATATTTCCAGTGGATGAGCCTAAAAATAATTTCAGCCCTGCAACATTTTTTGAATCTACTTTTAAGATTTCGTCCAAATTGTCGTTGGTACCGCCAAACATAAACGAATAATTGGCATAAGATGTTTCAGCAGCGATCTGAAATTTATCTTCTAATTTTTCAATAGTAGTGGCCTGAGGGACGGTATTAGGCATTTCGATAAAGGAAGTAATCCCGCCTGCAATTGCAGCTTTAGATTCAGTTGCTATATTGGCTTTGTGTGTTAGCCCAGGTTCTCTAAAATGTACCTGATCATCGATCATTCCTGGAAGTAAAAATTTATTTTCCGCATCAATAACTTGGGTATCCCCATTTTTAGCACTGATTGATTCTGAGATTTCAGTTATGAATTGATTTTCTATGAGTACATCGCCTTCAATGATTTTTCCTTCATTGACAATGCGCGCATTTTTTATTAAGATCGATTTTTCTTGCATTTATAGTTTGCCTAATAATTGTTGAGCACGCATTTGGATAACTCCTAAAATGGCCTCAGAAATAATTCCTTTGGTGAGTTTTGACACCCCTCTAATACGGTCGGTAAAGATAATGGGTATTTCTTTGATTTTAAATTTTTTATTTAGGGCTTTAAATTTCATCTCAATTTGGAAGGCGTAGCCAATAAATCGGATCTCATCAAGATTTATTGTTTCAAGAACCTTGCGCTTGTAGCACACAAATCCAGCCGTAGGGTCTTTGACGGGCATACCAGTGATAATACGCACATAAAACGAGGCAAAATAAGACAAAAGAATTCTAGAAAATGGCCAATTCACTACGTTTATTCCTTTGATGTATCTTGAGCCAACTGCAACATCAACATCATGTGATATGCATGCCTTGTGAAGAATCTCCAGATCTTTTGGATTATGAGAAAAATCAGAATCCATTTCAAAAATATAAGAATACGGATGTTGTAAAGCCCATTTGAAGCCATCGATGTATGCGCGGCCCAATCCGGATTTATATGGCCTTGATAAGAGGTGTAAAGAACCTGGAAATTCGTCTTTCAATGCTTCTACTCTTTGAGCTGTTTTATCAGGCGAATTGTCGTCTACAACAAGAACATGTACATGCTTGTACATAGAGAAAATAGTGTGCAACATCAGTTCAATATTTTCTATTTCATTATAGGTTGGTATGATGATGAGTGTATCCTTCAAATCATAATTTTGTTAGACAAAAATACGCTATTTTAACGGATCTGTATATACAAATATTCTTCTTAGATTTGTGTATGCTTAGAGAAGTTATTACAAATGATTGGTACGTGGGGTTTTGCCTCTTGAGTTTAGTCATTGTCGTTAGTGCAAAAAAAATTGATTCCCAACGCTTTTCAGGCTTCTTAAAGTTATTTAGCAATTCAAATTACCTGCGGATTTACTTAAAAGAACATACTTTTTTTGACAGCTTTGATACGCTATTATTTATCAATTTTTGTGTAAATATTATATGTTTTTCTTGGATTGGCTACCAATTACTCTACACCAATGTAGACATGAGCTTTCTGTTGCTTTCTCAACTTTTTCCTTTTGTTGCCGGAGGAGTAATTCTCAAAATTCTATTAGAACTGTTTTTGGGCTATGTATTGGATTTATACAACTTATTCAACATCCTAAGTTTTCAACAAATAAGCAGCTATAACTTTATAGGCTTGGTACTGCTTCCTCTAAACGCATTCCTCGTTTTTGGGGTTAATCTAGCACCTTTAGCTGTGATTTTAGTTGCTGTATTAATCTTGATAATATCCATTGCTGGAATGATAAAAACCATCCAGTCAAATCTTAACATTATTTTGAATAACTTTTTTTATTTTATTTTATATCTTTGCACTTTCGAAATTGGCCCCTATTTGGTAATTTATACGGTCGTTAATCGAGCTTAAATCAATTCTACAAGACTAATTAATTTATGAAAGTAAAAACAATTTTAGTTTCTCAACCTGAACCAAAAGCAGAAAATTCTCCTTACTTTGATCTACAACAGCAACAGAAAGTAAAAATTGACTTTCGCCCTTTTATACATGTTGAAGATGTAAGTACTAAAGAAATTCGACTTCAAAAAGTTGATTTTTCGAAGTTTACAGCCATTATACTTACAAGTAGAAACGCGGTAGATCATTTCTTTAGAGTTGCAGAAAAAATGCGCTTTAAGGTTCCAGACAGTATGAAATATTTTTGTCAATCTGAAGCTGTTGCCTATTACCTTCAAAAATATGTGGTATACCGCAAGCGTAAAATTTATGTTGGAAAACGCACTTTTCCAGAACTTATTACATTAATTAGTAAATACAAAGATGAGTCTTTTTTACTCCCCTCTTCGGATAAGCTAAAGCCTTCCGTTCCCTTAGCTTTAGACGAGTTGGGTGTGCGCTGGAAACAAGCTGTTTTTTATAAAACAGTAATCAGTGATCTTTCAGATTTAGCAGATGTTTATTATGATATATTAGTGTTTTTTAGCCCATCTGGAATTGAATCATTATTTCATAACTTCCCCGATTTCAAACAAAACGACACCCGTATTGCCGTTTTTGGAAATACTACAGTCAAAGCTGTTGAAAGCAAGGGACTTCGTGTAGACATTGCTGCACCAACAAAAGATATGCCGTCAATGAGTATGGCACTTCAGAAGTACATCCAAAAAATGAATAAAAAGTAATTTTTTTATAACTATACAATACGCCGTCCCCTAGGGATGGCGTTTTTTTTTGCTTTTTTTTGTACCTTTAAAAAATATCTAATTTCATGAAAAAAAATATATTTCTAATTTTATGTTTTGTATTGGTACTAAGTTGTAATGATGAAGCTTATGATAATGATAGTACCGGTGACTCATCTCCAGCTTTAGGCGCTTCTGACTACTCGCCAAGTGGCAACAATGCTTATTGGATTTATGACGTTGCTGTGAGCAGTGCTGTTGTAACTGAAATGAATTTCGCCGCAACAGATTCTGTGTATGTCAGCAGTATAAACCAAAATTCATTCTTGTTAGAGGCCAATGACGATGGTATTGCTAATGGCAGTATGAATATAGTGCTCACCAACGGATCATTGAGCAAGACAAGTACTACATTGGTTTTTGATGGTGGTATTGATTTACCGGATAATCTAGCCGATTTGGGCTTCACTCAAGACCTTTCAATAGAGGGCATGACTCTTTTGGACTTGGATGCTTCAAACAATCAAGAGCTTTACAATGAGGAACGTAATTTTTCTGAAAATATTGACCTAGATGGGCTTGCAGTCCCTATCAATATCAGCAGCAGAATATCCACTACTAAGATAAATTTTCACGAAAACAAGGCGCTTAATGGGACAAATTACACCAATGTTTTTGAGGGTGAGTTCTCCTTAAATATCGAAATTTTAGGAACATTTTCAGTAGCAGGCATCAGCCAAACAATCCCTATTTTAGATGAACAAGACGTACTAAAAACAAGCTACTATTATGTAGAAAATATTGGTCTTGTTAGAGCTGAAACAGTTCAAGGCATCAGTCTCTCCGCACAATTAACCACACTACTTTCCCTTTCGGGTGTGGACTTAGACATTCCAACAAACGTATCCATAGAAAATATTGAAGAATTAGTTGATTTCGCACTAAGTGACTAAGAACGGAATACCAAAACAATAAACACGGAATAGAGCAATACCAAAAAGAAACCCTCCTTGAATTGAAGTTTGTTTCGTTTTTTCAGTACAACCAAGGGCAGTATAATGACTGCAAACACTAGCATCCAAAGTATGTCTCTGGATAAAATTTGAGAATCATCTACAGGAATTGATTTTATAATTGAAGTTAATCCTAAAACAGAACCAATATTAAAAATATTAGACCCAATAAGGTTTCCTAGTGAAATAGCCTTTTCATTTTTAATTAGAGCAATAATCGAAGCCGCCAGCTCTGGTATACTAGTCCCAACAGCAATTAAAGAAACAGAAATGACCGCTTCACTGACGCCCATTTTGTGTGCGACAACAACAGCTCCATCGACTAACCAATCGGCACCAAAAAACAAAGCTAAAGCCCCAATAACTAGCCAAATTAATATCTTAAAATAAGAAACTTTGTCTGAGAGCTCAATACTGCTGTCCAACTCTTGTAAAGAAGTTCTAGATTTTTTAATAAGTAAATAAATAAATAATGAAAGCGCGCTAAATAAAACCCAACCCTCAACTGATGAAAGTTGATTATCAGTTTTAAGAAAAAAGTAAAGAAGTAATGAAAAAATAACTAATGAAGGCCAATTGAATTTATAAAACGATTGATCCACTTCTACCGTGGTACAAATTGCGGTAATACCCAACACCAGTCCAATATTGGCAATATTAGATCCAACCACATTATTTATGGCAATGGCTGGTACTCCTTGAAGGGCCGCATTTAAACTCACCAATAATTCGGGAAGAGAAGTCGCGAAAGAGACCACAGTGAGTCCAATGACCATTTTTGAAAGATTCAATTTTAGCGATAGCCCAACAGAAGCTCGAACCAAATATTCTCCGCCTATGACAAGCAGAATAAACCCTAAAATCATCAAAATAATATCCATCAAAGGTATTTTGAACAAATATAGGTTATGAAACGAAAATAGCTTGATTTATAACAAAGAAATTCTATTTTTGATATATGAAATTAATTTTTAAATCTTTGGCTTTATTGAACAAAGCCATTTTACCAAGCTTAAGCAAAAAAAGGGTTGACCTTAGCAAAGCCAATAAGTGGCAAATGGCGCTATTGGGTTGGCGCAGCTTCATTACCAAAAGAGCACTCGACTAAAATATATTTGGTAAGTATTAAAACAATATTGAGATGAGCTATCTTATAGCACAGTTTAAAAAACTCAAATTTACTTCCTCAAAGCCTCTTTAGATATTTGTTCTTTATTTGTTTATTTTTTAATTATTCGTTTGTAAAAAGTCTGATTGTTTCCTGTGATTTTCACAATGTATACTCCATTACTTAACTTGTCCATTGGTAAAAATTTACCTTTTGTTGTATAAATTTTTCTACCTCTTAAATCCAATAAAGAATAGGTTAAATCTTGTAAAAAAGTATCAATAAACAGAGTGTTTTCTACTGGATTCGGGTAGAATTTAATTGCGCTTAAGTCATAAGAAGGGGCATTTAAAATAAAGGTTGTAATGCAAATTTCTAAAGTGTAATCATTCAAAATTCCAAGGTCTTCATTATGAAAATCTCGAATTCCTATAATCCATTGCCCTTGTGAATTTTTACCATCAAAATTTGACAGTGAAGTTCCAGTCGGTTTATAAATTACTCCGTTTCTTACTTCACAAATAAAATCTGATAGAGCTTCATCATCAAAAGTAACATCAAGATTGTCTTCATCAGTACAATCTCTATCAAACAAAACTGATTGGGTCTCATCTGGATGCTGTAGTACTATGTTTAAGTCTTCTATCCATGAATGCGTTATATCAACATTAAAATTAACATCCGAAATTATACCGTTTTCTGTAACGTCTATAGTATTAACTAAAAAATCCCCAAAAACATTTTGACCTGCTCCATCCGGAATATTTTGAGCTAAATTTTCAGCAGAGCTATACGTTATACAATTAGTTTCAGTAATATAGTCTATTGTAAATGGAATGGTATTTACTGCATAAAAAATATGATTGTTCCCCCTGACCATTAAACGGCAATTTAGTGCTGGTGTATTGGGCACAAGAACATCATGAGACCCATCGTTAGGTACTCCTTGAGCTAGGACTTCATTAAAAGAAATTCCTCCATCTGTAGATAAAATAATATCAACCTCATCCGCATTTATTCCGTTAGCATCTGTTCCTGCAACATTCCATGAAACAGTTTCCACTGACCCTGATTGCCACATCAAATCAGACTCATCTTGGGAAGTAACCGAAAAGCCTGACCCAGTATCGACTACAGTAACAAGCATTTCATCAGTGGCAACTTGCCCGGTACCATCATCTCCAATAAAACCACTACCATTATCTCTTACTGTTAGTGCGAAATTTAGTATTCTAGGAACAGAGGGAGTAACTTCCCATGTAGATGATAGGCTTCCTGAAACGACAGTTTCTAATTTGGGGAAATAGCGCTCTGGATCATTAGTTTGACTTAAGGACCTGTACAGTGGCCCTGTTTGCCAATTGGATTGAGGAGTTGAATTTTGAGGAGATTGTTCTGTATCGTTTTGTGACCAGTTGTATGTGAGTGTTTCATTGCCATCTGGATCATCTGCAATTCCAGTCAAAACAAAAGGTGTATTTGTTGGGATGATGTAATCATTCCCGGCATTAGCTGTTGGTGGTTGATTCTGTATGTCTAGGCCTACATCGCAAGTTGGAACAATAAAACCATAATATGAATTTAAACCAGTTTTGATATAACCACCTATATCTCTAATATTAACGTAATTGAAATGGGCATCACTGTTATTTTGTACGTTGGGCGGACAAATACCTGCATATCCCATAATTGAACTACCGCTTCCAGGCTCTACCTCGGTGTTGAATCCAGACCTACTACAAGAATTCATGGTGTGAAATCCATAAAATTGATGTCCCATTTCATGAGCTACATAATCTATATAAAAAGGATCACCAATGGGGTTTGAAGAGCCAGTCCATCCTCTACCCTTATGGAAAGAATTCTGAGAATTAGATGCGCAAACACAACCCAAACACCCTGCATTACCACCTCCAGTATCATTATAATTATGACCAATATCATAATTATTAACTCCTATGACCTGGTCTAGGGTACTGGCTGTTGTGGTGTTAAATTCACCTTGCCATGGGTCATTGAAAGGGTCTAAATATATTATTTGATCATTATTGGCTACTAATTCTAATCGTATACCAAAATCTCGTTCATAAATATCATTCACTCTGTTTATAGAAGTAATCATTGCAGCAAGAACATTTGCTTTTTGATTTTCAACAGTACCAGAACCTGCAAAAAATTGAGCGTACTCTCCAGTACAACTCAAGGCTAACCTATATGTTCTTAATTTTTGATCATCAATATCTCCTTGTCCGTTAACAAAACTCGATCTTCTTTGTTCATTTGAACTGGGAATATTTTGCTCCGTAAAACACTCAAAATCTGACTCATAACCATACACAGATTCTTTTTCAAAAATGATATATATTGAGTCATCGCTTTTACTGTAAGGTTCAATATAGAGCGTGGAACGCGTACCAGAACTAGAAAGTGCATGAAACCCAAGAGGGCTCAAGCTAAACCTAATAGTAGCAGTAGGGTCATCTACTCCAACTCCTTTATAGGTTTTTATATAAGAGTATTTATTTTGTAAAACGGGATGCATTATTGAAGATTCAAAAACCTTAAATGTATTCAACTTTCCTGATGAATTAGGAATATCAAGCATAAAGTATTCATCCTTATTGCTCTCTAGTTTAGAAGTTAATAAATTTAGGTCTAATCGGAACAATTTGTAATCTGAAAGATATTTGTCTTTATCGGACAACTTGTTCACTTTATTATTTACGGATTCGGGCAATAATTTCCAGGGTGATAAAATTTGCCCATAAGAACCACATGTTATAATTACGAAAAAGTAGAAAAGAATGCTTTTCATATG
>Ga0233438_10005044_pt1 | contig 11293 bp, 15 predicted proteins | sample SI_123_September_FD_182720 | JGI IMG/M metagenome (GOLD analysis project Ga0233438, IMG submission 182720) | Seawater microbial communities from Saanich Inlet, British Columbia, Canada - SI_123_September2016_10_MG | ecosystem: Environmental > Aquatic > Marine > Inlet | place: Canada: British...
GCAGATGTCAATGAGTACATATATTTCCAACGATAACCATCAGATGTACTAAAGATTGAGTTTGATGTAGAAGTTGGTTCTACTGTTGATGCTGTTGCACCATCATTCTCAATACACTTATATACGGCATATGCACTATTCATTACAACAAAACTTGAGTCCCAAAGATTGGTAGCACCACTGGCCGCAGCGTTTGATGAGCCAATGTTGTGTTCGTACATATCGTAAGTTGTGCCTGTTGTCCAGTTTCTTCGTGGTATTACTCTTGACACATCTGAAGATGCTATAAGTTTTGAACCTAACATATCGTCCCAGGCATAGAACTCTGAACTTACATCATCATTCGGTGTCGGTGGTGAAGCGTCTGTTCCTTCTGCGATTGTGTTTCCCTGAACATCTGCATCTGATGCCCAAGAGTGTGCTCTTCCTATAAACAAATAATAAGTTTCAGCAGATGTTTCCGAAAAGGATTCAACGAACTGTTCCGCATTATTTATTCTGAATTTATTTGTGATAATTGCTGCCATGTTTTTTATCCTGTACTATAATTAGTGTTCTTTATATCTATTTATAAAGATTTACTAAGCGCTTTTCGTTACTTCAGTAGGAAAAGCGAAGTTAATTTTATGATTTTGACTTGAATTTGTTCCGCTGATGTCCGACAATCTCATTGTTGTACCATCTACATTACTATTTAGTGTGCCTGAGAAGCGTAATGTATTCCAATCCGCTATCGTTGTAGACCAAGAATCTGATTGTGGGTGTTGTAAAACACCAGATTCATTTTCTAACAATATCTCTCCATCACCAGCACCGCCCTCTAAAGTGATTGCATTATTAGCCGCAAAGCTTGTAAACGCACGGTCACTTAAATTCTTAACTCTTGGTCCGCCATAGGCGTAACCATTTCTAACTTCTACATTACGAACCGTATAACTATTTAAATCATAGAAACTATTTCTATTTCTTTCTTGTAATTCGATTGTTGTTTCAGGTGATAAGTTTACATCTTTCTCACCGGCTGTGTAGTGGGCGCTTGTGAAAGCATCAGCAACGGAGACAGCGTATCCTGCGTTTGCAGCTGAACGAGTCCGTTTAGTTTTGCCATCTAGTTCAACACCGTTACTCATAGAATGTAATCCAACGCCTGTTCTTCTGCCAAAGATTCTATTAAATAGAGTATTTAATCTCATGTAGATTGGACTGTCTGAAGTGCCAGAGAATAATCCAGAACTTAATGTTGAACCAACAGGTTGTCTTACACCACCAGCAAGTTGAGTTGCAATATTTACTTGTCCAGTTACATAGAATCCACTTGGGTGAACTGCTCGTTTAAGTGCATCTCTCCATTTATCAATACTTTCTGATACTTTTACAACATAAGAATAATCTTGATAATATAAACTGTCTTGAATTTTTTTAGACAATTCAGAAAGATGGCCATCCTGATTTACATATTTTCCATCTGTTGTAATGTTTGTTGCAATCGTGCCTGTGCCCGTAAGTGGGTCAGATTTTGCCACAACAGCAGTTGTGCCGCCAGAAAATGTTACCGTATCTGTAACTTCTAATGCGCTTGTTGTTGCTGTATATTTTAAAAGAGGGTATGTATAATCAATAACTGTGCCTGTTGCACCACTAACATCTGTGGTAAATGTTTCATCTTCTGTAATTGTGCTTGAAACGGTTTTAAGAATAGCGTAATGAGGGAATACAAATGTTGGTGCAGATGTATAATTAATTCCATGTTCAATAATGCTTAATGATGTTGCACGACCAATATCATCACCAAAAGGTATGACAGTAGAGCTAGCGCCATCAAATGTTTCTGATAACATTCTTCCACCATCTTCAAACTCAATTCGACCTGGGCCGGTTCCATCGCCATCAAGAGCAACTGTTGACTCTTGTTCATCTATTATACGGCCATCATTTTGTTGAAATTCTAAAAACCCAGTTAGGTTACCAGATGTGCCTTCTAATATAATATTTCCTAAACGCTGTCTGTTAGTTTGATTCTCTAGGCTTAAGAACCTATCACCGACAGTAATTGTTGCAGTAGGTAAAGTTGTATAACCAGAACCACTTGCAATCATTCTTATATCAGTTATATCGCCAACACCTGTCGTGGTTTCTTGAACTAATTTATCTCCAGGATATTGAGTATCATCTTGAGTTTCATCTTCTTGTACAATATGTTCAGCATTTTCCATATTATAAGGCACATCTAATTCATGCTCTTGATTAACAATATAATATCTCTCAGAAGTGTTTGTACCCCCATCTTCTTCAGATAAGATAAATCCTGTATCATTATCTTCGTGAGCTAAATATATTCTTTCAAATTGAAGATGTTGTTCATGTAAAAGAGAGCCATCTTCGTTCTCTAATGCAAACTGAAATGATTCTTCTAATTCAATTTTAACTTCATTGTTGACCATTTGAGAGGCAGAATCTAAAAATTTACTTTCTGTACCGTCTGCATATGTTTCTAGTAATAAATCACCTGAACCGTTTCCTGTAATTGTTCCTGATTCTAATTCAACACTAATATCAACACTTCCTGTTTCAGGCGCAAATCCACCATTAACAACGGCGATTTTTGCTTGAGCAGTTCCAGAACTAAATGATATTGTGTCGCCTATTTCATAATCTGTACCAGCAGCATTTATGATTACTTCATCTATACCTGCACCAGATATGTCTTGTACTTGTATTCTACCGCCAGCGCCTGCACCACCAGATAGTGTTGCCTCATCACCAACAGACAATGTACTTCCATCATTTGTAATTACTGTATCTGCGATTCCTTGACTTACTGTTAATTTAACAACAACATCGGAATCAAGATTGCTTATTCCTGTTACTGTTTCTCCAGTTATAAAAGTTCCAGTCGTTGTGTCGGAATTAATTTCTACTTCGATAATTTCAACAGCGCCCTGTTGGAACTTAGTAATATTTTCTACAATAGCTGTTGCTTCATTTATATTATCATCAGCAGGATTATTTGATTGTGTGATTTTTTGACCAACTAATTCAATCGAGTCATTTACTGCTTGAGCTGTTGTCTGTGTACAACGAATAAAGTTTTGCACAGACCATTTTCCACCAGATACACGCAACATATCACCAGTTGGTAAATAAACTTCAGAAGTTTCATTAAACAATAATCTAAAAAACGCTTTATGAGCATTTGCTGTTCCTTTAGTGCGATACAAAGATTTAATATTTTTAACTAATTTTCTTGTATCTACATCTGCATGTGTACTTCTTGGAATCGAATTAAGAAACTCCTCTTTCATCTGAGATAAGAAATCGCTTATCGTGTGGTCTGGGTCAGAATAGTTTAGAAGTTGTTGAAGATTTTCTACAGGGTTTGCACGATACTTGCCAACTTTTGCAGTTGCGCCAGATGTAGAACCTGTAATCGTTTCTCCTGTAATCCAAGCATTGTTTGATGAGATGAATAGTCTATCGTTAGCAAGAATATCTTCTGCAAGAACTGTTGAAGTAGCACCAGATGTAGAACCTGTAATAACTTCATTCTTTGCAAAAGAGCCATTAAATGTAGTTGACTCATTAACAATTGTATTGCCGGCGTCTAGACCATTCTTATCCGTTTGATTAAGTAATACATAACTATTAACCGTGCCTTCGGTTTCTAAAAGAATATTATCAGTTGTTGTAATATCTTCTAAATTTAACTCGGCCGATTCCATAAAAAGGAAATAAGACGACAGAAATTCTGTGAACTTAGGATGGTCCTCTAAAACAAATTGAGGTACTTGTTGTTTGACAAGTGAGGATATTTTCCTCTTATTAGTTTTGTATTTCGTTGCCATTGATTAAGAGTAGCTAGATGTTGTCGTATATGATGTTCCTGCCTGTGAACTTCCACTTGCAATTGCATCTACTTCGCCAGTCATAGTTGAGTTAGATGTGTCGATAGATAATACCTGATTTCTTACTGGCACAACATCATTAGAGCTTGGCGTTGCAAATACTCGAACTTGAGTACTTGTTGCGCCGTCTACATTTGAAATACTTGTAATATGTGCGGATGTAAGAATCACTTCGCCAGTTGTATAATTAACAGTACCGTAAGTTGAGTCTGTATATTGTCTAGTTGAACCACTTAGATAATATAATCTTAAATTACCAGCACCATCATCATCTAAGAAATGTTCGTTTAGTGAGCTGTCATTGTTTACCTTGAAACCAGATGATGATATAACACCGCCGCCAGATGAGTTGTGTCCAGAATGTGGATTATACAACGCATTATTATAACTAAGTGTATATTTTATTCCTGAATTTAATGTTGGTGTAAAATACTTGTACATCCTCACCGTTGTGATATTACTTAAAATGGATACATCAGCGTCATTGACTGCCTCTATTAATTTTGAGTATCTAAACATACCAGTAAAATCCTCTAGTTCGTTGTTGTTGTAACTTGCAACTTTACTTAGTACATTTGTTTGAAGCGTGGTTACATCTTTTGTTGTTTTGCCTGAATCGTATTTAAAGTTTACAACAAGTGTAATGTAGGTTGTTTCTGGGTCGATAATTACAGGCGTTACTGAAGCAACAGCATATGTTTTCAGGCTTGTTACAAGACTTTCTTTTGTCGAAACTGTTAAATTAGAGCCAGATTTTGCCTTGATTGAAATATAAACTTTACCGTAGTCAGGAGTTTCAGCATCTTCGCCACCATATACTTGAACCGACTGAGCGTTTGCATATAAACTCTTAACAAGTGTTTTGTAATCTTCAGCAGTAACCGCTCTGTCTTGAGCAGAGTAATCTCTTGGCGCATTATACTTAATTGAAGCAATTGATTCAAGTCCAGTTCCGCCTGAAGCATTACTATCGGTTGTAATCGTTGCGCTTGAGAATCCACCAATAGTGCCAGATAGTGCAAATGTTGTAGCACCATTAGGCGCATCTCTGTTACAGTTGATATAATCTAATATGACTATGTTACCATCTGCAATTGCTTTACCTGTAACACCGTCGCCGAAGTAAACTTCAAATCGACCGCCTTCTACTTCTTGTAAAAAGTAAACTTTAGATGTTGAGTCTATGCTTGTAATTCCTGTTGCAAGTTTATATGTGTTTGTTATTGCATTAGAAGATGATTCTTGAACTTTAACAGTTAGTGTCGCTGTGTCAACACTATCGTTTGGTATAATAAAGCGTTGGTCAATATCGGATGTGTTTGCTGTGTACTTATAGTTTAAATAAGAACCTTCGTGAATAGATAAATTATTGAACTGATAGACGCCAGACACAGGAGTAATACTTACATCAGCATTGTTTACAAAACTATATGATTGTCCATCAACTGTTGTTGTGAATTTAGTTCCTCTTGACATTGTAAGAGAAGCGCCAGTGGCATCATTAACTAAAACTGTAAGTGTGGCTGTTGAAGATGTGCAACTCGTTGGAGTATAACCAACTTGTTTTGCAAGAGATACAACACTAGAACGCAAGTCTGCACTATCAAGGTACATCTCGTTTGCCAACATGTTTGCATTGTAACCAAGGTAGTGAGTATTATATGCTAGTACATCAAGAAGTACAGACATACCAGAACCTTCGAAGTCGTAGTCTGTGAATTCGTTCTGTTGTGATAAAAATGTTTTTAAGTTAGACTTGATACCATCAAAGTCTAATTCTGAAATTTCTAGTTTAGTTGCCATATGTTATCTCAATCTCTCTAAAAAGGATTCTACTACTACAGGGTCTTGATAGTTCTGCACATAGAAGGATATCTGAACAGCATATCCATTTCTGTCAAATTCTGGTTGTGTATGCACTTGAACTAATCTACATCTTGGTTCGTAATTGTTAATTAAATTTTCTATTTGTTTTGTTATTACATGATTCATCTGAGGAGTCATCAACTCAAACAACATTGCTCTCAAATTAGAACCAATTTCGGGGTGGAAGGGTTTTTCGTAGTGATTGGTATTGATTAGGTTTCGTACACTTCTTTTTACCGACTCGACATCAGTAATCTTCTGAATATCTTTTGTTGCAGTATTCTGTTGAAAATCCAAATTGAGGTCCTTAAAAATCTTAGAACTTCTTGTGCTTTCGTTAGATTGTGTGGCGTCATATCTTGACATTTAGATTCCCATCCTTTTGTAATATTTATAACAATTTACCCAGCGAATACAGTACTAGAACCCCCAGTAATAGCACCGCCTAAATCACAAGAATCATCTACTCGTGCAATTGCTTTGCTATTTACAAAAACAGTACTCGACCCAGCATTAATAACCGCACCCGAATGTGAAACACAAACAGGAGGGGATGCTCCGTTTGGAATAGTATGAGCAGCCGTAGGGTCGCCTTTGCGTTCTACACCTTTACTATTACAAAAAACATCTGTTGATGGTCCAGTTACAGTCGTTGTAGTATTACATCCGTGACCAGTGGTCGTAGCATCACCATCTCTAGTTACAGCAGGCATTATTTCTTATTAAAGACCTTCAGGAACAACAACTGTTCCCTCATCAATCAATCTTTGTCTGTTTACTAAGTGTTGTGCTTGAATTTCTTCTTTACTACCGCCAGTATATCCAACAGCATGACCTTCTTCAATCAATATATCGGCACAATGCTCGCCATCAGTTGTTCTGAAGTTGCCAAGAATACGACCAAATTTACCTTTCATATCTTCGCCCTTTTTACTAACTTGTGTATCTAAGATAGCATCTTCTCCCAAAAGTGAAATTAGTCTTTCTTTAGCCGCAAGACCAAATACCTTTTCAAGTTTATCACTTGTTCGTGATTCTGGTGTGTCAATTCCCATAATTCTTACTCGTTCTTTATGAAGCCAAACACCGAATCCCAAATCTATATCGACATCAACAGTATCACCATCAATCACTTTTAAAACTTTACATTTATACTCGTACATTGTTTTTTTCCTTAATAAAGATTGCTTTAAACTATTTATAATCGCTTGACAAAAGGTTCGGACTAATGTATAATACTTGTATGAATAATAGGCGAATATCCAAGAAGGATATTGAAAATGATTTAGTACGAATATTTGAGAAATATCCAAAATCCTTAGAAAAGGCAATTTCCATCTGCTTTAACCTGATTTTAGACTGTTTTGTAGTGATGTACGGCGAAAAAAAGACGATAAAGTTGTTGGAAGACACAAAAAAGTCAATTCGTAACGGAAATCACACACAAAAACAAACAAAAACTCGAAAAACAACTAAAAGGAGTCAAAAATAGTGCGAAAACGCAAGGTTTTAAGTGAAAAACGCAAGGTTTTACTAAAAGTAGAACACAGAGCATACAACAAACGCATGAGAGCGAAGTACTTACACTCGAATCAACTCACTTTTGACGATTATGTTGATTATATTGAAGGCTATTACAAAGTTTCGATTCAAACTCAGTCTGTTAAGAGATATTCTATACCAAAAGTCAGAGAAACGGAAGAAATTCCTAGTCTGTCCACATTTAGAGAGTCTGCAACAGGCGTTGACTGGCTCAATCACAAAGAAAAACTAGAAATTAGTAAACAATACACAGTAGTGCCTGCATATAACAAAGGTCCTTACATGGTTGTGCCTGTAGAAGAACTGCATACCGCAGGTAAGAAAGTATAGTGAATAGAATTCAACATAAGTTGAACCGTTTTCGGGGCTAAATACTCCAAATAGTTACACAAACATTGAAAAATAGTGTATAATATGCTTATATTATGATGAAAAAGGATAAAGAAAATGCAAAGATTAGTTAGTTCAGATAATTACAATTTAGCAATGCTAGATTTTTACAAAAAAGTAGTGCCAAATCAAAAAGCTGATGAGGCGTTTCAGGCAAACAAATACACTAGGTGGTCTGATGACCAAGCCGCCAATTATATGAGTTCAACTGCAACTGGCAAGGCGCCTAGTAAATTTATTCTTTGTGATATTGAAAAATGTCTAAAAAGTGCAATACAAGATGAAAGACCTTCTGATATTGAATACTTCAAAAACTGGTTAGCAATGGGAGTTAAATACTTAAACTTAGACTCTAATAACAGATGTATTAATGTTACAAATTTTTATAAAAATAAAGTAGTAATAGAATCTGACCATTATAGACTTGGCAATATGATAGTTTTGGTTGAAAAAGGTCGAAATGATACTTATGATAAATTGCCTAAAAAATTAAAAGAGGCATTTGATAATGCAATTGTTAGTGTTCAGATGTATACAGATGTTACTAGACAAGAATTGTCTGATATTTTTACAAGACTAAATGACGGCAAACCTTTAAATGAACCAGAAAAAAGAAATGCTAGTACTAGTCTTGTTGCCCAAGTAGTTCGTGATTTAGCTACTGAATACATGCCTGTTTTCGCTCACAAAAACAACAAGTGGTTTACTACTGAACAAAAAAACAGAAGAGGTGTTGATGATGAAATTACTAAGATGTTTTATCTGTTTGTGAATGGACACTCTGTGAATGTAACAGCGAAAAAATCTCTAAAGAAAATGTATGAGATAAAATCAAAAGAAGAAGATTTTATAAGGCAGTTTAAGTCAACTTTTAAAGCTTTTATGAAATGGCATGAAGATGAACAAGTATTTGCTTTACAAAGAAACTCAGTTTTTGATTTATGGATAGTTTTTCTTAGACTAAAAAATGATGAAAACGCAAAAATCAAAGACGGCAAATTAAAACCATTTCTTAAACATTATTGTAAGATTGTTGGCAATTTAATTGATGATAAAACAGTTTACGATAGAAAAGACATGTCAACACAAGCGGACTTTGAAACTATGATTGGCGGCAAACAACACGGAAACAATATCAAAAGGCATGAACTAATTTGGCCTAAGATTGAAGAAGTGTTTGATACTTATTTTGTTTCATTAGACCCTAAAAGAAGTCTTAATCCTAACGAAAAATTATCCACTGCCGCTAGAGATGATTTTATGACGCCAGAAGGTAAAGAGATTGATTTGTCTAAACTGAATGACGGCGAAACATATCACAGCGGACACAAAGATGCTCATGTTCTAGGCAACCCAACTACTGTTGATAACTCTGTGATTCAAGAAGCAAAGGACAACTTGAAGTTAGGCAAAAATCCTGTGAAAGTCTAAGGGGTGCCAGTTCCACTCCAAATAGTAGGCTACTGGCACCATAAGTTTTTACACAAGAACTCAAAAGTAGTGTATAATATGCTTATATTATGATGAAAAAGGATGAAATATGAAAGTTGGAAATAGAATGAAAGGTGGTCGCAGAGAGGACCGTATAAATGCGAGATTTGAAAAAATGGTTGCAAAAATAAACAAACTTGAGTCTGAGAATAGACGCCTTAAAGAAGTACTGATGAATGCTGGCATAGATGAGTGGCATGTACCAGACCCACTTTTACAAAATATCAATAAGGCAAAATCAGACGAAATGCATAATCTAAGGGAGAAGTGGGGCAAATGAAGGCGACAGTCAAACTTAATAAAATTATGCGAGTTATGAAAATTATAGAATCGTTTGATGATGTAAAAGACTTAACTCATATTGTTGAATTAATCACAGAACAAAAACTTAAATTATTGAAAAGGAAAAAATTATGAATAATTGGGAAAAAGAATTAGATGAAAATATGGAATCAATCAGAGCATCTTACGATAGCATAATGAAAAGCGGCTACTCTATTATAGGTGTTATGATTCTTTGGATTGGTATTGAAATTGGGATGATGTTATGATTGAAAAAATAAACAACGAAGATATACCAACATCTATGCAAATGCCAAAAGCAGATGGCGAATCTGAGGCTAGAAAACATATAAGAAAAGAAATTGATGATTGGTTAAAAGAAGGCAACAAAAAAACTATTATACCAACAGACAAGGGAACTGAATGAAAAATTTTATTATTATTATCTTACTTATTATTAATGCAATTATATGGAGCAACCTATGACTGGTGAAGAACAATTTATAACAGCGATTATTGAGCAAGCGATTGAAGATACTGCTTATGCTGGCACAAGTGTTAAGAAAATTAAATTTAAGATGGAAGCAATCGATTGGATTGTAGGCAGACATCCTGAGTTTGTAAACTATTGTAAGATGTTAGGTATGGATGTTGATACTATAAGAAACAAGATAGTACAAAATGTTGACATGTCTTACACACAAAAACAAAAATTCAAAATCAAATCGGAGGAGAAGTTTTTTGCCTAAAATGACTTACAACGAAACAGTTCGTGCCGAAGAAAAAAATCCAAATGGAATTAATTTTAAGTTTGATGAAGATAGAATACTTGCTGACATACAACAATATGTTGAAGCAACTTATGATTCTCATTACGCTCAAACAAAGAGTTATCAAGCAACAGAAATTATTATTGACCAAGGTCATGGTACTGGTTTCTGTATGGGCAATATTATGAAATATGCTCAACGCTATGGTAAGAAAGAAGGACATAACAAGGCTGACTTGATGAAAGTTATCCATTATGCGATTATACAATTATCAACAGACCACTATAAGGAGTGAAAATGAAATGAACTTTGAAGAATTAAGCCGTGAGTTTGAGAAACTATGGGTAGACTTATGTGCAGAAGGTGAAAACGACCCACTTGCATGTGCAGGTATTATGATGGCTCAAGCCATGAGAATATACAAGTCAATGCTCACAGAAAACGAATTTAAAATGATGGTGGAAACCATACTGAAAACTCGACCAGAAATTACAACAATAGAAAAACCTACAATAAACTAATGTTCATAGACCTCATATACTCAAAACCTATTTACGGCAAGGTATTAGATTTTGATACCAAAAAACTTGTATCAATAGTTGAGGATTTATACGAAAAAGATTTTAATACTATTACTGGTGCAGGCTATGACATACCTCAATCTCTAAAAATAGGCAGAACTGATAATTTAAATGTTTTAGATGAACCAATGTTTGAGGATTTAAGGTTGGTTATAAAAAAAGAATTTGATTCATTTGCAAAAAATGAAATGAGGTATAAAAATGATTTTGAATTTACTACATCTTGGTTTACGAAATCAACAAAAGGACAAAGTTCAACCTTTCATGGCCACGCCAATAGTATGTGGAGCGGATGCCTTTATTTACAGGTTGATGATAATTCAGGCGACATTGTTTTTGAAAATTTTAACCATGGAACATTTTACTTAGAGGTCGAAGAACACAATATGATGAATAGTCTCCTTTGGAATATTAAGCCAGTTAATGGAATGATTATATTTTTTCCATCTGAAGTGTATCATAAAGTAGC
>Ga0233438_10005050_pt1 | contig 11288 bp, 8 predicted proteins | sample SI_123_September_FD_182720 | JGI IMG/M metagenome (GOLD analysis project Ga0233438, IMG submission 182720) | Seawater microbial communities from Saanich Inlet, British Columbia, Canada - SI_123_September2016_10_MG | ecosystem: Environmental > Aquatic > Marine > Inlet | place: Canada: British...
TAGTACATCTTATTTGGTCGGACTACTGCTTGTTATATCTTCGTTAGAATCAGTTGTAGAGTCACTTGTCGCTGTCAGAACACTTGAGCAAGAGCTTAAAAGTAAATCTTCATTCCTTGAAAGCCCTGGATTTTTGTCATTTCTATTTTCTTTCTCTACAGTTTTTTCAACATTCTCAAACTCTTTTGAAGTCATTGGCGGTGATTTATTTACCATTAAAGGACCACTTGATTGGTTCATACTTTTTGCAGGTATATCAAGTTTTAATATAGTGCCAAGTATCGTCATAAACTGGGGCTCTTGGTCTATCTCACTTAATTGCTCATTTGTCACCTTCAATGGTCCATTTGACTGTGTTGAATCAAATCTGATGAAAATGCCATCTTCGTGGTGTTTTATTTGCGCATAAGGGTTTAATAAGGCTATTTTTAAATAGTCACTATTAGGCTGACTAGGATAATCAAAAGCTTGTGGCCAATTAAGCTGACTCACCTGATTAGAAAGTGCATGCAAAGTACTTAACAATAATTTTGGCTGAGAACTTGCCATTTGCTGGCATATCTGGCCTTGATTCAATACGTCTATTATTTTTTGTCGATATGATGCTCTGCCTATTCTATTAAATAACTTTACGAATGGATGCTGTTGCTTAGATTCTTTAATTTTCCTCACTTGGCTTTCAATATCATTGATCATTTTTCCGTCTAAGTTAGCATCTTCAGCTTCTTGGAGAATATTGGTTGATAAATCCTCACCCTTAACAGGTTGTGACTGGGTTGCTTGATCAACAGATATGTTGACCTGACATCCTAGAGAACTTTTTATACTCGGCCTTTTGTTCAGATAATCAACAACCACTGGGTGACCAAAATCACCGGCATAAACAGGATCAAAGATTATTATGTCAGCAAACGGACTTTCTGCTCTAATTAAACCGATGAGTAAGCTGTCTTGATACAATGAAGCAACTGAAGATACTATATTGATATTTTTCACTAATTTTAATGGGTTGCCAGCAGCAAATATTTTTTCAACAACCCGTGCATCTAAGTGACATAACATTTTAGCAGCGATCTTAATATCTTGCTGGCAAATTTCCTGAAAATAAGTATTACCATCGACTGTCCTATATAAAAACGTGTTATCAATCTTTGCAATGATAGACTCTATATCGTTTACTGGATTGATTAAAGGATTAATAGATTTTTTATAAGCATGCTCTAGCTTAAGAATTAAATCATCTATACTAGTGTCTTTTTTAGAAAAGTCAGTGCTCAATATTGTATTTAAATCATATTTATTTAACATATCTAGCGTCAGAATGCTTGTCTTTCTGGAATATTTATATTCTGTTTCTACTTTTTTCGCTAGTTTTTCTGCTGAATAGCCCTTGGACCTTAATACGTCTGCGATGTCGTTTTTGCTCAAAAATAAAACACGTTTAAGAGCTAATTCATCCAACTGTTTATGTGTGTAATTTCCATACATTGTTGTTGGCTGGTATAGCGCAGTCCCCGCTTTATCTTTTGGTTGATGATCTACAGATGATGTTGCAAAACCATAATCGATTAGATGAACTTCACCATCACTATCAATCGTAATATTTTCCGGCTTTAAATCACGATGCGCATATCCTTTTCCCTTTTTCGATAATTCACCGCTGTGTAACTTTTTTACCTGCTCACATATTTTAATCGCTAAGCTAATTCTTTTATTATCGGGCATACCTCGTGTCAACTGCATATGCGAAAACAGATCTGTTCCCATGTACCTTTGAACAACGTAGTATTTCTTTAGCCAACGCCTATCTTTATGTTTTTTATAACTATGCCTCATGCGTATAAATGGGCTTTTGTTTATAGCAAGACCTAAGTCGTAGCTAATTTTTGCTTCATCAAGTTCATTATCACTTGGTTGTTGATAACCAACTTTTAGGGCATACCAGTTTTGATTACGATCCATTGCCAGTCGAACTACACCAAAGCTGCCTTCACCTAATATGCCTGTATTGTAAGCATTTAAGGATGTTGCGCATTCTGCAGGAAAGGTGGCATAGACTGTGCCAGCAATTTTAATAAATGAGCCGTGACTGAGTTTTGAAGGAATCTCACCTTTAATACGGATTCGTCGTTTTTTTCCATCATGATGACGAGGTAGTTTCTTGTCAGCTTCATCAAAGGCTTTATTTATCTCGTCTGCACTAAACGCCACTTCCAAATTCATTGGTTTATACACAAAATATAGCATAAAAACAATGTATTGTTATTTTTTAACCCTTAAAGGGGACGAAAAAAGGCGTATTTGCGTCTATTTATAGAGATTAAGCCAGCCCACTCAATGATTGAGCTATATTAGCTACGGTAGCGGAACTGACTAAGATATAAAAAAAGCTCTCAAAATAAAAATATGAACAATGGTGAAAAATACCTGTCCTATTTTTAGCTTTGATAGTGCTTTAAATCCAAGTCCAAGGCGATGGTATTCGTTTATAACGCATTGCACAAGTGCTTAACATAATATGCCAACCCATAATATTAATCTCTCTTTGATCAAGAGATTTTTTCACCCAGGGATAGCTCTGTAAATTAGCTATGGACCGATCAATATTTGCTAATTGAAGCGCATCTTGCCTATCTGCACCCGGTTTTGTTTCAATCTCTTTAAGTGGCTCAACCCAGCTTTTTAAGTGTTTAGGACATCTTTGATCAATCGCATGGATAGCACCACAGTCGCTATGACCCATGACGTGTACATATCCCACCTTTAACTTCAGTACAGCAAACTCTAATAATGCAGCAATGCTTGCGTCCTGTTGATACTCAGGCACGATATTGCCTACATTACGGTAAATAAGAGCTTCACCTAGCTGAAGTTGAAAAAGCTCCGTTGGATTAACTCTGGCATCAACACAAGTAATGATAAGATGGCTTGGTTCATGCTTGCTGGCCATTTGCTTATAAGTGGAGCTGTGACCAGTCATATTATTTTTGCAAAACTCTTTGTAGCCATCTCTTAAATCAAGATTCATACCTATCTCCTTGAGTAGTCAATCCCAAGCATACGATAATTTGTTTTAAAAAACATCATTTTATGATTAACTTTTGGCTATAAATTTTTATTTTGTATAAAAACAGTATCGATTGAGGACTCATTTGCCAGTAAAATCTCCATCTTCCATACGCATTCACTATATTAGCAATGAAAACATACAAAGGTTTTATGATGGCGCAGCAAAGTATGATAAAACAAGCACAAGACATGCTTAAGCGTATGGAGTCACATCAGACAGTGCACTTTTACTCCAATGAACCGATGAAAAAACTAAAAGCGCAGCTCAGCCTTATGACAAGAGAAGAAATAAATCGCCTGGTTACCAGTGGCCCAATCTGTCACGGTCACACAGCACTACAAACCGCTGCCATTTACGCGCCCTACGTGGCAATCCACATGATACAAAAGTTAGATCTACAAATAGCTAAAGAATCCCTTGATCAAACTCATGATGATAATATTAAAACACCGAGACAAATATTAACAAATAAAGGCTACAACATAGATACTTTATTGAAAAAAAATCAGATACGATCAGGATTTAATGGCGATAAATGCAATATCAATCAACAAAAAGCATCACCTTACTGACCAACTCAAGTTATCAATCAACTTCGCGTTAGCTCTCTTTGTCACCTGACATGGATGCCAACGCATCATGAGGTATATCCAGGGTTGTGGTTGGGTATGCGATCTGTCCGCCATGAGATACGATCACTTGACCCACTTTCATCATGATATCATCTTGAATTCTTTGAAACTTTGCCGAGTTCGTTGTCTTAGTAAATGCACATACCATAAAGTTGATCGAGCTTGCTCCAAATGCACTTTCCGTTGTTGATCCCATATTCGTTTTACCATTGATTAAACATACCCGGGTAGTCATTTTTTGATCAATATCTGGATGCGCTAAAAGCATCTTTTTTATAGCTTCCAAAATCATAGGCAAACGTTGAAAATCTTCATATCGAATGCCGATATACTGCAAAATACGGCGATTAGTCATTCTAGAGGCGTTAACAACGGCAGCAGTCAAAAATGTGGCATTCGGCACATAGATCGGCCTTTTATCAAAGCCACGTATTTGTGTTAAACGAAAACTGATCTTTTCAACGATTCCTTCGATTCCCCCATTAACAGTGTAGATCCAGTCACCAACAGAAAATGGGCGATCAAGGTGTAACACCACTCCACCAAATAAGTTCTTAATTAGTTCCTGCTGGGAAATAGCAATAAAACCTGATACCACCGTTGTCAATCCGGCTAGTGCAAATGTGGAGATGTTTAATGCACTCAACGAAGCAAAAAACACAATGATTAAAATGATCACCCGAGCACATTTATAAGACGTTTCAATTAAGCTGAAATCATTGTAACCACCATCAGTTCTGGCATGTATCTTGATATAATATTGCTTCAGACCATTTGAAAGCTTAAATAAAGCCCATGCAACCGCAGTAATGGTCGACAATTTTATAAAAATAAAAGATATATTTAAAACAACAATGAATGATTGCTGATGCCAAGGAACTAATTGCGTGAAAATGAACCAGAAACCAATGACCCAAATAATGAATTTGATAGGCTGCAAAATTGAGCTACAAAAAATTCTCAATAGTTGTTTTTGTTCAGGCAGCCTATGATTGATGACCTTATAACCCACTTGAATCATCAAGTGAACGGCCATCAAAAATACGATCGTGATGCCAGAATCTATGACATTTTTGATGTAAGGATATGCGTGCAAGAGCTCTTGGTACCTGACAAACAAAGTGATCTCCTATCATTGATATATAAGCGCAATATCTCTTAACATGAAGGCGTCAAATAGCCTGCAATGTTACATCTTTATCTGAGGCACTTTATAAATCAAGCATTATTGTTCTTTAACCTATTAGCCTACTTTGTTACCTCAGTCCTTCGAGATAAAGTGGTTAAGGTAACAACAGCAACGTATTAACAACCAACAATACAAGCCCCGAACAAACGGCAATAATCATAGCTTAATCAATAAATAGACTAAAATAACAAATTTCACCATCAACGCTAAAAATGAAACTTAAAATGACATAAAGAGTCGTTTGAGCAAATAAAGCATAATAAACTGTTTTTTACTATATTAAATACAATATCAAACAAGAGATGACATGAGCAAAAACTTAAAAATTAAAAAGATAGCAGAGAAGATAAAAACATATCATGAAAAACCCGATGAGTTAGCCAAAATAATAAACGCATATAACGATGATGAGTTTAGAGACTTTATCGATGAGATTTGCCAACAAAGCCAACCACTTGGACTCACGCAATACTCAGAAAGATTAAATGAAATGATTTTTGAAAGAGTACAGTTTGAACAATTACTTCAGCTGTTAACAGCACAACCTGATTTTTTACCTGCTGCTATCGTTACCCAAAAAAAAGTTGCTACAAATATACTAAGCAAAAATGACAATAACCGTTTATTTGACATCCTCAAGATAACTAAGCAAGGACAACCAAATACCTTTACTCGTCTGTTAAACATTAACTTTGATTGTGTTGAAACAGATGATAATAAAATCATCAAATCAAAATTTAAAAATGCTGTTCTTCAATGTACATCAGATCAGCTCACTGAATTGCTAACTGACCGCCTACCCAATCACCCAAATCCACTGATCAAGTCCATCATTTTTAAGCCTGAACTGACTGTGTCAATGATTAGCAAACTAAATTTAGATCAAACACAGAAAGTCCTTGAGCCTTTTGGCCAAGATGGCCCTCTCCAGCAAGCTGAAAGTAGCCTAAAAAATCAAGGTGCAGAAGAACCCATCCTTTTATGGGCGATTGAAAATAAACATCCACTAGCAAGTTTGTTCATATTTGATCCAAAAAACGAACCACTACTGGCTCATAAAACAGTTGCATCATGGCTAAAAAACCAAACCCATCTAAAAGAAAAATTACAACCACTCATTAACAATCAAATTAATATTATTGAAAAGAACTATAAATCCTCTCGGGTAACTCGTATCGCTAATGGTATATTTAGTAACACGACATCTCAACTTGATCAATTGTACCCACTGGTCATAGATAAGCAAACCATGATTGCTAGTGAGACTTTTAGTGATAAAGCAAGTAAAACTAATCATCTGGCGCCTAGTGAGGCATCAGTTAAAGAAAATAACGATCCAAATGCTCCAAAACCAGGATAAAAATTATTGAAGCATATTTACAGAATTTTATGTCTCTAATGTCAGAAATTTTAAAAAGATACGCTTTATACTAATTGAAAATTTTAATATCATTTATTGATAAACGTATAAATATTAATTCAAAAGCTGTTTTGACTTGACGTATCCAGCTTAGATTGAGGCAATCATCTTTTCAATTAGCATTAGATGTCTTAAAAGATAAATTGTTTAATTCACTTACAAAAGCATAATCCATAAAAAGGTATAAAAAGTTGTAATAAAAATTTTTTTATTATTTTTTAGCTATAATACAAAAAAGGACTGGAAGCGCTCATGGGACCATCAAAAAAACCAAATAGTAGCGAAAACACAAAAGATACAATTATTCAGTTAATAAAAGATAGTCTTAAGTCAAAAGCCAACTATGCTATCATCTCGAAATACGAAATTAATCACATGCATACAAGCAAAAATCAATTCAGCCAATGGATTTTAAATCCTGAAAATAAAATAGGTCGTAATCGACATATCCATCATGAAATTGATGAAAAAGCATATAAAGCAACTGCATCTCTACTTATATCTTGCCCACCAGATGAAAGCCAAAACTGGGTTCACATAATCGCAACAGAAAAGCCAAACCTTTTACTGCAGTGGCTGAAACGGCATATCCATATGGCACCAAATCAAGTACTTGAAATCTTAGCATTTCCCAATGGAGAGCAACAAACAGCATTTCATATACTTGCACAAGAGCAACCAGAAAATCTGATTGATACCATTTTACAATGTCAACAGCAACGACCTGAAATCATGACTCTACTCACTTTAAAAGATAGTATTGATGATACGCCTTTACATCTTCTGGCCGACTACACACCTAAAAAGTTTTTAGAGCTAATCAGATTATCAACTAATCACTTTAAAATTTTTCAAACACTTGAGGAAAAAAATCAAGAATTTGAACAAACGCCTATAGAGATTTTAATGCAAGCGATGAGCAAGTTAGGACACCATGATCTAAGTAACATCACAATAGAAATCAATTTACTAAAGAAATCAGCATCAAAGCAAAAAGATTTTTATCAAAATGATTCAGCTCAAAAACCACCACTTGTTAGCCAAGTGGCAAAAGAATGTAACTTAAGATCAGAATCATCTTTTTTCTCTCGTCATCAATCGACCAACAAAAGTGAAACAACTAAAACGGATGAACAAGAATTTGGAGAAGAGAAAAAAGAAGATCCACCTATTGACTATAAACCTGGTTAAAATGGTGAAATTGAATCCATGACCATTTGCCAACTGCAAAATTGACTGTGGTTTTGTGTTTTTTGACATCCAGTTGCACTGCACCTTGCTTGGCCGTACTAAGCCACCTTATACCATGGTTAAGGTATCGCTGCTCAACGAGTGGATGAGGTAAGCGATAAGGATCATAATAAGCTACAGATACAATGGCTATTGATGGTGAAACTGCATGAAGAAAAGAATCAGTTGAGCTTGTTAAGCTGCCATGGTGCGGCACCATGAGATAATCTGCCGACAAATCAGCATGATTCGTGAATAGCATTTGCTGCTCTGACCATGCGCTCGCATCACCGGTTAATAATGTGCGCTTTGGACCAGAAACCATGATAACACATGAATGATCATTACTGCGGTTAGTAAGCCATTTTGGTGCCAATACTTGAAACTTGACTCCATCCCAAACCCACTGATCGCCAGCTCGGCAGTGAATTGTTGGTAAATGATATTTTTTATCGATTTTTGGCATCAATAAATCACGGATAGGCAAGTGTTGTATTAACCAATCTTTACCGCCTGCGTGATCAACATCATCATGACTAATCACTAATCGATCAATGTGTCTAATACCTGATGCTTGTAAAAAAGGCTTAAGAACAAATCGAGCCATACCACTTGGATCATAAAATTGACCCCCTGTGTCATACACTAAGACATGATTGGCTGTTTGAATCACAGTGGATAAACCATGCCCTACATCCAATACAGTTAAACGATACGCCCCCGACTCAACGGTATGAGTAGAAAACCACCAACCACAAGTGACAATGACTAAATACCAGCATGATCGATACACTATAGACTGAACAAATACACTCACCCACAGCATAGCAATTAGTGCAGCAATTAATGTGACACCAGACCAAGCTGGTAGGTTAAAGTATGAGTACGGCAGATTTGATAATTGCTCTAATACCCACCAAAAAGGGCAAAATAAGCCATAAGCGATTAGCATGAAATACTGACCTAAAATCGGCAAAACCATCAAAAAAACGGCACTGATTAAAATAATCGGCACTAAAAAAGTGGCATAAGGGATTGCCACTAGATTTGCTACCAAAGAAGATAGACTCAACCCTGAAAAGAAAAATAAGTTAACCGGTATTAAAAACCACCATAACTGCCATTGCACAAAAATTACTTTTTTGACTGACTGCCCAGCCGTAATTAATCCCCATACAGCTAATGATGATAAGATAGCACTGAGAGACCAAATCATCAGCGGGTCTACCAAGAATAGTAAAATGATACTAATTGCTAGGACTTCTGCCATATGGACTGGCAAACGCATAGCATAAAAAATGACATACACAGCTAGCATCAATAGGGCTCTTAAACTTGGCCAGTGAGATCCTGAAAACACAACAAATAGACCCACAATACACCAAGCAGCTGTTCGCATGACTAAACCAACTGGCCACCGCACACTGCTGTAGGGTATAAAGCGAAGTAAGGCCTTTAACGTTAAATTAAATATCAAACCAATATGAAGACCAGAAATCGCCATTAAGTGAGCCGTTCCAGTATTTGCTAACACTTGACGATCAACTGTGGTTAAACCCTGACTTAAACCAAGAACCCATGCAGAGACACAAGCCATAAATCGATCACTAATAGCCCAGTTTTTTAAAGCATGATGCATACGATCTTGCAATACCATGATGGGATGTTGATACCATGATCGAGATTTAAGTATACGATATTTTGTTGCTTTCCAAGTCATGCTAGGTCGGTCAGACCAATAAGCAAGCCATTGCCATGGACGATAAAAATTATTTAATGGATGAACCAAACGGCCATGACCAGTCAACTCGACATGATCCCCAGCTTTTAACAGGCCACAATGATTCACTTGAACATGAACCATCGTTGAATGAGACAAAAGACTTGAACCATTCACTTGCAGCACAAAATTCATGCGATGCTGGCGACATATTGGGCTGGATATGATGATGCCAGATATCAAGTGATTACCAGCTAATTCATTGGCTTGGTTTTGCCTACTTGCCAGTTGAAAATCAGTATACCAATAGCCAACACAAACTAATATCAATGTTGACAAAAACCAGGTAAAGAGCGCCTTAGCCGTTGAAATTGACCAAATTTCAATGTAGTAGTAAAATGACAACCCAAAGCATGCGCCTAAAATGATTTGAACCAAACCATTTTGCGCATGCGGTAACCAATAAGGTGCATACCCACCAATCAATAAAGCAATCAATAAACTGCGCATATCATCAAACAAAGCCAGGGATATGAATGTGCACGATGAAGCAAAAAACACAATAACGTACTTTTTTTGTACATTTAAATTGACTTTTACGTCATTTGTTAATACATTTTTTCTTTTTGTTGGGCGAAGCTTCGTGAAAAGCGTTACATGTACGGAAAATGATATAGGAATAATTATTGGCGCCCTCAAAAGCTCGGAAAAGGATGCTTTTTTTACTATAAATAATCAAAACGCCCTCATACATTTAAACCTTGATGAAATAGCTGATGCTATCAAACGTGGTGTTGAAGTTTTCTACGTCAAAAAAGTAAAGCCTGAACATAATTATGACCAACCCTTGAAAGAACTTGCTATTGCTCAGCTTGCAAGTGTTTTTTTACCGAACCAGCCACTTCATGAGGTAAAAAGGCTTATACGGAGTGAAAATGATGATCCTCATACTGGTCTGGCAATTTTTTCCAAAATTCACCCCAACACACGCTTTTCCGCCAATAGTAAGGTAGAGCATCATATAGAAATTAATAATGAATACTTACTAGAAATTGCCGATCTAGTCACCTTAAGCTACATCTTAGGCAATGATGACCTAAAGCCTGATTCTATTGTACCTATCAACACTAAAGATGGCATAAAATACTACCTTGTCGATTTCACAAGATGCTTAGTCCCCCTAAACTACTACATTAGGGGAGTATCAAAAAATGATATCACAACTCTTGAATCCTTAGGTGTAATATTGGCCGATAATGCTGATAACTCGATACTTGTTGATCGTGGCCAGATAAACAAGGAACTTTACAATGAATTATCTGAAGATAAAGAGTTTCTAAAGAATTTTCATACAAAATCACTGGTGCTATTTATAGCCTTTATCATTTTCGATTTTGATAATATTAATTCACTAAATTTATTTGAAGGTGCTGAATCTATCCTGACAGAGTTAATTGAAGAATTAAAAGAAAGACAAAATTGTGTACACAAGCTTCTCAAACAAGACCCAATAGTTGAGAAAGCTAATAGCAGAGATTTAAAAGAAATCTATCAAAAAGCAAGAACGCTTATTTTAAAAAACACAAAGCCTTCTATACAACACCTTGTCAATCAAAAAAGAATACAGCTTGAGGAAAGCAAAGACACACCTACTCACTACGGAAAAATTACCCTACTTTTACTTATTCTTTTATGTTGTTTAGCCACAACACTTTTTTACCCAGCTTGGACAACCATCATTAGCCTCACTAGCTTTACCCTCACTGCCATCTGTGGATCAATCTTACTATACAACCAACCTATTGTACCTAAGCTTCCTGTGGTCGATATTGAAAATATTGATAAAAATGATGGTCTAGCAAAGGAAATAATGGATATGCCATTCAGGCATAAAACATTCGAGTTAGTGCAACATTGTTTCTGTAAATTTAGTTGTGGCTAGTCGATGAACCACAATTTACTCTTTTATATTAAATCGTAGAATTTAACAATAGGAGTAAAGTCATGGTTCATCCAGAACAGTATAC
>Ga0233438_10005052_pt1 | contig 11287 bp, 19 predicted proteins | sample SI_123_September_FD_182720 | JGI IMG/M metagenome (GOLD analysis project Ga0233438, IMG submission 182720) | Seawater microbial communities from Saanich Inlet, British Columbia, Canada - SI_123_September2016_10_MG | ecosystem: Environmental > Aquatic > Marine > Inlet | place: Canada: British...
AGAACTAGGATGTCTTCGATTTCGATGTGCCAGATTGGGAAGTGTACAGTCGCGCTTCCACCCCTAATGCCGTTCTGTGTACAGCATCTGACAGTCGATTCAAACTTTTTAAGGAAAGGGACAACACCTGTATGTTGAACTTCTCCGCCTCGGATCTTACTGTTGATGCCACGGATTCTGCCTGCGTTGATACCGATTCCCGCCCTTTGTGCAACGTATTTGCCGATAGCCATATCAGAACTAAAGATGCTATCGAGGGTGTCATCAACATCAACAAGAACACAGCTAGCAAATTGTCGAAGTGGAGTTCGCACCCCTGCCATGATAGGTGTGGGAATGTTGATTTTGTGTCTTGAGATTGCATCATAATATTTTTTAACGTAATCTAGTCTGGTATCCTTTGGATATTTAGAGAATATGGTTGCGGCAATCAGCAAATACATGAACTGTGGAGTCTCATATACCTTACCATTACTCCTGTCCTGGACAAGATACTTATCACAAACTTGACGCAAACCTGCATAAGTAAACAAATAGTCCCGATCATGATCAATAAAGGACTCAAGTTTATCAAATTCTTCGTCAGAATACAGGTCAAGTATTTCTGCATCATAAACTTCTTTAGCAACACATCCCTCAACTTGCTCCTTTAGTGTTGGTGTTTCGTGCATACGACCATAAAGTTGTTTACGAACGGCAAACAAAAGAAGTCTTGCAGCAACAAACTGATAGTTAGGATTATCCAAACTTACTAAGTCTGATGCGGAACGAATTAGAATCTCCTGAATCTCATCCGTTGTAATACCATCATAAAACTGAATACCAGATTGAATCTCAACCTGACTTGCAGATACACCGGCAAGATCTTTACATGCCTCTTCCACCATTATATGCAGTTTATTTAAATCAAGAGGTTCATTTTTTCCATTTCTTTTTGTTACCTTTGTTCCGTTGGTCATATTTTTTTCCAGATGTTAAATTTAATTTTTGCTTCTAATCCTGAGTAGGTATTCAATTCTACCATAGACATAACATCATGTCCAGCAAGAACAATGTCGTTAATATCTTTATCAACTATGTTATTTGGCCAGATGACGACTTTTTCATTTCTATTGATACATCCTTCAACCCTTCTAACAATTTCTCTATTGCGGGGTTCGTTATCGTAAACAAAAATAATGTTGCTTCCCTTAAGATAACCCAAGTCACCATCACTACCACACAAAGCGACACTATTAGTGATGAAAGTGCTATCAAAGGGTCCTTCGACCACATAGATAGGTGATTTTTTATCAATAGTTTCAAGTCCATAAACTTTCGGTGCTTCCTCATCCAACATCACAGTGATATATTTAGTGAATGATTTTCCCAGTGCTCTGCCCTGAAATCCAATAAGATTTTTGCTCTCATCATACATTGGTATTACAATACGCCTCTCATCTTTTTTGATAGTATCAAAGGTTTGCTTCTGCGTATTTGTCCACTCCATGAACTTGTCAGCATAATAAAACTTGTCCGGATCTATCTTACGATTTGTAAGATATTCATTAGCAAAAGAATTTGTTGTTGCTTTTGGAAGATTGATTGATTTCTTGAATACTGGTTTTGTAAATTTAAACTTTGGTGCTTGAACAACAAAGTTTTTACCAGTATGACCTTCCTTAAACTTCTCAAGAGTATATTGCTTATGGAGATTTACATCAATCTCCTTTAGCAAGTTATTAAAGGACATACTCGCACCACAGTTATGGCACTTGAAGTTAGTATTATTTTTGACCTGGTAGATATATCCCCGTGTCTTATTTTTATTCTTCTGTGAGTCTCCACAAATAGGGCATCGAAAATTATAAAGATTATCTTTAACTCTCTTAAACTTCTGAAGACGAGAAGATACCATTCCAATATACTTGGAATCAACCAAATCCATTGCGTTTAAAGACTACTTTGATGTGTCTATTATAACCTGCTGCGGGGTTTCAGTCAAGAAGAAAGGTGCAATACGACTTCCGACACCTATGAGTAGTGCAAAGACCGCTAGAACTCCTCCTACCTGCCATCTAAACTTGGAAAATGCCTTTATCTCTATCTGCATATTATCTATTCTGTTATGGAGAATTTTACTATTTTTTTCTTCCGTTTCTTTTAATTCATCAATCATCTTTATAATAAGACTATCAGTCTTCATACTTTGCTCTATTCTTTCATCATGCTTCGTAAGAATTTGAGCAATACGAGTATTTCCTTCCGATATCTTTTCCACTGCCGATTCTAATTTCGCAAGCATCTCTCTTGAGAGATCTTCATACATGTCAAGTTTTGATTCTAATACTGCAACCTTTGAACTATTAGATAGCATTATTTTTCTCCACCACTCCATCGTTTTCTTGCTCCGGGAAAACAACCCGTACCAATAATCCTTCTTCTCATCGGTCCCATAACCTTATCATATCCCTTAACACCACTACCATCTCCAACAGAATTAGCAATTGCTTCTTCCTTAATCGACTTAACAATATTCATTACATTTTTAATTCTTCTATCATCTATCATATTCTTATACTCTTAAAAAACCTATTAGATCCTTTTTAATTGTTTGATACAGTATTCATCCTCTTCCAATTCAGATATTTCAGTTTTTGGATATTCTGATATTCTATTTAAGAATAAGAAAAAACTTTTTACTGATGGCCAAAGTTCACGATCAAGATTATAAAATAATAAAGGAACTGTAGCATCATCAAAGACATTAAACAATACTGTTAAATGATTAAGTATGAGATGAGTTTTAAGTTCCCCAGTATTTTTGTATCTCTTCAATAATCTTTTAACATACTTAATTCTTTTTAAGTCATCTTCAAAGTCATCTTTCGTGACTGCCTGGGGATTATTATAAAATTTTATAGCAAAGAGTAAATAATTACTCTCATTCAACTCATCAAATCTCATACTAAATTATCAACTATCTGGGAGAACACTATCATCAGCAGCATCAGATGTAGTCAGAATACCACCCGCAACTAAAACTTCATTCTTAACTCTTAATCTTCCATGCATATCAATGTAAGTTGTAATACCAACCCAACCAGAATGTGTAACAGCATATGCCGTTGTTGCAGCAATTCCTGCTTCAATTTCATCTATTCCATATACTACACGAGTTACAGGATTAGTTGAAAGTCCAGTTTGAACTTCAGGTGCAGCATATGCAGTATCTGCCATTGCATACAGAGGTTCCTGTGAAATAGCAAACGTAGTTGATGCAGGAACTGTCGTAACACCAGCAACAAAATAGTCTGTGCTATAGATTGTCAGTGATCCATTATTTGTTACAGAATCAACTACGGCAAAACCATAAGTTGCACCGGCACCTACACTGATAACATCACCTTGAGTGACACCATCATCAGTAAATGTTGTTCCAGCACCAGTAACAGTTTTACTAGCAAAGTCAATGGAAATAGTTCCCGTGCTTGTTACTAAATCTTTATCGCCCCATAGAGACATGTTCTATTACCTTATAATTCTTTTTATAATGATATTTATATTATTCAGTTTCTCTTACTTTAATAGCGTTTGAAACTACTTCAAGAAGTTTATCATCCATATCAGTTTTGGTTAACTTAACTGCTTTAGAAAGAATGACAAGACAAATCTCTACAAGTTTCTCGCCTAGTTCCTCATTATCAGGAACTTTAGAAACTGCATCACCAATAATTTTTGATGCTAATGGAAGTAAAAATGCTAACATGGTTTAAACCAGAAGTCTAAACTATATAGCAGATTTAATCTTTATTTGATACCCACTTACCATCAACTAACTTTTTAACTTCACCAGGACGCAATCTATCTTTTGCTTCTTTAGCCTTATCATAAAACTTACCAAACTTCATTCTTTGATCTGACTTGGTAAACTTTTCCTTTTCATCAGCAAACTTTTGCATTTGCTTGGTATCGGCATAGTCTATCTTTTCCTGAACTTTTTTCTTTTCAGGAAGACCTTTATGTTTAGTAGATGCAAACTTTTTTACATCACTCTTCTTCATATTCGCAGCTGCCTTTGCAGTCTCAGGAGTAGTAGGTGCCATCTCACCTTTTTGGATGGCACGAACTATTCCAAAAAACTTCTGTTGTTTTTGTGATACTGCAGGCATCAATCACTCTCTCCGGGACGTGATTTATATGGGTCTGGTCTTTTGTGCATAGCACTTCTTTCTGCCCGTGACTTAGCGTGTGCCGTTTCTTCAGCAGCCTTTTCTTCAGGAGAACGTGCATTACGTTTCTCGAAGTGTTTCTGAGAAACGTTCATTTGATCTTTAACACTCTATCCTTCACCTACAGTTTTACGTGCAGATTTGAAGTTGCGATTTATTTGATCTGATGCTTTCTTCTGTTTCTTTGCTCTATTAGAACCTGGTTCGGTACTTTGAAGTTCATCGGATCTTTCCAGAGCACGACGACCAGGAGACATGGTTGCCTTTGGATCTTTACTATTTAATCTATTGTAGGTAGGAGCAGGGGATTGATACATTCCCTGATACTTCTCATCAACCAAATCTCCTTCCATATCATAAGACATCTTAAGACCCATTGCTCTCAACTTGTTCTTGGCAAGATTGATTTTAGTAGGCATTGACCTTGAATCTTCCATAGAGCAATCATCCTTTCCATGAACAGGACAATCTTCACCTTCTTTACTATTCATACATGCCTCACCTTCGGCAATAGTATCACCTTGCAATTTATGAGATGCTGTGATTTCTGCTCCTCCCATAAGTGCCCTTTTTTTACTCTGAAGGATTCTCAACTTCATCTGTTTATCTGTATTTTGCTGCTGTTTAGCAAGTTGCTCTTTCTTCTTCTCATCATCTTGCTGCTCCATAGAAGCATCCTGTTCGGCAATTCTTTGTGCCTTCAGCAAATCAAGTTCTGCTTTAATTCCCTCACGAACAGTGGGTTCATAATTTTCTAAATGACTTTTTCCTTTCTTTAAGAAAGAACCAACTGCTCTACCTGCACCAGAACCAATTTGTTGAGCAATTGATCCACCTTCCTTCTTCTTTTTCATTGCTGCTTGATGACCCTTCCAGGCAGAAAGTGCAACTCTTGCAGCAGTATTTGCAGCACCTTTAACTGCACCACCAACTTTCTTCTTTGCTTCAGGAGAAGTTGCTTTTTTTACTGCAGTCTGAATTCCCTGCTTGATTTTTTCCTGTCCTGGAGGAGATGGTTTCTTATTATAATTAATCGAAAGTTGTCCAGGAGAAGACTTCTTTGCTTCAGGTTTTTTAGTTTCTTTTGATTTGTTAGATGAAATTTCACTTGCTGTTCCGGCAGATTTAGTAATCTTTGGATTTTTTCTTGCTTTGCCTCCTTTTGTTAATAGTTCTCCTTGAACATCTTCATAAAGACATATCGTAGATCCAACCTCATTAACAAATTCAAGGAACATATCATAACCCATTCCCTCAGAGATTATTGCAATATCTTCTTCATTATATCCCTGATCATAAAAATATTGTGTTGCATTCTCTAAAACATTAGGATTAATTGTGACTTTATTTTTGCCTTTCATTACATCAAGTTTTTTACCTTGCTCATCTTCTGTTTCATAGATGACTTCTTCTTTTGCAATTGCCTTACCAATTGTCTTACGACGATTCATCAGATACTTATCAGTTTTATCTTTCTTACCATCATTATTAACATCACCATCTTCTTTTCCGACTGGATCTAATCCTTTACTGCCACCCTTATTATCATAAGTATCTTTCTTTGCACTACTGGAAGTAGTAAGTTCTACACGCAAACCTTTTTTCCTAAGTTCACTTGCCTTTGCCTCTGCAGCAGCATACGTACCATAAGATCTTGTATACTGTGAACCTGCATTAGAATCTTTTACTCTTAATACATATTCTCCAACACCTTCTACAAATACTTTATTAAAAATCTGAGGAAGTGAAGATTCAACCATAGCAAAATCATACTGGTCACCTATCAACATCTTCTTAGCAAGTAACTTGACAGGACCAGGAGGATTTTTTGATGACAACTTTTGCATATAAGCACGTTGAAGTGATGCAGGATCAGTTTTCTGATCTCCCTTAAACGCACCTTTTACTTCATATCTAATATCATACGCAAGTTGTCTAGCCTGCTTTCGAACTTTGTCAACAACAGTGTTGGCAGGAGAACTACCCTTTATGCGTTGAGGAGCTTCTTCAAATACTTTATTACTCATCGGAAGATCTAATAATTCTTACTTTTTCTTATATTTATTTATAAATTGTTTGCCCCATTCACTTCCAGGAACCATTTTCTCAACATACTTCCGATAAGCATCAGTCCCTACAAGTCTCTGATCGGCAGGAACACCAGAAGGTGCATTACTATTAGTTACCGATTCCAATACATCTTTAATCCAAGGTTTAAACATCTCACCATCTTCAGTTACACAGATTAGATAGTTTGTTCCTCTTCGGATAATTTTCCCAATACTTTCACTAACATCACACTTTACCCATTCATCAATATTAAAAATTTCTTTATTGATATATTTTTCTCTCAATTCTTTTTCATAGGCATCAGTTCCATATTCATATGATGCTGCTATTGGAGCATATGTTGTTCCTGATAATTTTTTTTCTCTTGGAGTTTGTCTACGATCTTGTCCTCCTACTTTTGTTCCTTTATTTGAATACTCAATTGTTGTTCTTCCTGTTTTTGGGTTAGTGAAGGTTTTCCCCATAAACTCCCAAACACCTCTAATAACCCTTCCCCAACCACCATGACCATCACTTTTAAATCCAAGTGCCTTTGCTTGAGTTGCGGCATCAGGTGCTTCGATAATAAATTGGGAGAAACTTTTCATTACTTACTTAATTGTTTTATTATCTGATTTTCATGTGCAACAATATAGTTGATCACATCTATTCTCATTTTCTTATATTTATTCATTTCCCGATCTACCTTAGATGATACTATCTTTTTATCAAAAGTCATATAGACATGTGCAAGAAAATCTTTATATTTTTCTTTTTTATTTTTAGTGTTTGTATCAAAAGTTGCTAATAAATTAGTTATTTCTGGATGCATTTTTTTCTAAATATTTAAAAAGTAAAAATGAAGACATATAGACAATTTATATTAGAAGCAAAATTGAGTTGGTGGGATGGTGGTAGACAAAAGGCAAAATCTAAAGAATCAAAACTACGTACAGCAAGAGGTGGAAGTCCAGAAGAACAAGTAAAAAGATTCTCTCGATTGAAAAAAATAAAGTCTTCTATCGAAAAAACAGACTCCAGAGAATCTGACACAAAACCTCAAGAAACTGCAAAACAAGAAAGACAAAGAACTAATGCAGTAAAAAATACTGGATATGCTCAAACTGGAAAAAGAGGAACAGGAACACCTACAAGTAGTGTTGGAACAGTTTCTGGTGTAAGAAGAAGAACTATTACCAATATGAGAACCGGTGAAGTTCTTGGAAGAGCAGAACCTTCTGACACAAGAACATCTGGAAGATTTGGTAAAGTTACTGGAGGAAGAGGAACAGGGAAATCTAGATCTGGAGGAGATATTGGGAGATAATAACTTGATTATAATCTTTTGAGATAGTCCTTCTCTTTTTGATATGGAACTATCTCACCAGTATAATGTTTCCATCCTTCTTGAATATCAGGAACTAACCATTGGTCAACACGATAACAATATTTCCAGTTTACAGGTTGTATACAATTCATCACAACTACCGTCCAGAATGATATAAGATAGTTGAGAATTGTATACATTATTCTTACTTAAGTGCCTCACACTTAATAGACTCAAAGTAATCCTTTAGGGGGTAGGTGATTTCACTCGGGTCAGCTAGCAGAAGAATAAATCTTTTTGCGATATGATCGTCTCCGGTCTTATAAGGATTCCCATTTTCATCAGTTTCATAAAACGGATGTCTCTCTGCTGTTCCGTCTTCATTAAGGGAGATGAAATCCAGGCAAAAAACTTGTTGGTCCTTACCTAGTCTCTCAAAGTATGTTGGGTTATCAGATGTTTTTGGCCACCAGATACTATAATATGGAGTTCGCCTCTCAACATCTGGGTCTTTATCCAATTGATCTCTTACAGATTTTGGAAGTTTGGATACATCCAGGTCTTTTAGTTCATACTTAACGGACATCAGACATCCCCACACTATTGATTTGTTCTAGTTTATCGTAAATTTTTGAGATTTCTCGATTGAAGAATTGTCTGTCTTTTTGTCTAGCAATCTCATTACGACCCAGTTCTTCATACATACGACATATTCTTCCTTTTACTTCTTTTTTTTAATTTTGTTAATTCGGAAATTTTATCAGAAAGTTTAAATATCAGATACGCCAGTAATATATCTATAAGAAATCCTACCAACTGACTTAAGGATAAGGTAATCAAATATCTCCCTCCTTTCGGACTTCGGAATGTTTTACGGAAAATTCTCCACCAGGATATCGTGATTTGAGTTTATCAACATTCATCTCAATGATATCATCAAGAGAAATATTGAGACCCATACATGCCTGTGCGACATACCACATAATATCACCAAGTTCACGTTTGAGATGAAACAGATTTTCATCGTTGACAGGTTTACCTTGGAAGATGATCTTCTTTACAACTTCAGTAAACTCACCTGCCTCAGCAGACATTCCTACAGCAGCAGTAAGAAGTCGATGTGTTTCAAATCCTTCTCTACGAAGTTCTTGGATACGATACTCAAAAGCATCAGCATCTTTACTAGGTTCAGATGTGACGGCATTCACAAACTCAAGATATGCGTCAGTGTTTACTTTACTCATGAAAACTTAAATCCCTCAAATGATTTCTTCGGTCTGTCCTCGTTATTATACTCTTCTTCTTGTCCAGAGTCAAGTATATTATCTTGTGCTGACTGCTCACAATCATAAAGACGCATCTTGGAACGATCAATTCCAATCACAAATCTCTTATTGACTACAGTATCATTATATCTGTTCTTCAATTGCTTCACCATTATCTGTCCAATCTGTTCAAGTTCCTCAGTGCTAATAAGGGCAAACATAAGATCAGCAGTAGCAGGGAGACCAAAGGACTCACTAGTGTCAGTAAGGTCAACATCAGAGCTACTATTATGTGTGAGAATAGCATTCGCATAGAACAAATGATTTCCAGATACTTCAATATCTATAAGTTCTCTTTCATCAAGTTCTTCAATTTTTAGAATTTTTTTTAGTAACATTTAGTTCAAAACTCCATAACGAACTCGGTAATAAGTAGAAAGGTCTTGTAGATAGGTTACACCATCCATCACAATCTCTTTTGGTCTTTTTGGTTTTTGAAGTGCTACATACAAAAATACCATTTGATTATCTTGACGAACTTGTTTCATATATTCCACAATTTCATCAAAAGTATCTGCTTCATAAGTTTCTACACTAAAAGTTTTTCCCTGATACATTCCAGTTGGACCAAGAACAAATCCATTCACATAATCTTTGAGTTGATTTACATATTCAATCAAGTCACCATCAAGATTTTCTGGAACTTCATTTTTCCAAAAAAGATAATCTTCTAAAACTATTTTTTTTAGATTAGAGAAAAACTCATCAAAATCATAAGTGATATTATAAGTTTCAGTGAGTTCTTCATTTTCCCACTCAAACTTTTTGTTCTTTGCAAACTCTTCAATTTGATTGAAGTGAGAAACTAATGCCTTATGAGTTTCTTCGTTTGAAAAGACCAGATTTTGATTGTATTCGTATGTTTTAGTCATTTTTGTATTCTCCCATTAATATATCCACAAGAAATAAAACTTTTGTAGTCCCAAACGTCAATACACATACATTCTACACCATTATTCATCCAAATAACACCCTTTCCATTTTCCCACCCATTTTGTAAGTATGAACTTATTTCTTCTTTTTTGATAAACTTTCGTTCTTTTAAATTTTTGCTATGTATCCAAGTTCTACCAACAGAAGATTTTGCAATATTATCTCTATGCTGTTTGGTTAGTTTTTGTCCTCTTTTACTTTCTGCGATTTTGTTTTTAGTTTCTTGTGAGTGATTTGTATTGAACTTTTTATAAACACCAAGAGAGTATCTATGTTTTTTAGTTTTTCTCATTTTTTCTTTTGATTGTGTAGAAAAACTTATTCCATAGTTCCACGCCCTACCATTTCTAATATTCTCTTCTATTAGTTCTTGATTTGCTCCGTGATAATGCTTTTCATAATTACAAGTTTCATATTTCATATTATACCCACACCCATCCCTATAATGAGATTTATATTTGCGAATATAATAATCCTCTTTCATTCTTACTTCACTCTCATCCACTTCCTCTATTACTTCAATAGTAAAGTTTCTTTTACCATATTCAATAATAGCATCAGACAAAAGTTTATTACCTTCGTGCCTTCCAAGAGTAATATGTTCTTGCAATCTTCTATCCAATTCATTCTTAGTCAGTCCAACATAATACATATGTGGATTAACTGCTGTGTTGGCAATTAGATAAATCTTTACTTTCATATCAGTAAGTTATACTACTATTATTTATAAGAAGTATAACTTACACATACTATTCCTTCACATAAAGACACATACTTTCCTTCAAACCTCCTTTGATATTCATTTCACCATTTTGAGTTGGGAACAAGTGTTCTTCACTACAAATGATTTCTTTACCATCTTCCAAAGTAATCTTATAAGATTTCTTTTTAGATTTTGGAAAGACATTTAGAACTTCATTATAACCAGTATTAGAAAGCACCAAATCTCCAACTTGAATATTTGAAAGTTCTTTCATACCTTGCTGTGTTTGAACTTGTGTTTTCAAGTCCAAGCAATATCCAGAACGAGTGGTCTGGGTGGCAGATACGATAGGGACCTCGGATTCTCCAGCCAACCCTCTAAGTTCCTCTGCAATAGACTTAATATAACTATATGAATTGACAGACATCCCTGACTTATAACGGGAGGAAGCACATATATTAAGGTAATCAATGAAAATAATATCAGGTCTAAATGACTTCTTAAGTGCAAGCTCACTAAGAAGTGCTTTAAAATGTCCACTATGTGCAGATGCTGTAGGGTATTCTTTAATTATAAGTGTGCCCTGAGTTTTTGCTGCCAACTTAGTTACTTTGTTCTCAAACGTTGACTTAGGCAAATCTACAATATTCTGAATATCAACATCTAATAAGTTCGCATCAATTCGTTCAGCAATTTTCTCTTCTGCCATCTCCATTGTAATGTAGAGAACGTTTTTCCC
>Ga0233438_10005053_pt1 | contig 11284 bp, 7 predicted proteins | sample SI_123_September_FD_182720 | JGI IMG/M metagenome (GOLD analysis project Ga0233438, IMG submission 182720) | Seawater microbial communities from Saanich Inlet, British Columbia, Canada - SI_123_September2016_10_MG | ecosystem: Environmental > Aquatic > Marine > Inlet | place: Canada: British...
GCTATATTTGCCACCCCATACGGGAACGATGGCCGTGTAGCTCAACTGGATAGAGTACTTGACTACGAATCAAGCGGTTGAAGGTTCGAATCCTTCCTCGGTCACATACTGAAAAGCACTTGTTAGAAATAGCAGGTGCTTTTTTTATGCCTTGTGTTTACTGGCTTTAACAAAGGTCGCCAACCAAAATGACTGGTTAATGATAGCCCTAAGATAATACTACTGTCATTCAATCCAAAAATTCAATGTGTCACTAATTTCGTTCAATGTGTCACTTTTACTGTCACTAAACCTGAAAAGTTAGGAGGCTACATTAGCAATTAGACACCCATACCTTTCTGAATCTGTTTCGGTATTCAATTCCGTCCGAAAGCATATGTATATAACCCCATCCCTCTATATTTCTTAGCTGTATTTCTTGATGTGTGTACCCAATGTTGAGTAGTTATCTCATTATTGATATTTAGGGGAGTGATTGTTCGGAGAAAGAATATAACTCCCCACTAAGTTGGGAGCTATACTATTCCGGTCAGTCCACTCTTTCCACCGGACTGGACTACTTCATTTTCTTAATGATTTCATAGAACCTACTCTTAGAAATACTATGAATCCGCATTATGTCCTCTCTATCAGTCCCTTCAGTATACAAGCGAAAAATCTCTTTATCACGTTGCTCCAAGGAGGCTGTGGTATCCGCTGCAAAGGATAGCAATTCGTATTCACTGGTCTGTTCAATAGCGTCAAAATGTACCCAGGTATCCTCTTGCGTGAATTCAATGAGCAGCACATTTTCACTATCATAACGGAATTCGGTCTCTCTGACTTTAACCTGCTTTAGGTATCTCTTGTTTTTATCTGATGTCTTACCTATTGCAAATGCAGAGTCAATTAGATTACCCATTTGGGCCGAACCTTGGAGATGAGTAATTTCTATTGGAACACCGGTGCTTATTTTTGGTGTATGACCTATTGCTAAGATTGGAAGGTTGTGTCTTCTTTTTAGACCATTTAATTGATTCAACAACCCCGTTGCATCCGATGCCTTTTCGTTATCTGGATGAAACACGCTAATATTATCCAAAATCAAAGCCCCGGGTTTATGTTCAAGGATTAGACCGTCTATTTCTTCAAATGCGTCTTCTTGTGTTTCTGCACCGTGGAAATAGTCAGAATCAAAAGCTACTCTTAAAAACCGTCCTTCAGTTTTCTGTACCCCTTTCAAACGAGTTGCAATCTGTCGTTCAGATAGCTCCAAATCAAAGTACAGGACTTTAATTTTTTTACCGTCATATTGAAAATGCGCTGACTCAGATGGGTTTACCAACCCCATCGCAACTTGAAAAGCTAGATGTGATTTACCAGTATTGGTCTTACCAAACAATACGCAAAGCTCTCCTTCATACCAGAATTCACCAAACATTTTCTTTGCTGGAGGTAAACCTTCATTTCTGATTAAAATATCATCCAGAGATTCCACTTTAAACCTCTTTGCCTTAACAGCTGCAGTTAGTGTTTTTGTCTCTCCTCTTAAAGTTTTACCAAATGCAGCTTTGTCACCATTAAAATCATAATGTACAGTAATATCTGTAGGACTTAGAAGCTGACCAGTAGGGAGTGGAGTACTCGTACTGAAGACATAAGCCCTATTGTAATCAAAAATTGTAGCTGAATGAGTGTTAGATGATTCTCCGGCTCTAAGCCACTTTTCTCCAACTGAATCGCTTGAAACATAAGACCAGCCTTTAGCTTGTAGTAACTCAGAACAGGTGTGAGACTCGTTATATTCCTTAAAAGAACCGGTTGTTGAGGTGTACGTATTGAAAGAATAGCAGATTGACATTAGCGTACGATATTCCTTTGTTGTAAGTTCCTCCAAATCACTAATACGATAAAACTCCTCTTCATTGTAAATCCTGATGTACATCCTCTCGGAGATTATCTCAATAAGAGTCTTGTTGTCAGAATCCCTAGCTATTTTCTTCTTTTCAGTCCGGAGTCCAGTCCGGTAGACTAAGTGGAATCCACCGGACTGAGTGCGTTGGATGATGAACTTGGACCTAATCAGACCGCTACTTTTAAATCGCTCTGCGAATGCTTGATTAAACCCCTCGAGGTCTTCTGCATTTTTCGAATCCACATCCACAGCTTCATAGCCGTTGTCTCCCATTCTGACCCCTAATGCTTTCGGATTTGCAGAAATGATTTCAGCGGAAGTAAATTTCCCCTTTTGCCATCCTTTAAATAGAGGCTTTTTGTTTTCTCCTACAGGTATTAGCTGTAGCTCAGCTTTCGCTAATGCCATACATAAGGCATCAACATTTTCGTTTAATGTTGCCATTTTTCTTTTGTATTTAATTAAAATCCCCCCAACGCATCATTTTGTCTGGCAAGCCGTTGGGCATTTGTCTTGATTCAAAAGTGGCCGGAGAATCGAATAATAACAAGTGTGTGATTTCGAGTTTTTACCACTGTTATTAACATCTTGAAATATTGATGAATTACCAGTATTTATGCTCATTAAGTGTTAAATTCGAGGTGAAATAAGGCCAAAAAACACAAAATGACCAAAGACCAAATCAGTGCACTAGAAGGCAGATTATGGAAAGCTGCCGATGATTTACGAGCGAATAGTAAACTAACAGCTACAGAATACAGCTTCCCAGTTTTAGGCTTGATATTCCTCCGTCACGCTCACAGCAGATTCCTTAGTGCAAAGACAGAAATAGAGAAAACCCTTCCAGTTCACCCAGTTCGTGGTGTACGTCCAATTCAGAAAAATGACTTTTTGACCGCCAAAGCGATATACCTTCCGGAGGAATCACGATGGAACTATATCCTCGATTTACCCGAGAGCGTTGACATAGGTGAGCATATTAATTCCTCTATGAAGGCTATAGAGGCTGAATATCCTGATTTAGAAGGTGTACTACCGAAAGACTATAACCTGTTCGAGAAGGACCTTTTGTACAGACTACTGCGTGTTTTCAATGATGAAGCACTTGATAATGTCGAAGGTGATGTCTTCGGTATTATTTATGAATACTTCTTGAATAAGTTCGCAATGAGTGGTGCACAAGAAGGCGGTGAATTTTTCACCCCACCGTCTCTAGTAAAGACTATCGTAAATATAATTGAGCCAAACCACGGAATAGTATTCGACCCTGCTGCAGGAAGTGCAGGAATGTTTGTACAGACGGCTCACTTTATTGAAGGTGTTGGTCAAAGTGCGAGCGAAAAAGTAACATTCTATGGTCAGGAGAAAACTGACACTAACACCAAGCTTGCTAAAATGAATATGGCCGTTCACGGTCTCGATGCAAAGATTATTCAAGGCAACAGCTTTTATGATGACAAGCACGATTTAGTTGGTAAGTGTTCGTTTGTAATGGCTAATCCTCCATTTAATGTTGATGGTGTGGACAAGGCAAAAGACAGTGTCAAAAACGACCCTAGGCTTCCATTTGGCCTACCGAATAACGACAATGCCAACTATCTCTGGATTCAATATTTCTACAGCTATCTAAACGACAATGGTAGAGCAGGTTTCGTGATGGCATCTTCTGCATCAGATGCAGGACACAGTGAAAAGACAATCAGAAAGAAGCTTATAGAAACTGGAGCTGTAGACGTGATGGTTTCAATCGGCAATAAGTTCTTCTATAGTGTAGCTCTACCTTGTGCATTATGGTTCTTTGATAAAGAAAAAGCAAAGGACCCGGGAAGAGCCGATAAAACACTTATGCTTGATTTAAGGGGTGTATTTCGTAAAGTGAGTAGTTCACTACACGATTTCACAGACGAGCAATTAGAAAGCATCCACGCTATTGTGAACCTTTACAGGGGGGATAAAGCTCTGTTTGAAACAATTGTCGAGAAATACAAGGCTGAAAGTAAAACCGAAGAGTTGGAATGGCTAATTAGCCGATTCCCTGGCGGCAAGTATACAGATGTCAAAGGACTTTGCAAAGTCTTGAGGCAAGCAGAGCTTGTGGAAAATGACTACAGCTTAACTCCTGGGCGGTATGTTGGAGTAGAAGAACAAATAGACCTTGAATTCGACTATAAGTCCTCTATGTCAACCATTAAAGCGGAGCTTCTTGAATTGAACCGTCAAGCCAATATCCTGTCGGAACAAATTCAAATGAACTTAGATGATATGGACTTATGAAATGGTTGGAAAAAACTATAGGTGAAATCACCGAAATAGTAACAAAAGGAACAACCCCTACTACATACGGATTTAGCTTCACGGAACACGGGGTCAATTTTATTCGAGCAGAAAGTATTTCAAAAGATGGAAGGGTTAATGAAGAGACTTTTCTTAAAATCAGTAATGAATGCCATATCAAGCTAAAACGGTCTCAGCTTAAGGCGGACGATATTTTATTCTCAATTGCAGGAATGGCTCTTGGAAAAACGGGAATTGTTAAAGAAAGTTTTTTACCTGCGAATACAAATCAAGCTGTTGGTATTCTAAGGCCAATTAAGGAATATGTGTTCCCCAAATTCTTACAATATCAGTTTATCAATCCGAATTTTAATGAATTGGTGAATAGATTTTCTGCCCAGTCTGCTCAACCAAATATCAATCTTACACAATTAAAAAGCTTAAAAGTATATACACCACCACTTAACACACAAGGAAAAATAGTCAGTATTTTGAATGCCTATGATGAGTTAATAGAAAATAATCTCAAGCGAATTGCACTATTAGAACAAGCAGGACAAAACATCTATGAAGAGTGGTTTGTAAATATGCGTTTTCCAGGTCACGATAAAATAGCTGTTGACAAAGAAACAAGACTTCCTAAGGGATGGGTTAGGACAATTCTTGGAAGCTTTACTGAAATCAGGAAAGGCAAGAATATTACTTCAAAAAGCGCTATAGAAGGTGATGTCCCGGTCGTGGCAGGTGGTCTTAAGCCTGCTTACTATCATAATGAATCCAATACTGAAACACCGGTAATAACGGTTAGTGCTTCTGGAGCAAATGCAGGATATGTCAATATTTATTTAAATCGTATTTGGGCCTCCGATTGTTCCTATATTGACTCATCAATGACTGAGTTTGTTTATTTCATTTATAATCTTTTAAAGATTAATCAAACTTTACTCTTCCGATTACAACGTGGTTCTGCACAGCCGCACGTATACCCTAAAGACCTAAAAGAAATGGAAGTCATTATTCCAGACCCTAGGATAATTAAACAATTTGAAGACGTTGTGTCTCATAGCTACAGCCAAATTAGAGTGCTTCAAAAGCAGATAGAAACACTCAAAAAAGCAAGGTATATACTGTTACCTCGATTGATGAACCAGACCATTAAAGTATGAGCAGAGACTATTCAGAAGACGTAATGGTGGAACAGCCAGTAATGGATATCCTAGGTCAAGAATTGACCTGGGCTACTGCTAACGTCTATGATAGTGAAGTATTTGGTGCATATGGCACTATTGGTCGAGATAGTCAAGCAGATGTCCTTCTAAAGCACAGAGTATTGAGTTCATTACGATTTCTCAATCCAGGTTTACAGGAATCGGTTTATGAGGGTGCCTTCGAAGTTTTGAATGCGAATGACTCAACAATATCAACAGAGGAGTTGAATCATATCAAATACGGTTTCATCAAGGATGGTATACCTGTTAGCTATAAAGATGAAGATGGTCAACTAGTTAGGAACAAAAAGCTCCGTGTAATTGACTATGATAAACCAGAGAACAATAATTTCTTAGCTGTACAACAGTTTTGGATTCAGGGTAAATCAAAGAGAATGGTACGCCCTGATGTAGTTGGTTTCGTTAATGGAATCCCTTTGGTATTTATGGAGCTAAAGCGTCCTAGCGTCAAATTAAGAGCTGCATACGAGAAGAATTTAAAGGACTATAAGGATGTGATTCCTAGGCTATTTCAATTCAATGCGGTAATAATTCTGTCTAATGGTCTCGAGAGTAAAATAGGTTCAATCACCTCGAAGTTCGAGCACTACGGTGATTGGAAAAGAATCTCGGAAGAGGAAGAAGGTATAGTAAGTCTTGATACCATATTAAAAGGGGTTTGTCATAAGGACCGACTTCTGGACCTACTTGAGAATTTTATACTCTATGACACTTCAAAAGGGTCTATTGTAAAACTAGTTGCCCGTAATCACCAATTTATAGGGGTCAATAAGGCGGTAGCGCACTTTAAAAATGCCAGAGACCGAGCTGACAAGGGTATTATAACCAGGGAGCAAGCGCAGCGATTAGGTGTGTTTTGGCACACACAGGGTTCTGGTAAGAGCTACTCTATGGTATTCTTGACTCAGAAGATTTTAAGGGTGTTTGGCGGTGGCTATACATTCTTATTGATTACTGATAGAACAGAGTTGGACGCACAGATTTATGGGACCTTTGCCGGTGTTGGTGCCGTAAATGATAAACAAGCCAGAGCAACAGATGGTGAGAATCTTAAGGAGTTGCTCAAAACAGACAAGCGTTATGTATTCTCTCTAATCCATAAATTCAATTTTGATGAGAAGCTTACCGACAGAGATAATATCATAGTAATCTCAGACGAGGCTCACAGGACACAGGCAGGAACCCTCGCTATGAATATGCGTAAGGCACTACCAAATGCCTCTTTCATCGGGTTTACAGGAACTCCATTATTCAAGGATGATGAGCTCACAAAGAAGATATTCGGTGAGTATGTCTCGAAGTACGATTTTAAGCGTTCCATTGAGGATGGCGCCACTGTGCCTTTGTACTACGAAAACAGAGGGGAGAAGCTCAAGTTAGATAACCCTCAGATTAATCAAGACATCAGAGAAAGTATTGAGGCAAAGGATTTGGATAGCGACCAGGAGGATAAGCTCAAGAGGCTTTTTGCAAAGCAATATCCAATCCTTACTGCTGAGAAAAGACTTAGAGCTATAGCCAAGGATGTCGTTCATCATTTCGCAAATAGAGGGTATAAGGGCAAGGCTATGTTTGTTGCCCTTGATAAAGTCACGGCAGTGAAGATGTACAACTTCATCACAGAAGAGATGGATTCATACGTCACGCAAAAAGAGGCAGCGCTCAAAGCAATTGAAGAGCCTCAAGAAGCTAGTATATCGAAGTCAGAAATTAATTGGATAAAGGCTACTGAGGTAGCTGTAGTAGTTAGCAATGAGCAAAATGAAATTTCCAAGTTCAATGATTGGGGCCTCGACATTGAACCTCACCGCCTAAAAATGAATGACCGAGACCTAGAAACTGAGTTCAAGGACGAGGAGAATCCTTTCAGGCTGGCTATTGTTTGTGCTATGTGGATTACAGGTTTCGATGTGCCAAGTTTATCAACGATGTATATCGACAAGCCTCTTAAATCACATACGCTGATGCAAACCATTGCAAGGGCGAATAGAGTACATTCAGGTAAGAACAACGGGTTGCTAGTAGATTACATTGAGACATATAAATCATTGCTAGAGGCATTAGCTATTTATGGTGATAGTGGAGATAAAGGCGGTAAGCCAGAGGCTCCTGTTAAACCTCTAGAAGAGTTGATAGAGGAACTGGAAGAAGTAATGTCAGCTACCGAACAATTCCTTTCTGAGGAATGTGGGTTTCAGCTCTCTAAGATTATTGAAGAGGAGAACAAGCTCCGACAGCTTAACCAACTACAGGAGGCTATCAACGCAATAGTCGGCACAGACGATACTAAGGCGAAGTTCGGTGTTTTGGCGAGGGAGGTCTTTAAGAAATACAAGGCCTTAATGCCTGATAAGTCGATTTATGACTTCAAATCTAAACGAGATGCGATTAATGCTATTTACTCAGTAATAACAGCTAAGGTAGAACAAGCCGATATTACCTATCTCGTAAAAGAGATACAAGAGGTAGTCAATGAATCTATAGCGACTTACGATGTTGAACTCGAAAAAATGGAGGGATATGGGCAGAAGATTGACATCAGTGGTTTAGACTTCAAAAGGATAGAAGAAGAGTTCCTAAAGTTGAAGGGAAAGGAGAATATTGCCGTACAGTCTCTGAAGTCCAAGATTGAGAAGAAGCTTAATCGTATGATAGATGAGAACCCTCTTAGAATTGATTACTACGAGCGATACCAAGAAATTATCGATGATTACAATCGTGGAAAAGACTACAAAGCACTGAAGGAAATCTTTGACGAATTAATCGTGTTGTTCACTGAGTTATCTGAAGAAGGACAGAGAGCTAAGAAAGAAGAACTAGATGAAGAAGAGCTACTCGTTTTTGACCTTCTAGTCAGTAATAAGAAGATAAGCGACAAAGAGAAGCACAAACTTAAGGATGCAGCCAAATCACTACTTAAAAGGTTAAAAAGTAAAGAATTTAAAGTCTCTCAATGGACAGAGAAAACTCAAACTGCTTCACAGGTTCGAAAAGTGATTAATGACCTTTTATATCAAGAGCTACCCTATCCGACATACGGGGATGAAGACATCAATGTAAAGACTGAGGTATTATTCAATGAGTTCCAGGTACGGTATGCACTGTTCGGTTCTTCAGCCGCTTAATTCGCAATGAATTGGCGTTAATCTTTAAGTAAAGCATATTTCTGCTTTAACAAGAACATCAAGTAATCAACATCAGAATTACCGTCTAATGTGATGCTGTAGTAATGTCCTTTAACTCCAGTTTTCCATACCCAATTTCCAGACTTAGAGATTCCTTTTGGGTCATCCATCTGAAAGAACTTTTTCGAAAACGAGCCGTCAACATTTTCGTTTCCTCTCATAACATCAACTCTAATTCGTTGTTTCTGAAAATTAAAGTACGCTATCGCTGTTCCTTGATATAGTAAACTGATATACGGTTTCTTTGGAACAAACTCAACATCGCCTAATTCTTCCATAATCTCTTTTAGCTGAGTAAAAGACTCTAAAACAGCTTCGTTAGTTTTTTGGTAATGCTCCTCATAAGTATATGATTTGACTTCTTTTTTAACTTCACTGATTATGTCCTGACCTGCGCCACTAAGAGATTGTATTTCTTCTTTTGAATTGCTCTTATGCTGATTAAGAACTATGGTGTTATTCGAATACCTTTTAATTTCCCATAACTCAAAAGGCAGGTTCTTGAAATTAACACTGTCTTTTTGATATGAATTAAAAGAGGGTGATATAAATACTATTCTCGATTCGCCCCAATCTATATCATTGATTCCTAAAACCTTACCTAAGTGCTGAGATAGTACAAGAATAAAGTCAGATTTGTTATTTAGCATCAATTGATAGTATGAAAACCCTTGGTCAATCACAGAATAAGACGCTCCTTTTTTATATTCAACGATGACAAAAGAATTTCTCTCTTCGTCATAACACAAAGTATCTATGCGGTAATTGCCTACACTGAATTCGGATTTAATCATTGTAAATCCAAATACAGCACTCATATTACCTTCAATAAGGTTTTGTATGTCTCTTTCTTTTTGAAAAGGTATACCTTCAACATCTTCTAGAACATTCGATTTTAGCTTGAATAACTTCAAAACACTTGTTTTATGGTTTAATGTCCAAGTTAGGTAAATCCTGCACATCCAATTGCTTTACCTCGAATCCATACATGACTGAAGGTTTAAACTACTTCTTTCAAAAAAAAAACAGACACCATTTGTGATGCCTGTTTCTCACCCTCCTGTGGGATTCGTCTTATCGAAGCTTAGTTTACATTTAAATCAATTTGAATCAAATGGGACATAGTCAGTATATCGCTACGGCCTTCAGCTTACTGGGCAGGAACTCGTTTATATCTTAATTCTGATTTCGTAACTATCATCCGAGTTATTCCAGATGAATACCGAATCTCTATCGAAGTTAAATAACATTTCATACTCTCGACCCTTATACACATAAATATACGAGGAATCTGAATCTAAAATCCAATCTGTCCATACCCAAGTATGTTTGCTATCAGAATGGTATTCTTCATGGCTCACTCTAATAACAGTTTTCCATTCTGGAGAGGTAAAAGTAATACCTAATGTTAGCATCAAGAATGGAATTGAAAGTTTCATAGAGGGGATTTATTCAATAACGACCTTTAATAGTAGTTATTACGATAGCTCTGGCAAATCCTCAACATCCAACTGCTGTGTCTCATCGATAAAACATCCATCCCTAAGAAACGGCGATGTCTTAGAAACTTCTTAAAGACTTCCCCCCATTTGAACTAAGAAACCACGGTCGATTTTATAATGTTTACCTTGTCTTAACATGGAATGCAATTCTTGTAGACTCCTACTATCAAAGACCCAATTCGCAATTTCTCTATCTCCCGCTAAAAAATCAGGACTTCCACTTGATACTTTAAATATTGCCCATCGCGAATCCTCTTGATAGTATTCATACAGCTCTTCCCAATCCTTGAAAAACTTGTGGCCTGACCCACGCTTATACTTTTCAATCGCTAAGTCCTTTTTAAGGGATTCAATGTCAGGGGAATAATCGTTGGATGGGATATAAAGGAAGCTCCAGCTGAACTCATATCCAGATATTTCAACATACTCCTTCCCCCCCCAATACCTAACTCTTTCAGAATACTCATTTCCCATTCCATAAGGGTCTCTTCTTTTATCTCTAATCATAACATCAAAGACTTGAAAATCCACTGAAGAAAGACCGTGAGCTTTATATTTTAAATTCATGTATTCTTGCCACTCAAGACAACGCTGAATACTATCATTAATATCTGAAAGTTTGTTAGAAAGCTTTTGATTGTAAGACAATATTGAATCATTTATTTTTCTCTGGGCATTAATCTGAGACGATATTGAATCATTTATTTTTCTCTGGGCATTAATCTGAGAAGATATTGAATCATTTATTTTTCTCTGGACCCGTAATTGCATTCGCAAATTAAGACTATAATCGACAGCACTGTCAAGCTCGATTGTTAGTTTCTCTATCTGCTGTTTCTTTGATTGACCGAAGGCAGTAGTTGAAAAAAGAAACATTAAAGCAGTAAAAAATTGTAGCTTAAATATGTTCATTATTTTGACTGGGTTTATTGTTTACGCTAAAATAAGTATTTCTACAACTCTGGCAAGTCCTCAACATCCAACTGCTTCACTTCTAAATTCCTTAAATAGGTGAGTGATACTTGGAGCGTTGAATGACCCATTACCTGCTGTAGCTTGAGTAGAGAGCCTGTTTTCTCAAAGACCTTTATAGCTCCTGTGTGGCGGAAGGAGTAGAGGGTTTGTTTATCGCTCAGAAGTTCAGATTGCCTCTTGTACTTTGACCATATCCCTTTAAAATAACTTGGATTGTGTTCCTTT
>Ga0233438_10005055_pt1 | contig 11281 bp, 11 predicted proteins | sample SI_123_September_FD_182720 | JGI IMG/M metagenome (GOLD analysis project Ga0233438, IMG submission 182720) | Seawater microbial communities from Saanich Inlet, British Columbia, Canada - SI_123_September2016_10_MG | ecosystem: Environmental > Aquatic > Marine > Inlet | place: Canada: British...
TTTATAATCTTTTAAAAATCTGAAATTCAATGTTTTAAATGGATAGAGCACCTCCCTTCTAAGGAGGCGGTCGAAGGTTCGAATCCTTCAGGGCTCACTCTAACGGAGAATTGATTCATTTGAATTGATTTTCCGTTTTTTGTTTTTAATAATTCCCTTTGTGCAATTGATATTAGAGAGAATAACGAATTTGTTTTTAAGGTTCGAACTGCATCATTTTGCTTGTCATAACCTATTCCGGACGGAAACACTAACCTTTGTATTCTCTTTTTTTGTTGCAAATCTCCGGAAGTCCATATTTTACTGATGTTTGTACTCAAATTTAAAGCTGCATCAATCGCTTTTTTAAGGTTCGAACTCGAAATAGCCGATTGGCTTAAAGTTGTGGAAATTTGTTTTTGGTTTGCTGTGTATTTCGATTTAAATTTCTGATAGATTTCTGTGTCTATCTCTCCTACTGCAAACCGTTCCTCTATTGCATCTATTTTTTCATTGACTTCTTTTAATTGTTTTTTCAATTGTGCTTCTTCTGTTCTCAATTCTTTTGTAAGATTGTCATAAGTGTACAACATCACTTCTTTAATTGTATCATTGTATTTTGGGTCTACTTGAAAACCATCCAACATTTTTGAAAAATCTTGATGAATTTTATTAGCAGATTTATTACAACCACAACCTTTGGTTCTGCATTTATAGTAGTGTAAATTTTTCTTTTTAACCAAATAACCTGTCAAAGGCTTTTTACAAGTCTCACAATAAATAAATTGTTTTAAAGGGAGATTAATATTGTCGGTTTTATGAGTTTTAGGGTGTGCCGATTCTTCAGAATTTATCTTTAAAAAATCTTCTTTAGAAACCAAAGGCTTGTGATTTCCTAAAATAACTTCACCAGGAAGCATTTTTGTTATCAAAATACCACAGTAAAAAGGGTTTTTAAAGAGTTCTCCTAAGCGTCTTTCATTTATTTTTACACCTAATAACTGAAGCTTATTTACAATTTCTACATTCGAATATTTTTTTTCTACCTTCCATTTAAACGCTTTTTTTAGTTGTTCTCCTGTTTGATTGATGGCAATGTCCCATTCTACTGCTTTGTGGTATTTTTTATTATTGACATATCCTAAAGGAGGAGCCCAAAGCCAGTAGCCTTTTCTTACTAAATCGCTCATAGCAGTAATGGTTTTATCTTTTCGCAGTTCATTATCAAACTGACTAAACATAAAAAATAAGTTTTGCTGAAACTTACCAGCCGCAGATGTCGTGTCAACTTCTTGAGTGACTGCTTTTACTTGAATACCCTGCTTAAATAAATCATGTGAAATTTGAGCGGCACTGGAACCAGTTCTTGAGAAGCGGTCGTATGAATACACAATGATGTAGCCAACGTTTCCACTTTGGCGAACATATTTCAACATTCGCTTAAACTCTTTTCGGTCATCACTTTTTGCAGATTCATGCGTGCCACCAAAATAACCAACAACTTCATAGCCATTTGACTTTGCATAGTTTTCACAATATTTTTTCTGAGTACCCAAGCTTGTATTGGTGTCTGCTTGTTCTTTTGTAGAAACTCTGGTGTAAATAATTGCTTTTTTATTTGTCCCGATAGCTTCTTGCTCTGGTCTAAATTTCTGAAATCTTTGCAGGGTATTCATATTTACATTAGTTTAAAGATTGAAGGATGATAAAACAATACTGTTCTATAGAAGTTAATAGCTCTTCTACATCTTCAGTTATTTCTGTATTTTTTGTCAATTTTTCTTTTACTTGTTGTCTTTTTTTGAGGGTTTGAGCATCATTTTTATCAAATGAAATCTCAGTACTTAAACAATTTTCTTTGAATTCGAAGGCCTTTTGATTTAAGTTTCGGTCCATAATGGATACGTATTAAATCGGGCTGAATCTGCAGGGACCGAATCTGTGCTATATTCATTTTTATTATTTTTTGAGTAATGTTAATTTATAGTTTCCTTGGGCTCTAATTTCAATAAGAAGTTTTGCACCTTTTGCTATTTTATGCTCCAAAATATATCTTGCTAACTGTTCTCTAGTTTTATGTTGTTCTGTGATTACAATAGGCCTGATATTTTCACCTTCAAAAGCAATTTCAACTACTTTTGGCTTTTTAAACACTACGATATCTCTAATTTGTTTTTCTATTTCTGTGAGATAAGAAAGTTCCTTTTTCTTGTTCCCGAAATCTACAGCCAATACTTTAGCTAATATTGGTGCCATAGGAATTGAAACCATTGGATGTTGTAAATAGACACTACTTAATTTTAGTGATAAGTTGGTATCTCCATATAAAAATTCAAAATCATTAGTCTCTGGGACGTACAATAATGTATGGGGCATAGATTCTCTTAAAATAGCTGACTTTAGCATATCTGTAAAAGGATTGATAAGAGTTCTAAAGTGATGCTTCATAAGGAGTTCATCTTTAAGATGATTACTAAGCGACTGTATGACGTCATTTGGTAATTGTAGCTTGTTTGCATTTACATGTTGCGTAAATACTTTGTCTGCATATTTAGCCTCTCTAGGTTTTTGCCAAATTTCATTTGCTAAAACAGCGATTCTCTCTACTGAAACCCCAAAAGAGGATAATGTATCAATAATACAAACCCATGTGGCTTGAGAAAGATTCATTCGTATCCATTTGGTCTTAGTTTTTGTTTTATGCAGAACAGTAGTTTCCTCTTTTGTATCAATATTTTGTTGTTTTTCTACAAAAGGAACTAAATCATTATCTAACCAATAATTTATTTTTCTAGAAGTAATTCCTAGTTGCGTTGGACTTATATCACGTTCATCATGAATAATATTCCCCAATTTTTTAATTTCTTCAGTCGTCATGGTTATACTTGTTTTTACAAATATAGGTAAAATTAAAAAATAAAACAAAAATAACTATATTTGTATTAAATATGCTACATGGTGTATTTTATTATTATTTAAAAAAATGAATCAATGAGAAATACTAATCAATTAAATCAAGAGGAGTATTATCCTAGTCCTATAAACAGGAGAGTTTGTAAGTGTGGTTGTGGTCACGATTTTCAACCAGGTCGAAAAGACCAATTTTACATTAACAAGCGCCATTATGATGCTGATTATAATAGAAACAATCGGAAAATTAAAAACCAACATATAATAGCAGTTGAAAAGCAACTCAGGTTAAACAATAGAACTTTAGATAAATATTATAAAGCTAACATCACCAATCAAAAAAAAGGATTTGTGCAATGCTACTTAACTATTTTAAAGGCAGATAATTTTACAACGCAACATCATGCTGGTATTGTAGAGAAGGGAGCCAAAACATTTTACTGTTTGTATGACTACAAGTACTGCTTGTTTAAAAATACCATTAATCAGTTGATTATTGAAATCCATAAAGAATAATTCTAAAACAAATTAATATGATAAAAACAATGGCAATAGAGACGTTACCAAGTTGGAAAGCGCTTAATAAAGATTACCCAAGGAAAGATTTTTCACAAGAATCCAATTATATTGTAATTGCTGTTGCAGCAATTTTAATTACTTCACTAGCTGCTGTTTTGATAGTGAATTATCAAAACGAAAAGTCTTTAGAAGAAAATAAAGTGTAATACCGAAAATAACTCTTTATTTTCTTTAAAATTAATTCTTACAATATTTTATAATACTACGTTAAAACAAAATATATTGCTAAACTTTTAGTGATAGATACTTGTTTTTTTTGCTTTATTTTATAAAATAATTTTGTTTTTTGGGATGAAAAAATTGAACAACTCCAAAAAAAAACATGTTATTAAATGTAAAACAATGTAGAATAACTACGAACGGTGTTTTACACCTTTTTACATCTTTTTTTATCATTTAAACATTGTGTTTTTTCACTAGTTTAATGAAAACTTACAAGTTGTGAACCTGCATAACGTCAGCAAAAAGTGAACTATTTTTCACTTTGATATAAGAGATAGGTTTTATTATTTTAACAAACCTTTAAATCTTAAATAATGATAAACGAATTTTACCTAAGTATATAAGTTGACAACAAATAATTATTCTTAAAAATAAAAAATTATTCTTTGGAATAAAAAGTGGAGCAGAGGAGAGTGAAGTCGAACTATTTTGGGAAAGATTTGGATATGATAATAAGAAATTATCTTCAAAGATAATTTTGGTGAATAGGGGAGTTGCAATGTGTTGTTTTGGGTGGTATACTAAAGCTAAGAGTTCAACTTTTTGATTTAGATAACAATTAATATTAAATATTATCTATCAAATCATCACCAGTATAATTTCCCTCTATCTCGTCTGCAATTTCAATGATGTATTGCAATTTTGAAAGTAGATTAGATTGATCGGTGTTTATGTTATATAACCCTCTTGCAAGTAATAGCTCGTTTTCCTCCACTAAAGTTAGATTATCCCGGGACAAAATATCTTGTATTTCTTCTCTATCGAACTTTCGTCTAATCTCTGCTGATTTAGAAATTATAGAATCAATTACAATAAACATTTTACTAAATTCTTTCCCTTTAATGAAAGTCACTTTAAACGGACCTCTTCTTTTATTCACAATCACATTCCCCGACAATCTTAAACCATCTAAACTTAACTTAGGTTTTACTGCAAACCCATCATAGCTTGATTCGATAGAGCTTTTAAGGCTCAACATAATTTCCTTTAAATCATCCCTTGAGACCCCAGTACCTGTAATTATTTTTAAAGGTTCTTTTGAATCATATTCAATCTTAAAGGTGTCAAAATCATATTTTGAACTGAGTTGTTTTTTAATTTGAGGTGGTATATGGCTAACTATTTCATCTGAAGAAGTAGTTGATTCTTTTTTAATTTTGATAGTGACATCATAAAAAGTATCTATAAAAGCGTTCATCTTTTTAAAGACCTTGGCAACTTGATTTACCTCCAACGTGTCCGATAAATACGGATAAAATACATGAAGAGAATTGTCAAACGTTACTTCTTTATCCTCTTTTAGTTTGAAATAACTCTTAGAGTTAATTCTGTCTATTCTGCCAGTTCTTTGTTCCATGTCAGAGGGGTTCCATGCAATACCATAATGATATATATCAGAACAATAAGTGTGTAAATCTTCTCCTTCTTTTAAAACATCTGTAGTAATAACTACATAAGGAAACCCTGGCATCCTAAATTGAGTTGCAATACCAGAGACATCTTTGCTATGATCGCCACTTGCTGGAACAACTGGAGATTGATTGTACATTGCGTATCTAATTTTTGACCTATCTGAGAAGTTCACAGAGATAATTTTATCAAAATCAATCAAAATCGTTCTAATTTCTTCTATGACCTCAGGAAAAGAATCTTTTAATACTTGAATTATGACTTCTTCAAAAGCTCCCTCATGAGAGTCGGCAATAAAACAAGGTAATAGACCGGAACCGTTTCTAAAAACACCTCTTATAATTTCCTGTAAAGTATTAAGCTCATCTATTAAATACTCAAGGTCACTAGATTTCCATTTTTCATCAACCCAATTCTGAAATTCTTCATGTAAAATCCCATCGAAAAGACAGTTAAAAAATGTTCTTTTCTTGTAACTCTCATCCACTTCGACACCTAAACCACTTGTAGTAAAAGATTCTAGTATCCTTTCGTTAATAAAGTCTATTCTATTAGCTTCAGTTTTTACTTTATCATCATAGGAAACAGGAAGGTTAAATTTGTTGTTATTAATGCTGATTCCTGCTATATCTGTTAGATAAAAATAGTTATATCTGAACCAATTTTTAGTAGTCAATCTCTTTTTGAAACGGTATCCTTCAATATACTGTTTGCTACTAAAATAATTTAGGAAAAAATACCTTGTTGGCTCTTCTCGTTCACCGTCAGCCAATTCATCTGTATTCTTCCAATCCGAAAACTCATGTATCAAATCCAAAAGCATTTCTCGGTACTTCGAACTGATAGTTGTTCGGCTAAGATGTCCTTTTAACTGCGCATCTAGCTTATCTCCTAATTCTGTTCCCGAAACATGATCCAATAAATCAATTAATCTTTGTTTTATCTCATCTAGTTCAATGGGCCATTCTTTATGAGGAATACGACCTTCTAATAGATTTAAATGGTATTCTTTCAATCTTGATGAAGCCAAATCAAGTACATCACTTTCGGCAAGCGCATCTTTTCTTGAGTAAAAAGCTTTTAGCATTTTAGAAATAATCTTATTTCCCTGCTTCTTGTAACTGTAAATTTTCTTAGCCTGATTTTCTTCAAACAAATGAATCAATCGCTTTTCTAGTTCATTAACCGATGCAATTCTCCTTACAAAAATCAAAGATTTATTGCCTTTCAACATTTCGTTATAAACCTCGGTAACCAAATTATCTTGTTTTGGGTGCGGAAGGTATTTTTTGAATTCATCATAATAAGAATTCGCAATACTCGATATTACATTGGCATCAACCGATTTATTTTGATCTCGCTTATTTGAATCTTCAAACTCTTTATCATTGACTTCAGCTATCTTGAAGGATTCAAAACCAGCAAGCATACCAATCTCAAAAGAATTATTTTTAGCGGTATTTATCTGCTCGAGTGTTTTTAATTGCAACGTTGCAACCATTGCAGCATTAAAGGGGTCAGATATGGTTTGAACAGGTGCATCAATTTCCTTAAGTACATTACCATTTCTATGTTCATGCCTGTAGCGATTCCTACTCATAGACTCGCCACTTAACTTAATGTTCATGACTCCACGAATCATAAAAGTTCCCAAGTCTTCTTTTAATCGTTTGGATTTAACCTCAGCTTCAAGATTACGATAAGGGTGCTTTGGTAGAAAACAATCAAGCTGGTTCGCTATTTCATAAACACCATTATCCAATGGAGTAGCTGACAGTAAAATTACTTTACCTGAAAGCGGTTTTAGTTTACCTTTTAACTCAGGAAACTCATTAAAAATAACTTGATCTTCATCATAAGCAACACCCATTAGTCTGCTTACAACTTGATTTCTATAGGATACATCACCTTGTGTACCGTGCTTAAAATTATGAGCTTCATCAACAATCAGCAAATCAAATTCAGGCATGGTTATATTAAGCAAATACGCATACAGCCTGCGCAATAAAACCTCTCCTTCATTATATCTAAAACGCTTTATAGCCGCCTTAAATATATAAGCAACTGACTCTGGTAATTTGTCAAGTAATTTGTCTTTCCAATCACCGCTACTAGCGGAAATACTAAAGGATGTATTCCGGAATATTTCATAAGAAGGGTTTTCACGATGAACATATTCTAATCTCGGATGAATATTCTCATCTTCACATAAACCAACGGATGTGCCCAGTGGAGTTTTAACAATATTGCATTCTAAAAGATAATTGTTAGAAATAAAATTTCTAATCTCTTTTCTCCATTTTAATTGCAGATTCTTTTTAGGAACAATGATGCAATCTTTGTAATGTTCTTTATTACTTGAGAAATGCCTTAATAGTGAAGCTATTCCCAAAGTTACGTATGTCTTCCCTAAACCAACTTCATCTGCTATGTATAGAAAATTATTCTTACTTTGGTTTAAGTGATTAAACCCTTTTACAATTACTTCAAATTGACGTTCAGCAATATCAACATCTATTAATCCTTTCGGATTAAGATTGATTATTTTCCTTGCCTCTTGGTTACTTAAAATCATACAGCAACGTTTTATTTAACCATTCCAGTTTTCTTCTTTCAACACCCTGATTCAACATTTCTTTATCCACCAACTTAATTTGGTTAGTAACTAATAAAGCTAATTTATTCAATGTCTTACTTTCAACGGAATCCAATTTTTTAGAAGCCGCTTTATTTTTGTAGAAATACGATTCAATTATTTTCAACAATACCCAGTAAAAACCAATGTTAATACTGTTGTTTTTTCTCATTTTACCAATCAGTCTTTGGTAGCCAATTAATGTATCAATGTTGTCGGATAGTAAGTAATATGAAATGCGCCTCTTTTGAATTTCTTGCTCCGTTTTCCTAGGCACCTCCATAAAAAGTTTTTCCTTCAGCTTTAATAAGCCAGATAAATGAGAAGCCATAAAGTTAATGGAACTTTTAGCTGCGTCTAATTCATCCTCTTTCTCCTCCTCAAATTCATCAGTAATACGATCCACGAACCTAGTTATCAATCTCCCCATCGATTCTTTATCATTTGCGTCGTCTAACTCTTGCCACAATTCTAACAATTCGACATCGTTCAAATTATATTTCGAGCTGAATGGCTTTAGCTCAATTCCTATTTGAGTAGGATAATAATACAAGTAACCATTTATACCACTTGGCTTAAATTTTATCAAACTATTGTCTGCAAATATTGCAACTAACTCAGGAGTAAGTATTATGGTTGTTATAGTCTTAGTATCGCTTAAATATTTATCAGATAAACCCTCAAAAACTATGCGTCCTTTCTGTTTAGTTGGTTTATTGTTCTTTATGTTTAATACTAACTTATTCCAATCGAGAGTAAACTCAAGATTAAAAGCATCGATGCGATTATCCTCATAACCCTCCTCCTCTTTAGCTTCTGTAAATGTAAATGAGCCGTCATCAACTTCCTCTAATTGGTCTACCCATTTTGTAGCATCATCAATATAAGCAACGGCTGTTTCATAATTACCTCCATCAGCAACGCCTTTAAATGCCGCATCTGTACAGTTTACAGACCCCACTATGCTAATCATTGTTTCGTTTCCGAGTAATCTGTACACCTTACTGTGATTAAATCGAAATGCTTTTCCGTTATCAAAACGGCATCTTCCCCATCCATAGCGCTCTTTTATATCCCTGTAGATACTTTCATCCAAGGCTACGTAGTCTGTATATTCGAAAGGAACTGAAAATTTAATTTGATCTGTTCCAAGAACCTTACTTAATGAATCAAAATGCTCTAAACCTGTAGAATAATATGGAGAGATAACTTCTAACTTTACAAAGGGTTCTCCCTCATTATATTTTTGTTTTATACGTTCAATAAAAATGTCAAAAGAGCGCAGCTCATCCTTCTTTTCTTGATAGGTTCTAATTTCTTCACCACTGTTAAAGAATAGAATTTCTTTTTCCTCTGTATATTTAATAGATTTAAAAAAGTTTTCTATTATAAGCTCTGATTCTGTAATATGATCCTCTGTTAAAACATCTCTCCGTACATTTCTGCACAAATCCTTAAATCTGTCTTTAAACGTTCTAGGGTAGAATCTTGTGTTTTCATTGGCATGTGGTGTGAAATGAAATATATTAACCCCTTCAATGTTGGAACACCATGCTGATTTTGTAATATTGTTAGAGCCTCCGATTACAATCAAACTCGAATCTTCAAGTAAAATATAAGATTGTTTTGGATGAAAACAAGGTTTTCTTCCAGAAGCATTAATAGGCATATCAATTGGTACGACGTTGTAAGCTAGACTTGGACCAGTAGTCCCTTTAGCATGAAAATCACAAAAAACAGTTATTGGTGGCAGCTCATTCTGGTACTTTTTCCAAAGAATTGCATTTTGAATTTCATTGTTGGAAAACGATACATCAGAAAGAAACTGAGTAAGAATGTAATTCTCAAAAAAACGAGCATCAAAATTAAACGAATAAAAAAGAGCTGCTCTCACCTTTTGACCAGCCATCCGTTCCTTTAATTCTTCTATGAGGATTCCTGTCTTCATATAACAGGATCTATTTGATTAAACAAACTGATGTAAATAGGAATAAAGTAATTATTCTCGTAGACATTGTTAACATCCAATTTAGATATTTCTCGACCACCATCCGCGTAATAACGAATTAGTTTACCTTTTTCCTGTTTTATCCAAGCTGAATTGTTTCTTCTTTTACTTACTGTTTCATTCCGCTGCACGGCAGCCAATGCTATTTTCGACTTATCTTCTACTAGTGAAGCTAATTCCTCATTTAAAATTAAAACTGCAGATTTTTCGAAGACATAGTCTTGCTTTTTGGGAAAGTAGTTAAATATTTCTTCTTTGTTTATTTCAGCCAATTGCCATACTGGCCTGCTTTGTAAATGCCGAAACAAATTCGCGTAAGAGTATAGTACACTTTCCGTGTTTTTAATCTCTACCAAACATGCTTTTAAATCATTGCTTATATCATGTTTTAATACCGATTCAATAAACGGATATAATTGAAAAGTATTTTCTCTTAATTCTGGATTTTTTTTAAATAAATGATAGAGTTCATTCTGGCATTTATGCGATGGAGCTTCTAAGATGAGCCTTTCATAAAATTGCTTTTCTCTATCAGATAATTGCCCTAGCAAATCAGCAATTGGTTGCAGCTCTTCTTTGGTAATAATTACAACATCCTCAGTAATTAACTTATCCACTAACGCTAGGAGTTTTTTAGGATCTGTTTTCGTTTGTATGGCAGACGCCATAACGGATATAAAATCATCTTGGTACTTAATTCTCATTTCAGTAAACGGCCGATTGTATTTACCAAATACTCCATACGCTTTTTGATTACTTAATATGGTATCAGCATTATTTGTCGACAGCCTAAAGTTTAAGTCATTTCTTCGCTTACTTACGAATTCCTTACCGTTGTAACCACTTTTCTCGAAATACAATTCTCTTGTATAAGCACAGGCTTGCTCAAACTTATGAAAGAATGCCATAAAATTTTTATCGGGCCTATCTCCCCAGAAATACCATGCAAATGACATCAATTGAAAATCTCGAATATTAATAGATACCGTTGATAAATCTTTAATGACCTTACGCCCCAATTTTTGCCATATAGGCTGGAAGCCTAAAGGGTCTCTTGAGCCTTTAATCCGGAAGTTTATGTCTGGTTCGGTAATAAAAAACATTGTTATTATTTTAATTTCTAATTTCTCTTGCTTTTGACAAAGCGCTTGTAAACAGATTTAAGTTAAATTTCTTAATATTATAAACTCAATCAATTTGTGGTACTTAGTTATAAAAATATTCTCAAAGATTAAATATTATTCTCAAGAATAATTTGGAGCATTGTTTTTTCCTGATCTATTAGAAGTAAAAGCAATCCATTTTCCGTCAGGAGAAAAGTAGGGTGTACTTTCAATAGCTGCAGTACTTGTTATTCTTTTAGCCAAACCTCCTGTTTTTTTTACAATCCAAACATCACTAGCGTAGGTGAATGTTATGTGTGATTGACTTAGGTCTGGATCTCTAAGAAGGCGGGTTCCTTGCGCATAGCAAAGATGTGTTAAGAAAAAACAAGTTACGATATAGATTATTTTTTTTTTCATAATTCAATTAGTTTT
>Ga0233438_10005060_pt1 | contig 11271 bp, 27 predicted proteins | sample SI_123_September_FD_182720 | JGI IMG/M metagenome (GOLD analysis project Ga0233438, IMG submission 182720) | Seawater microbial communities from Saanich Inlet, British Columbia, Canada - SI_123_September2016_10_MG | ecosystem: Environmental > Aquatic > Marine > Inlet | place: Canada: British...
TAACAAGCTTGAGCTTATTAGCACCAACCCTCCTGGAGGCAAACCTGTTGGGAGCCGTCAGGAACACACCAGCTACGAGCTTCTGCTTCCTTCTGGGGCTATAGAAATCAGGGTCGGAGATTCTCGCCATGGATGGAGAGAGGCTTACCAGTTGCTTATCAACCTGGCGTTCCAAGGGCTGCCTGGAGCAGAAGGCCATATCCGCGTCGTACTGGACTTCAGCAACGTACGTCCCGCTGGAGAGCGCCTGAAGGGCTTTGGAGGCACCTCCAACCCGGTAAAGCTACAAGATGCCTTTGGCAAGGTTATCGATATCCTGGCCGGCGCTTATGGCCGGAAGCTGAACTCCGTAGAGGCATGTCTCCTCATCGATGAAGCCGCCACTGCAATTGTCGCTGGCAACATCCGCCGCAGTGCTGGCATGCGTCAGTTCGATCGCGGTGACAAGAGCGCCGCTACTGCCAAGCTGAACCTGTACACACAGGACAAGGAGGGCAACTGGAAGGTGGATCCCACGAAAGAAGCCCTTCGGATGGCCAACCACACGCGGACCTTCCACGGCAAGCCAGAATACGAGGAAGTGCTGGACTCTGTCCGAATGCAGTACCAGTCAGGTGAAGGTGCTATTCAGTACGTACCCGAAGCCATTGCACGAGCCAGTGCAGACATCCTGAGCCGTATTCCCCACGGTAAAGAGGCATTCATCTCTGCTTACGTCGACCCGGAACTAGGCAGGACCTTTGCTCGCAAGTACCTTGCAGAATGCGCACAGTCATTAGGCTTTGACATTCCGGTAAGAGAGCTGAACCACAGAATGAGTCGCTATGGCCTCAACCCTTGTGGTGAGATCATCGGCAAAGACTTCCACTGCAACCTTGCAGAGGTTCACCTCAATACCATCAGCCCAGACAGCTACAAAGATCAAGAAGATGCTTTCTATGCGGCTGGCCTGCAGGTAGCAGCACTGCTAAACCACGAGTTCGTCCATGAAAGATATCAATACAGCCGTTCAATTGATCCAATTGTTGGCGTTAGTTTCACTGGTTTTTTCGACTTTATGGTTCACGCTGGCGGCTATGGCTGGCTGAAGTGGATGATGGATGGTCGTCCCACAGGTTCCAGTGACGACATGTTCTCAGCCCTCGAGAGGCATTACCTGTCACGCTGGCGCCGAGCTGCTCACAAAGGTGTGAATGACTACTGCAAGAAGCATGGTATCCGCGTCCCTAACCGGATCACCACGGTTCAACCTGCCGGCACCAAGTCTCTGTTGACCGGGGCCTCCAGTGGCTGGCATCCCCCTAAGGCTCAGCGCTTCATCCGTCGTATCACCCTTGGTATAAATGATCCTTTGGTACCCGCTCTCCTTGAAAAAGGATATTCAGTTATCCCAGCTCAATCAGCACGCGATGAGGAAGGGAACCTTCTTGACGACATTCGTGATCCTCGGGTTCAAGAAGTCCTCGTAGAGATCCCTACAGAGGTGTCCTGGGCAGGTATCGAAGGTTGCGATCTGTTCGACCTGTCCCAGCTGTCCGCCAAGGCTCAGTATGGTCTGTACATGAACGTGCAGAACCACTACACGGACCACAACACATCTGCGACTATTGAGTTGCGTGAGGATGAGATCGAAGAGCTGGCTACCTTGATTCATGAAACAATTGAATCAGACGGCGGCTACATCTCTGCAGCACTTCTGCAGCGCTTCGATGCTTCTGGTGGCACATTCCCTCGCCTGCCTTTCGAGCCGATTGATAAAGAACAGTATCAATTGCTCACCTCTATTCAGGAGATCTCTGGTTCGAAGGAGCCCTTCCTCGATATACTGAACAAGTACGATTCTGCGGACTGGTCCATTGAGTCAGTTGCCGGTTGCACTAGCGCAGCTTGCCTGGCCAAGGCCGATGCAGATGAACAAGAAGGTAAAGCATGACCACTCAGCAACACTTAGATGAGACTCTCAAGGCCTTTCGTAGGCTTTGGGAGCTCAACTATCCCCCCAAAGGTGAACGTCGCCGGCGGGGGACCCAGCTAGACACCGCGGCCCTTCAAGAGGCCTGGAACGTGTACACCAGGGCGAACGTCGCCCACCATGGTCACTACACCGCAACAACTGAGACCACCTTTGGAGGAATTAATGACGACAATCGTTGACCATCAGATCAGGGACTACTGTCGCAATGCTGGGCTCGTCGAGCCATTTGATCCAGACATGATCAATCCAGCTTCTATCGACGTCACACTTGGCCCCAAGGTCAAAGTCGAGAACGATAACGGATTCTTTACCGAGATCGACATCAGCGAGGAACCTTTCTGGATGCCTCCTGGTGGCTTCGTTCTCGCCAGCACAGCCGAGTGGATTCGAGTCCCTGTCTCTATGGAGTGCGTCTTCTTGTTGAAGTCATCCAGAGGCCGAGAAGGCTATGACCATGCATTGGCAACGTATTGCGACCCTGGGTTCCACGGGAACATCACCCTGGAACTCTCCAATCTTCGCCGGTTCAAAGAGCTGCCTCTTAGCATCGGAATGCGCATTGGCCAGTTACGTTTCAGCCGCCTTGACGCACTGCCTCATCGCAGCTACTCACAAACAGGCCGCTACCACAACGACCAAGGCCCTGTGGAGTCCAGAGGATGAAGACACCGGCCTATTGATCGATGTCCTACCACAACAGCAAACACAAGTAGAGGGTTCCTGACCCTCTTTTTTCTTGTCTGGGCATCATATGAAAAGAGCTTGCGAGATGCGGGCACGACCAAGCACAGGGCGCGACGCCCACCATCGCTGAGACTCCGATGCACGCCATTCCACACCCAACGAACGATCCTACGCTGGTCAGTTATCACCGGCCTGAATTGATTCGACTCATGCCCCAATTACGTCAAGCTTTTGATTGCTGGACCCTCCTGAACGCCGACGGACTTGGATCCGCCAAGGAGGACTACCTGCCGCGGGAGCCAGCCGAGCCACAACAAGCTTACGAGGCAAGGCTGAAGAGGTCGACCTATACGCCGATCTACCGCGATTCGATCCGCAGCTATGCCGGGCTGTTGAGCCGTTTCCAGCTGTTTGATGCACCTCCTAGCCTGACACAGTCAGCTAAGAATGTAGACCTTCAGGGATCCAGTATTCAGTCATTCATGACTCAAGTGGATGAGCATGCCCTACGAGATGGCGGCACCTACATCATGGTGGACATGATGCCAGAAACTGGTGCAGATAACTTCTTTGATCAACAGCGCGACGGCCGGTCGCCTTACCTTATCAATGTGAACCGCAAGGACGTCATCAACTGGCTGGTGAGCTATGAGAGAGGAGTCGAGACAGTCTCTCAGGTCACAGTGCGTCAGCTGAGAACCGTTGCTGATCCTGAGGCTAAGTTTGGCGCCAAGGTTGAGCCTATCTACTACGTGCTAACCCCTGGTAGGGTTGACATGTATCGCTTGGTCAAGTCAGGGCCTTCTCGTTGGAGCAACGAGCTTATTGACAGCATCGCGACCTCTATGCCGACTGTGCCCATTGTGTGGTACGGAGCTAACAGCAGCCGATTCGCTCAGGGTGACTTGCCCATGGATGGCCTGGCTGATTTAAGCATCCAGCATTTCCAGATGAGGTCTGACCTTGGAGAGCTTCTGCACAAGTGTGCAATGCCTGTGCCTGTAAGAAAGGGCGCACCGATCGGTCCCGATGGCCAGCCACCCGCTCTGATCCTTGGACCTAACACTGCCGTTGACCTGCCTGCAGAAGGTGGGGATTTTCTTTTTGCTGAGCCGTCTGGTAAGTCCTTACAACGCCACCAGGAAGAGATCGAGCACATCGAGGAGCTAATGGATCGCAGCTCGCTCAACTTCCTTTATGGAGCCAATGTCAAGACAGCGACTGAGGCAGCCCTAAGAGCCTCTCAGGTCAGCTCTAGCGTCAGCGCATTAGTACGCAACAAGTCGGCCATGTTCGGCACGGTGATCCGCTTGTGGGCATGGTACGCAGGCGAACAGGACAGCATCACACCTGAGTCCGGGATCGCCATGAACGATTCCTTGATCAACAAGCCTTTGGGCGCATCTGAGATTGCTCAGTTGGTCAACCTCTTCACCAATGACCTGCTCTCTAAGCAGACAGTTCTTGACGAATTACAACGAGGTGGGGTCCTTGATCCTGATCTGGTTATTGAGGATGAGATCGAACGCATCGACGAAGACAAGGAAGAGGAGCACGAGCTTCAGCATGAAGAGGCCGGCCAGAAACTGGGCGAAGATCTTGACAGGGCTAAGAAGTTCCAGGATCAGGCACCAACTCAGCCTGGACAAGGCGGTGAAGGCGAGCCTGCTTCCGGTCAATCGAGTGCAACTAAAAACGCTCAGGCAGGCCAGGAAAAGTCGAACCAAGCCAAGGCTTCGGCTCAGGCAAAGTAAGGTAGACTGGGAGGACTTGCACTTCTCCCATGAACCGCACTGAAAAGCGTTTTCTGATCTGTACCAATGCCATCAGAGACGGTATCAAGACCGGCAATATGCAAGCAGTTCGTGAGGCTCGTGCTGAATACCGCAACCTGTTTGAGTTGATCGGTATTAAGCGTGTCCATGAGCTGTGGGACATCCAAGAGACAGGGGAGCCGGGTTGACGGTTCCCTTTTTCTGTGCAACAATTATTCCATCCCAAGAGGAGATTACCACCATGTTTACAGTACGCTTTGAATTCTTGCCCCACCGCGCAGCCGAGTTCCTTCCTGACGGTCAAATAGTTACCGAGATGGAGTACGACAACATCGCAGAGGTCGTTGCCTACGTGCAGGAGTTCTCAGACGCATTGCATGGCACGCTTATCTACTGCCAGCTGAACAACCAGATAGTTGACCTGGCCGACTACACCTATAACAACTGATCCCACTATGATCCGTGAACACTCCAAAAAGATCCGGTCTCCAGGTGGATCTTTCTTCTACACAGTGCAAGGTCCCGTCTGTCGGCTATACGACCGGGAAGAGCTTCCTTGGCCATCCTGCTCACTGCAGTGGAAAGGCCTGCAACCATCCTGGAGGCGTATTGGACCGCGCTTTATCGCTGACATCTCTTGTCGGCGGTTCGCTTCCTATGCTGTCAAGGGAGCAGACACATGGGGCACCGAGTGGGAGGAAGTCCACACGGTCTACGGAGAACGCCTGACAGGCGCAGAAGCTGCCTGGTGGTACAGTAAACGCAACGAAACCAACTCTTATCCTGAATGCCCGAAGACAAGCCTGTGACCAATCAAAAGTCTAGTCAGATGGACTGGACCGAGCTCTTCCGACAGCGCCCGGACCTGGAGCCACCTGGCTACCATGAGACGGTCGAAAAGATGTACGCAAAGGAGCAGCCCAATGAAGATTGAATGCCACGACCTGGCCGCGCACATACTCAGCTATCGATGCAAGACCGAATCAGAGCGATGGCTGAGGTCTCAGATCATCCAAGGGTTGACAACTAGCCCTAATGTGGCAGAATGGACGGAGCGGCACCTCCGCCATCTTGAGAAGTCAAAGGTTCTGAATCCTTACCTTCGAGAGCTGACCACCCATTTCGAGGAGAACTAGATGTTTATTCTGCTACGCCTGTTCGCTGGCTTTACCGGCTTCACCCTGATGAAGCTTGCATGGCAGCGCATGCAGGAAGACCGAGGCATCACGTACGACCTGGCCAAGTGTTCCCCAGAAACATTACAGTCTCTTTACGACCTAGCTGACAAAGAGACCCAGGTCATGATAAAATCTTACATGTAAACCAAAGGAGAATTCCATGACACGCTCTAACAGACAACTCACTCAGTTCGCCGTTCGCAAGGTTGAAGAGTTCATTCGCTTCGGCCCTGATGGCTTTCAAGACGAAGCACAAGGCAACACCGAAGTCAAGATCGAGCACAGCAGTCTTCAGGTCAGGCTTTTTGGGGAGGTCATCTTCTCTATAGGCAATAGCCAGGTCACCCTGTTCGGCGGTAACTTCTATGACTCCATAGGACGACCCAGCAGGACAACCAGGGAGCGCCTGAACGGGCTGCTTGACTCACTGGGTCAGCTCCACTTCATCCCTGAAGGCACACGCGCTTTTATCGACAAAGAAACCGGCCAATGCCGAGTGGGTTCTGGTGACAAGACCCGTAACTTCGACGAAACCACCAAGCCGATCAGCATCATTTCCAATCCTAACTCGCTTGTATTCTCATGAAAAAACTACCCGAAGGCTGGACTATCTTCAAATGCCCCAACCGTGAACAGGTAGGGCTTGTGAGTCCGTCCGGTAAAACCATCTGCTATGCCGACAGAGAGGAACCTCTGTACAATTACGCAGAAAAGTTCCATTTACAGTACGAAGAGGCCGAGAATGTTCAGGAGGATACTGAAGCGCAATAACCGCTAAAACCATGGTATACTGAGGATAGCGTTGAACAGCACAGCTGTTGCAGATCGATCTACTCCAAGCAACGGGGGAGTAGGCTTAATCGAGGTTCAATCATGAACATCCTGTCAATCATCCGTAATAGCATCCAAAAGGAGCAAAAGCTACTTGCGGCTCAATTCCTCATGGCCAAGGCCTATCGAGGAGTGCCTTACGTCGAAGCTCCTACTGAACAGCCCCATTCAGGTTCATGCACTTATCGCGGTGTAAACTACACCCTTTGAGTCCAGTGAACTCCAGAGGCCCCAAGAGGGCCTTTTTTAATGCCAATCCGTATTCATGAAATCTTCAGTGTGATCCCGCTGATATTGGCGAATTTACGCTTGTTTTGGCCATTTTTATGGGTAGTCTGGTCATATCTGCTCGCCTTCCTATGTTCGCTTACATCGTGTCTGGCTTCATCTTGCTTTTCATCTACGGGGTGGCTAGGCAAAAACCGTCGTAGATCCGTTACAGATCTTCATGGAGGGCTTGACGGCCCTCTTTTTTAATGCAACAATGTGCTCATGTCAGCGGAGTAAACCTCATGACAGAAAAACAACGAGAACAGCTGCGGCGTGCAAACCTGCGCGTTAGGGGCCTCATCCTCAGGGCAAGGCACCAAACAGGCTGGACTCAGCGCAACACCCTATCGGAAGCATTACTGCACTACGGCATGTTTCTTGCCGACTGCGCAAGTTGATGCTACAATTCAACCATCCACCCAGGAGACACCATGACACCCCGCATCGTCCGCCTTTCGATTACCCTCACCAACGTACCCAGAGTGATCAGGGGGCTTGTTCATATCTGCTATCGGCCCGTCAACGCCGTAGTAAGAGAAGACCGAACATCTCAGTACGACCGAGAGGTCAAAGCCGACTTTGATTTTGGTCGCTATGACTCTGAAGGCGAAACTTACGTGGCTGAGATGTTGCAGTGCCGCGTCGAAGACATTATTTCCATCGAGGAGGTGTCCCGATGATCAGGGAGCAGAGCGGGTGGCTGACGCATCTGGGCCGCCGTGAGCTCGACCTGACGCGGGAGCTGGGCTGGGACCACGACGAAGTCAAAGAGGCTCGTAACCGCTTCAAAGACGCTTACCAGGCTGTCAAAAGCATCCGAAACAGTTACGAAGCATCCCCATCAAAACAGAGGAATTATGACTGACGCAGAAAAGAAAGACTCTTTCAGCCGTATCTTCCCAGGTAGGGTTGAGAAGCTGATTAAATCACTCAAGGTCCTATGTAACTGCTCAAAGAAGAGCGGCTACATGTGGGACCAAGATCTCGTCCACGACGTCTGGGTTACCATTGCAACCGTCTTCCAGGAAAGCGCAAAAGACTTTGGAGTCGACTTCAGCATCATGGTGGACGGGGAAGAGGTTCAGTACGTCAAGCCCAAACGCAAGAGGAAAAAAGCATGAAGTTTGATCTGACCATTGAGGACTTTACCATTATCCTCAATGCGCTCCACTACTACAAAAAAGTGGAGAAGCGTGGCAACTTCAATGAATTCAACGAATTCAAGATCAATGCTTTACGCGACAACCTATCTCGTCAGCTCTTAAGGCAGGAGGAAGAATGATCGGCTACTTGGCTACACAACTCATCGTAACCATACTGACTCTAGGTATGGCCTATCAAATCTCTCAAGAGGAACAAGACTATGACTAAACGGAACAGAGCACAGAGGCTGTACGACCGGGCACGCAAGGTCGACAAATGGACGGTTCGGGCAGAAGAAGCCATGACCAGGAAGCAAGCCCTGAAAGCATTAAGAAAAGTTGCAAAGCACAGCCTAAAGCTTGCAAAGCTGCAACGAGAAGCTTATGATTCAATCGTACCCAAGGAGGACCCAATCCATGACAAACCCTTCGAGCACCGTTTCAACGGACCGGCCAATAAATTCTTCCACGGCATCTAGCCTTACTTACGAGCAAAGGCGTTACATGAATCTGATGGAATGTCTTGACGAGTATCTTGGGCAAGAAGGGGCTGACACTGGTGCGGCCCCCTTGCTCCGCGACATTCAGAAAGCTTGTATCGAGCTGAAGTACTACCATCAGGAGTGTGTCGACAACTTCATCACTGTTGGCGATTACTTTTCCTGAGTTCCTTGCCAAACCGCAAGAAATCGTGTACACTTACCTCAGTTAGCAAAGGAGGACCAATCCATGACCAACCACGCAACCATCTCTGAGATCATTTCCACCGCTGGCTCTAAGCTGGTCTCTGTACGTTTCGTCAAAGCCGACGGCTCACCACGGCAGCTGACCTTCAATCCTTCTGATCACAACGACATCAAGGGAACCGGCAACCCCACTACCGATCCAAACATCTTCCGCATCCGCGACATTAAGATCGGCCAGTGGCGTTCCTTCGACGCTCGTCGCTGCCTCTCCATCAAGGTCTCCGGTCAGATCACCGAACTTGGCCAGGAGGACGCATGACCGAGGCCCGACAGCAGCCCATCTTTATCTGTACCTATAGAGATGGTACAAAGCGCAACGGCACCTACGCCGAGACGCTATACTGGTTCAACGAGGCACAAAAGACGGACAATCCCTGTACCGTCACCTCGGCCCACAATGGCTACACCAATCCCTGATTCCATTACCAAAGGAGGTAAATTATGACACTAGGACAGACACTCGAGGCCCATCAATGCCAACTTCTGGTTGAAGAGACAAGTGAACTCGAACTGAGGGATCTTAACTCACAGCTACCCTCTGATGTGCATCTAGTAGTTACAGACCAAGGTATCTACGGAGTCAGGGCCTACAAAGCATCTGACATCTTCGATTCTTTCCACGATGAAGGGCATAAGGTGTTAGAGATTCGCAGTGGCTTTGGCAAGATCAGGCCTAACTTGTTCCGCGGATTGGAGACTGAAGACTAATGGTCGACCTTCAGCGCAGATACCCAAAACAGTATCTTCTTAAGAACATTTCTGTTTATGTAGGAGTTACAGGTTACGTGGCAATGCTTGCTACTGGAGATGTACTAGTAGGGGCGTGGAGCAAACTCTTGGCAGAAGCACTTCGCTATCCTTACTACAGAGCTACACAAGCAACTGACATGGCAGGATTAAGCATCTTCTTTGTAATTGCTTCCTTAATTGTTATCGTCCCTCGCTTTTTCTTATGAGTGTATTTATTTTTTGGGCCATCATGATCTATTTTCTCTACTGCATGTTCACCCTTAACTAATGCACGACCTCACCCTTTACGCAGGTGCCGGCCTTACCGGCATCATGTTCATCGGCATCATTATTGGACTGAGTAACCTCAAATGAGCTTAACCACTTTCGCCAACGTTATCGTCGGCCTCATGGGCCTGACAACAGTTGCTGTAGGCGGAGCCCTCTGGGGCCTATCCGCTCGATCCACAGACGCACCAACCGTTCCTGCCTTGGATAACCGCACTTTATGTGAGGAGGTAGCACACGCTATCAACGAGGCCTACACAGATGGCCTGATCAAGGAAGAACACGCCCGAGCAATCATCGACCGCTGTTTTGAGAGCTACCCATCATGAAACATTTCCATACACAGGAAGACGCACAGGAATTCACCAACAACTTAATTGAAGCTGTTGACGAAGACATTGCAGAGGCAATTGAAAACATGGCTCCAGAGGATTGTGTCGTGTTTACTCGCGAGTTCCTCAACCTGATGGAGCAATGGCAACCCGAAGCAATCAACCTGAAGGAACGACCTCTGGAAGGAGCTGCCCATGGCCTTTACCTTGCTAAGCTGTTCGAGCACTGTTTCCAAACCGCTTACCTCTTTAGCAATCGATTCTTACTGGCCAAAGAATCGATTCAATCTGTATTTAAGGAGAATGAATGACTCACAGCATTTATGACTGGTTTAATCGCACCACAGGCTCATGGACCAGCGAACGGCGCTACATCTTCAATATGAAGACAAGGGAGCCGGTCAACCTGACCACTGACTTTACTATTGCAGCCAACACTGACGGCAATTGGGATTACACAGTTGAATGGACTGGAGCCACATCTGGCACCATGAACCTCAAACTGAGCGGCAATGAGCTTCATCGAGACATCGGCTATTTCACTGATGACCCCACGGTTTCTCAGCTTTCGATGGTCGACAGCGATACCTTGGTGATGGTCACCTCATACGATGGCCAAACATTCCGAGAGGAGATACGCATGCTGTTCAACGACAAAGTGCGCCTCAGACAAACCATTGGCCGATCCGATGAAGATGGTTCCATCAGGCTCGTCGGCCAGTACTACGAAACCCGCAACTTTTAATCATGACAGCTAAACGCACCGATCCACTTACCCGCGAAGAGGTCATCAAGGCTAGCGAAACATTCTTCGAACTGTTCTCTGTAGTGCTTGACGATGCCCCTGAAGGCACCTCCATCGAGGATGCGCTCAAGATGTCCGAAAGTATCTTCGTCCTGGCACACAAGCTCAGGTCGGATAATATCGCGGAAGACTTGAAAGATAAATTTGGTTTCAACAAAGGGGAATCATGAACAAGTACAGTGTGACTTGGCGAGACTCTGAAGGTCAGAGCCAAACACAGTCGTTTGAGGCTAATTCAGCCACAGGCGCTATGGCTGCAGCTCTAGAGAAAGTCGAATTCCTTCGACTACATCCGAATCACATCAACCGCGTTCTACTGGAGACTCAACCATGACCATTTCCTGGGTATGGAAACTCGACGATGGCTATTTCTGCCTCGGCCCTTCAAGGATCCACTGGGCCTTTAGGGGTGAGTTCCCCAGCTATGTCGCCTTCGGCTGGGGCGACCGTCAGATCGAATTTGGCGAGATTGACCAAGGCGCTCCTGGCATTTATCTCGTCGATTGCTCGGGCGGC
>Ga0233438_10005061_pt1 | contig 11261 bp, 10 predicted proteins | sample SI_123_September_FD_182720 | JGI IMG/M metagenome (GOLD analysis project Ga0233438, IMG submission 182720) | Seawater microbial communities from Saanich Inlet, British Columbia, Canada - SI_123_September2016_10_MG | ecosystem: Environmental > Aquatic > Marine > Inlet | place: Canada: British...
CTTTTATTGCCAATTTATCTGAAAGTTGTGTTGCCATTCGAACAGATATTTCTGTAAAGTCATTAGACCCTGCAGTATCTTGTTCTGTTATTCCTTGCTTTACTTTGACACTAATTCCTTGATGATCAAAAGGGTTTTTACTGTTTAAAAACAATATTCCTTTGTAGGCATCAGCACCATATAATGCGGAAGCAGCACCAGGCACAAGCTCAATACTTTGCACATCTAGCTCATTCAAGCCGATCAGGTTACCAACCGCAAAGACAAATACAGGCATTTGGTTGTTCATTCCATCTACTAGTGTAACAAGGCCTTCGTTATAAATGTCAGAAAATCCTCGGATTTGAACTTGGTTAAATACAAGCCCAGCTTCAACCAAACTTACACCTTTAAGGTTTGCAAGACCATTAAAATAGTCAGCAGATGGTGTGTTTTCAATTTTCTGTAGACTAAACTTTTCAACAGTAACTGGTGATTCAAAAATTCGCTCTGCCATTCTGGAAGCCGATACCACAATCTCGTCGAGTTGTGTGCTGCCTTCCGAGAGTTGAATTGTCAACGACCCACTTGCAGAAGTAACTTCAACCGTAGAAGATTCAAAGCCCACACTAGAAACAGTGAGCGAGAATGGAGGTTGTTGATCTGTTGTTAAGGAAAAATTACCGTCAAAATCGGATACAGCACCTGTGCTACCATCCAATACGATATTTGCTCCAGGAAGTGGCTGCCCGTCAGCGTCCATAACTGTTCCCGAAACCTGTGTCTGCGCCCACATCGATAGCGATGCAAACACAGTAATTAGTGTTAGTAGTTTTTTCATTTTCTAATTAGGTTTTAATAAAACTTTATCCTGTAAATATACTATTTAATTTTTTTCCTTGAGAATTTGATGAAATTCTGATTGGTTTTTTCTAAAAAATATAAAAAATCAAGCCCAATTTTGCGGTTTTTAATTGGCTAAGTGGTTTATTTTGAGTGGGTTTGTCAAAATCAAAAAACGAATCAATCGGGTGCGTGTAGGTCAAATTCCAGGTGTTGTTTCCAACATTTATCCGAAAAGACAGTCTAAATTTTTGTGCTGGAAGAGTGATCTTATCTCTGATAATTCCAGTTTTCATAAGCTGATTAGCTGAGAAAGAGTAATGACCAACTACCCCAGCATATACTCTCCAAAATTGATAATTCGTAGGCGTAGAGCTCCGCCATCTGAACTCAATCGGGATTTCTGCATCTACAGAATTCCACTGGTTAATCGCATCACCCGAAACAAAAGTCGTTGTTTGCCAATCGTCTGCTAACTGTAGGTTTGTATACACCACATTGTAGGCGAGTCCGAGCCCAAGTCCGAACGCTAAATTACGAGCTGCATTGATGGGCATATCTCGAATAAATCCAAGCGAAAATGTATGTGACAATTTATTTTGGGCAACACCTTCAGGAGTGTCGATCAGTAATGGATAGCCAATTGACGCATAAATCTGATCCTCTCTATACAATGAGTCGGCTGGTGATTGTGCAAGTGCAAAACTCGCTATGAGCAGAAGTACAAAATGCTGTTTTTGCATAACTCAAAAATAAAAAAAGCGCCGATACTGGCGCTTGATTCTGTAAGGATCGTAAGGGTCCACTAGTTTAGGTTTTGTGAATAGTCCCCAATACGTGTGGTATAATTGATCTTGAGTGCGTTGACTTTTCGCAATTCTTGCTTGATGTCAGAAATGAGACCCATTTTTGTATCTCCATCAACTTTTAGAGCAGTTGTTAAAACGTTTTGAAGTTCTTGGCGTTTGGATGCTTTTTCAGCCAACACGAAAGCGGCAACGTCTTGGACAGTTGCAAATTTATCGTTGAGCTGAATCCGCGCTTGTGTACCAAACTTATCTTGATAGCGCATACTTGGCTTTCCTGCATAAATATACATCACACGATCTTTTTTATCGAGCTTTTGAACCTGATCCGCAGCAGGCAGGGTGTTTGTCACCATTAAGGTATTGTCCCTCATCACGGTTGCCACCATGAAAAAGAACAACAACATAAAAACAATATCTGGCAACGAAGCGGTTGATATTGCTGGAAGCTCTCCTCCTTTTTTCTTTTTAAACTTTGACATCGTTAATTTGTTTTACTCGGTTCAGCCTCAGAGAGTTTTTGTGGAAACAAAACCTTCACTTCACTCAAAAGTGGATTAAGTCGTTCCTTTTCCGCAATACTCGTTCTGGGATCATTATAAATTTTGTCTGCTTGTACAAAATCAAGCCCCAAGTTGGGGTTTAAACGCTTAAACTCACGATTACGCAACACATTATATGCAGCTACCAATTCGTTTTGGACAGCGATATAAACTTTATAGTCGGTTTCTCTGTCATTCTTGAGCGAAATCACTGCTTTTTCTGGATTGTCTGAGAATTCAGGTTTTCGATCACCTAAACAATACGAACACGCCTCTTCTCCTTTTCCGCCTCCATTGTCCAAAAATATGACTGCTTCATTGCGCAACTCAGATAGCTCAAGTGGTTTTTCCTCAACGAGAAGTTGATTAAATTTATTTACGACAACCGTAAAAATATTACGTTCCTTGATAATGGGCGGGTCAACCACATCTTCCATTGGTGGCAACTTCCGATTGAGCCCTGAATCGGTTTCAATGGTGGTCGTTACCAAGAAGAAAATGAGGAGTAGGAAGGCAATATCTGCCATGGATCCTGCATTGACTTCGGGTGCTTTTCTTCTTGCCATGTTGTTATTTTTTCAATCGGGTAATGCCAGTGTACAACATCGCACCGACAGCGATAAATACAAGAAAGTAGAATGTACGAAGTCCCGTTTCTATCCATCTGGAGCCCGCTGCAGACAGCATGTTTCCATCTTTAAGCGGCGTTTCTGTCCCTGAGGAAAATAAAAATGCGACAAGTACAACTGCTGCAAATGCACCAATTAAAATCAACGCTTTTTTGAGTTTCTTTCCGTCAGATGCCAAGTTGCCAAATGAGAAAACCAGTGTCAGAACAATCGTGATTGCCAAAACCAGCAATGCCAAGTTTACCATAGTTGAAATGATCCCGTAATCACCAGATAAAGCATTTAATTTAATGACATCATCCCCTTGACTGAGAATAATGACTTGTAGGACCAAACCGATTACTCCAAGGGTAAGGGCGATATAAGTAAAAATTTTTTGCGTATTCATGGGATACTATTTTTGGTGAGATCTTACTTTGAATTGGCAGCCAACATGTCCATCAATGTGATTGATGCATCTTCCATGTCGTTAACAATGCTATCAATTTTAGCAACAATATAGTTGTAGAAAATCTGTAAAATAATTGCAACAATCAAACCAAATACTGTCGTCAAAAGAGCGACCTTAATCCCTCCTGCTACAAGTGAAGGTTGCATGTCACCAGCAGCTTCAATTTTATCAAATGCTTGAATCATACCGATTACCGTACCCATAAACCCAAGCATGGGAGCAAGTGCGATAAACAATGAAATCCAAGAGACATTTTTCTCGAGTTGTCCCATTTGAACACCGCCGTAAGCGACTACTGCTTTTTCGGCGTTTTCCAAACCTTCAGAGGAACGGTCTAGCCCTTGATAAAAGATAGAAGCAACAGGACCACTTGTGTTTCGACAAACCTCTTTTGCAGCTTCTACACCACCATTTTTGAGTGCATCTTCAACAGATGAAGTGAGCTTGGCTGTATTGGTCGTTGAAAGATTGAGGAAAATAATTCGCTCAATCGCAATTGCTAATCCAAGAATAAGACAGAGCAGTACAATGCCCATAAATCCAGGACCCCCTTCGATAAATCGTTTTTTGAGTTCTTGTGTAAATCCTGCCGGTGCAGCCTCTTCAGCTTCAGCTACTGCTTCAGGCATCGGCTCCATGACAACCTCTTCAGCAACAGCTACAGAGTCAACAGCAACAGAGTCAACCTGCTCAACAGTAGCTTCTTCGGTGGGGTCTTGTGTGGTATTTGTATTGGCCCACAACATTGGTTGTGCCGTAAAGGCACATAAAAATAGTAAGAATGTAAATCGTTTCATGATTGAATAATAGGATTATATTTATTTATTCGAACGCTAAAGATATAAAAATATGTTAAACAAATCAGCAGAGAGGAAGGGATTCGAACCCTCGATACGCTTTTGGCGTATACACACTTTCCAGGCGTGCGCCTTCGACCACTCGGCCACCTCTCTAAAATTTTAATTGACGGCCCAAATATGCCACTTATTTGTCAAAATAAAAACTTATGATAAATCAAATAATTGCTGGGTGTTTTTTGATGTGATTCTTGCCACCTCGGCGGTTGTAGTCCCAAACAATTCCGCCATCTTTTTGGCTATAATTGACAAATAGGCACTTTCGTTTCGTTTACCACGGTATGGGGTGGGTGCCAAATAAGGGGAATCCGTTTCCAATAGCATTTTTTCGATGGGGAAATCTGCTAAAAACTGATCGATTTTTCCATTTTTAAAGGTGGTCACTCCACCAATTCCCAAATAAAAATTGAGGTCCAACGCACGTTGGGCATCCGCTTTGGTGCCCGTAAAACAGTGGAAAACCCCGCGCAATCGGGGATCATTGAACCCTTCTAATACTTCGAAAACAGGCGCAAACGCATCTCGACAATGAATCACAATGGGCAAGTCTGCCGCCAATGCCCAATCGATTTGTCGGGCAAAGGCATCTTGCTGCTGCCTTTGATAAGTTTTGTCCCAATATAAGTCCATTCCGATTTCGCCAACTGCTACGAACGAATGTGTATCGAGTTGTTCTTTGACATGTGCCAACTCCTCCTCCACATTGAGACCCACATGAGTTGGGTGTAAGCCCATCATCAAAGAAACATATTCGGGATAGTTGCGTTTGACTTCATGCATAATCGCAGTGGTTTTTGAGTCAATGGCTGGAAGGATTAGGTGTGAAACCCCGGCTGCGATTGCGCGCGCAATGGCCTCACCGCGATCCTCATCAAAGGCATCTACATAAATATGGGTATGAGTATCGATCAACATCTGCGCAAAAGTAATAGATTTGGGGGCAATATATGAAGAGCATGCGCACACTTTATCAATTGTTACGATACAAGGGCTATACAAGAGTCCGACTGCAAACCCTGCCTACCAATCACTATGTGGTGGTCACAACTTTAAATGGGGTCAAAGGCAGATTTATTTTGGATACTGGTGCCTCAACCACTTGTGTGTCAACTGAACTCGCAATGCATTTCCATCTCAATGCTAAGCCAAGTGAGGAGAAAGCTTCAAGTGCAAGTGCCAATGAACTGGATACAGAAGTGGCGCATCACAACACCTTAGAAATCGGTTCTTGGTCTTCCCAAAGAAGGTCCGTGGTTTTGTTTGATATGCAGGCAGTCAACCATGCTCTTCAAAAATTCGATATCGAAAACGTGGACGGGATTATCGGCGCCGATGTTTTGCAATCAACCAAAGCTGTGATTGATTATCAAAATGACTGGCTGTATGTAAAGTAGATTTAAAGACCCAACGTCTTTTTGGCATCTCCATCCATCAACAAACTGATTGGGTCTTCTAGTGCTTCTTTGACCGCCACCAAAAATCCAACCGATTCTTTGCCATCTATAATCCGGTGATCATAGGACAAGGCGATATACATCATTGGTCGGATTTCGACCTTGCCATCTACAGCTACAGGACGTTGTAAAATGTTATGCATTCCCAAAATACCAGATTGTGGTGGATTGATAATCGGCGTGGATAGCATGGAGCCAAATACCCCACCATTTGAGATGGTAAAGGTGCCACCCGTCATCTCATCCACGGTAATTTTTCCGTCTCTTGCGCGAATCGCCAGGCGTTTGATTTCGCTTTCAATATCACTAAAGCTCATGCTTTCGGCATTGCGAACTACGGGAACCATTAGTCCTTTGGGACCAGACACTGCTACACTGATGTCACAATAGTCAAATACGATCTGTTCATTTCCATCAGTCATGGAGTTTACATCAGGAAATTGATATAAGGCACGAACGACAGCTTTGGTGAAAAAGCTCATAAAGCCCAAACTTACCCCATGCTTGTCTTGAAAGCTTTCTTTGTATTGTTTTCTCAAGTCAAAGATGGCTGACATATCGGCCTCGTTAAAGGTCGTGAGCATGGCCGTTTCGTTTTTGGCAGCCACCAGTCGCTCGGCAACTTTACGTCTTAGCAAAGACATCTTTTTGCGTGTAACAGGGCGGTCACCTGTTGGTGTTCCCATGGAAGGGACCGCATGAATCGCATCTTCTTTGGTAATGCGGCCATTTCGTCCAGTGCCTTGAATCGAAACCGCATCAACACCTTTTTCGTCAAGGATTTTTTTGGCAGCGGGAGACGGGGCTCCAGCAGCATAATTCTCAATCTCCGTTTTGGGGGCGGAAGAGACTTCCTTTTTATCAACTGGCGTAGGACCAGCATCGCCCTCGGGTCGCTCTGCTTCTGTGTCGATCAAACAAACCACTGCGCCTACCGCAATGGTATCGCCTACATCGGCTTGGAGGGTAATCGTTCCACTGGCTTCGGCGGGAAGTTCCAAAGTGGCTTTGTCAGAGTCGACCTCCGCAATGGCTTGGTCTTTTTCGACATAGTCACCATCCTGAACAAGCCAGTCTGCAATTTCAACTTCGGTAATCGACTCCCCTGGCGAGGGGACTTTCATTTCGAGAATCATGTTTCTATAATTGTCTTTGTAAAATTAACGCATATTATTTTTAGAACGATCAAACACATAGTCCAAAATTTGTTGATGTCGTCTCTTAAATCGTGTTGCACTTCCTGCGGCTGGTGTTCCATAGAAGCGTCTGGATGCCACACGAAACTGCTGAGCAGCTGGCAGGTGCAATAGCAAATGACTCCAAGCTCCCATATTCCGGGGCTCTTCTTGCGCCCAGACCACATCAGAAACGTGGGCATAATCTGCTAAAATATTTTCAATTTCCTTTTTTGGCAAAGGGAACAATTGCTCTAAACGGATGATGGCAACATCATCACGACCTTGTTTTTCACGCTCATCAATGAGGTCATAGTAAAATTTGCCTGTGCAAAATACGAGCGTTTTGGTGTTTTTGACTGGAATCAAATCATCCTGTATGATTGGCTGAAAAGTACCAGATGTGAATTCATCTATAGAAGAAATGACTTTGGGGTGGCGCAATAAACTTTTTGGTGTAAACACCACTAAGGGTTTGCGAAAATTGGGCTTGACTTGCCGTCTTAAAACATGGAACAAGTTGGCTGGTGTTGTGACGTCAACCACATACATATTGTCTTTGGCGCATAGTTGCAAATAACGCTCCATTCGCGCAGAGGAGTGCTCGGCTCCCTGCCCTTCATAGCCATGCGGGAGTAAAAGCACCAGTCCATTTTGCAGTTTCCACTTGTCTTCGGCAGAAGACAAGTACTGGTCAATCATAATTTGCGCACCGTTGCTAAAGTCGCCAAACTGCGCTTCCCAAATCGTAAGTGCCTTTGGACGTGCTAGGGCATATCCATAATCAAATCCCATCACTCCATACTCAGACAAAAGTGAATTGTAAATCGAAAACTGACCTTGGTCTTCAGAAATTGAATTCAACAAAATCACCTCTTCTTCCGAATCCTCAACTTTTATCACCGCATGGCGATGCGAGAAGGTTCCCCGCTCAACGTCCTGACCAGAAACCCGAACGTCATGACCCTCCGCAAGCAAAGACCCATAAGCCAGCATCTCTCCCATGGCCCAATCGAGGGTTTTGGTTTTAAAAAACATCTTATGCCGCTCACCAATCAAGCGTTGAATTTTACGGATAAAGGATTTGTCTTCTGGGAGTTTTGTGATCGCGCTTCCTACTTTTTCCAAAACCTTTTGATCACAAGACGTGTCTATTGAATCTAACATCCCATCGACTTTTACCCGCTGAAAGCCCTCCCATTCGTCTTCCATAAAGGGCGTGATAATGGTATTTTGTTCTTTGCGAGACACCTCTAGATTTTCTTCCATACGCGCCTTGTACTCCTTTTCCATTAGCTCGAGTTCGTGATGCGTAATTACACGTTCAGAAATGAGTTTTTCAGCATAGATGTCTCTCGGGTTTTTATGATTGGCGATGGCCTTGTAGAGTTTTGGCTGGGTGAATCGCGGTTCGTCTCCCTCATTGTGCCCGTACTTTCTGTAGCCGAGCAAATCGATAAATACATCTCTTTTAAACCGATTCCGATAGGCTACCGCAAAATGCATGGCGTGAACCACCGCTTCCACATCATCCGCATTGACGTGTAAAACTGGTGATAGCGTGGCTTTCCCAACATCAGTGCAGTAGGTACTTGAACGACCATCGAGATAATTGGTGGTAAACCCAATTTGATTGTTAACGACAATATGAATGGTACCTCCCGTCTTGTATCCGTCGAGCTGCGCCATTTGCACCACTTCATATACAACCCCTTGACCCGCAATAGCTGCATCTCCATGAATGAGGATTGGCATCACTTTGTTGGGCTGGTCGGCATAACTGCGATCTTGCTTGGCTCTGGCAATCCCCTCCACAACGGCATTAACTGCTTCGAGGTGAGATGGATTGGGTGCGATATTGAGATTGACCCAAAGTCCCGAATCCGTCATCCGATTGGAAGTCCAACCAAGGTGATATTTCACATCTCCATCAAAGACTTCTTCTTCGTAATCTTTCCCGTCAAACTCACTAAATATATCAGTAGCTGACTTTCCAAAAATATTGGTCAGGGTATTGAGTCGGCCGCGGTGTGCCATACCAACTACAAATTGTTCTACCCCATCCAAAGCAGCGGTTTCGATAAGGGCATCTAAAGCGGGGATTAGGGACTCTCCCCCCTCAAGGGAAAAGCGTTTTTGACCAACATATTTGGTGTGCAGGAATTGCTCAAACGTAACTGCTTCGTTGAGTTTTTTGAGGATTTGCTTTTTTTGATCGTTGTTAAAATTGGGGTGATTTCCATTATTATTGATCCACTTCTGAATCCAATTGATACGCTCGGGAAGACGAATATACATATACTCCATACCGATCGACTCACAATAGATGCGTTCTAGGTGAATGATAATATCAGCCAAGGTAGCTGCCCCAATCCCGATGATATCTCCTGCGCTAAATACGGTTGTCAGGTCATCTTGATCCAGGCCAAAATTTTTGATGTCAAGTGTTGGGCTGTATTGGCGTCGTCTGCGAACGGGATTGGTTTTGGTGAATAGGTGGCCACTTCCACGGTAGGCGTCTATGAGTTTAACGACGCGAAACTCTTTGAGAACATCTTCAGGGATTTCCACATCCGCTTGTTGTTCCATACCAAAATCAAATCCTTGAAAAAAGGCGCGCCAGCTGGGCTCTACGCTATCAGGGCTGATCAAATACTGGTCATACAATTCTGCAAAGTGAGCTGTGTGCGCAGCATTTAAAAACGAGTACTTGTCCATCTTGGCAAGAGTTTGCTTATCTGTATCACAAAGCTACATTATTTCAAGTAGATAGCACATATAGTTGTTAAGAAAAAAATAGGCGAAACCATTGCGAAAAAGTGTATTTTTGAATGTGTTTGGACTCGTCGATTGCAACAACTTTTACGCATCTTGTGAGCGGATTTTTCAACCGTCTTTGGAGGGAAAGCCCATTGCTATTCTTTCAAACAATGACGGTTGTGTGATTGCCCGGAGCAATGAAGCCAAGGCCTTGGGCTTGCCCATGGGTGCACCTGCACATCAGTACAATTCGTTTTTTAATCAGCACAAGATCAAGGTGTTTTCATCAAATTATCCATTGTATGGGGATATGAGTCGACGAATCATGGACGTCCTCAAACAATTTACACCCCTAGTAGAAATCTATAGCATTGATGAGGCGTTTTTGCAATTTGAAGGATTTGAACATTACGATTTAGAGGAGTACGCACGGGAAATCAAAAAGCGAGTTCGCAAGTGGACGGGGATGCCCGTTAGCATCGGGCTGGGCCCAAGTAAGGCACTGGCAAAAGTGGCCAATCGAGTGGCCAAAAAATTTGCAGACCGAACGGGCGGAGTCTATATCATCGATTCTGAAGAAAAACGCATCAAAGCGCTGAAATGGCTGGCCATTGGCGACGTATGGGGCATTGGGCATCGCCACAACAAACGGCTGGTGTTGAGTGGCATACGCACTGCATATGACTTTACCCAGCTCTCCGACGCTTGGGTGCGAAAAGAAATGAGCGTGGTGGGACTTCGTCTCAAACACGACTTACTCGGCAAACCCTCGATTCCGCTGGAAATGATTGCAGCACCCAAAAAGGCGATCGCCACCACGCGTAGTTTTGAATCGCTGATTGATGATTGTCAAGAACTGCGTGAGCGCGTTTCGACCTTTGCAAGTCTATGCGCCGAAAAACTGCGCCAGCAAAACAGCAGATGCCATGCGCTGGTTGTATTTGTGCGAAGCAATCCCTTTATGCCCAACTTACCACAGTATCGCAATAGCACCATGATCAGTTTGCCCTTTGCCACCAACTCGAGTTTGACCCTGAACAAAACGGCTCTCCACGGCCTTGACTTGATCTATAAATCCGGGATATCCTATAAAAAAGCGGGCGTGATGGTTACGGGAATTGTACCAGAAGATGCCTATCAGATGACCTTATTTAGCTATGAAAACCCAAAGCACCAAGCCTTGATGCAACGCATTGACTACCTACACAAACGCTTTGGCCCACATAAAATAAAAATCGCAAATCAAGACTTGAACAGAACCTATAAGATGAAGCAAGCACATTTGTCACCACGTTACACGACCGATGTACTTGATGTGATTCGTGTGCGCTAAACGTAAAGAGAATAGGTTTGAAAAAAGAAGGAGCGCTGCACTTCTTCTCTCCCGACACTTCGGGAAAGGGCGTGTGGCTAGCAGCAGAGGGCGTGTCGGCGGGGTTTCCGTCACCAGCCGATGATTTTAAAGAAACACGAATTAGCTTGGACAAGGTGGCTGTCAAAAACGAAGCTGCCACTTTTTATGCGCGGGTTGCTGGGCAGTCGATGATCGGAGCTGGTCTAGACGATGGCGATTTGCTGGTCATTGACCGTAGCTTGGAGCCCCAAGATGGGAAGATTGCGGTTTGCTTGATCGATGGTGATTTTACAGTAAAACGACTCAAAGTCGAAAAAGACTGCGTGTGGCTGGTGGCTGAAAACAAACGCTATAAACCGATTCAAGTAAACGAAGAAAACGAGTTGATGATTTGGGGGATTGTCACCCATG
>Ga0233438_10005062_pt1 | contig 11260 bp, 13 predicted proteins | sample SI_123_September_FD_182720 | JGI IMG/M metagenome (GOLD analysis project Ga0233438, IMG submission 182720) | Seawater microbial communities from Saanich Inlet, British Columbia, Canada - SI_123_September2016_10_MG | ecosystem: Environmental > Aquatic > Marine > Inlet | place: Canada: British...
TTCTTTGGAAGTGATTGGTAATAAGTCATTGTTTAAGAACATTAATAATTACTACATGACCAATTATAAGCTGTTAAATCAGGGTGCTGACAGAGACCAAGAATTGTTCATGAAGTTTATAGACTATACTGAAAAAAAATATAAGATAGATTCAGTTTCTAATTTTATAGAAAATTCCTTTTTTAAGGTAAACTTTGATAAAAACGAATTAAGAAAAATGGCTAATGATGAAGTAATGAGGTCGCAGTTAATTAATCAAATGTGGCTTATTATGGAATATAATAATTTTCACAAAGGGGCATTAAATAAAATAAATAAGATAGACTCTTTGATAAGAGTTGAGATAAATCAATAGCAGCTTGAAATAACACCATGGCTAATTAATGATGAACTTTAAATACTTAAAAATGAGGTTTGATAGGTTTAATAAATTAGTAAATCTCGAGACAAAGAATTACTTGAGGTACGCCATAGGTGAGGTGTTGCTTGTGGTTATAGGAATTTTGGTTGCTTTGCAAGTTAACAATTGGAATGAAGAAAGAAAATTGAAGTTATCTGAAAAAAAGGTTTTATTGTCTTTTCATGAAGAAGTTTCTAAAAATTTGAGCACTCTAAAAACATCAATAGAAGAAAAGAAAACAATTATAAAAATTAATAAAGAAATATTAGAGAAAACCTCCCCAAATTCAAAATGGGAATCTTCAGTAAAATTAGATAGTTTAATGTATTATCTTTCTGTATCTGGTTGGATTTATGTAGCTGATGAGGGAGTTTTAAACGAATTAATTAATTCGGGACAGTTAAATAATCTTGAAGATTTTGAGATAAAAAACATGATAGCATCACTCCCTCAACAAATCAATCTAATCACTGAGGAGGACAGGCAATACAGAGATGACCTTCATCAATATTTTCTCCCATTTCTAAGTAAAAATTATCGACTAAGAAATATTACTGGTTATAGGGAACTATATAGCTATAATAAATCAAACTTAGGATTTTCAAAACACGGTTTAAATGACAAAAAAATACTTAATAGTTTAGAGTTTGAAAATATTCTCACAATTCAAGCAATATGGATAAAATTTTCAATTGAAATGTGTGAAAACCTGAGGCTAAAATATCTGAGATTACAAGATTTGATTATAGAAAAATATCCTGAGGTTGATTTTGGAAATTTATCTAAGGATGAAGAGGATAGCTTTTGGGGTTAAATTTTTTCATGGCACATGGAAACTACTCCATTGGCACACACTACCTGAATTTGTGCCAAGAATAGCATTCTACCGAGAGTACTATAGCTCTGGAATTACGTATGTAATGGAAGCTGACGAAGTTGAAAAACGTGCCAAAAACGTGCCAAAAAGTGGTTAAAATTCCGTATCTTAATGTAAGAAATGCTCTTTAAGGAATTTTTTTTTAACTGAGGAAACAGCTGGCTAATAGGAACAAAATAAGGGTCTCCCAAAGGAAACCCATACGATTAAGGTGGAGAAGATGGGACTCGAACCCACGACCTCTTGACTGCCAGTCAAGCGCTCTAGCCAGCTGAGCTACATCCCCGTTTTGGCTTGGCGTCAAAAATACAACAAAGCATTAAATTTAGAAACCTCTTTCCAATATTCGTTCAATATTATGCTATATTTAATATAATGTCTGTTTTAAAAATCAAATGGTTTTGGCTTTTATTGCCAATGTTTTCGCTGAGTTTCGCACAGGGCGATGCCAATTTACTGCTACAATACAACCGAGGGCCTGATCTGGATGGATTTTACCGCAAATGGAATTTGGATCTTCATCTTCATACCGTTTATGGAAATATGCGGGAAGATTATACCGTTCGAAAAATCAGCTTTTCGGCCGGTACTTACATTCAATACAAATTTTCAAAAACCTTTGCCCTCAATTCTGGTGTGGACTATTTCAACCTCAGCTATCAGTACAATCTCACTAAAAATCAATCCTACGATCAACTCACCTACCTCAGTTTTCCCTTGACCATTAGGGTGTTTCCCTCCAGAAAACTACATTTTGAGACCGGTTTGTTATACAACCGCCTGCAAAGAGCACAAAACACAGAAATCGTTGACCTAAAAAACCGAAGCTATGAATATCCATCAGGGGTCATCCAAAATGCTTTTGGTTGGGTTTTTGCAACCCAATACAATGTGTGGAAACGATTTGACGTCTCGCTGCAATACCGTTTTTTTAAAAAATCAACAAATTCTCTGAGCCTTCAAATGAACAACTTTGATGCCTTTCTTTTGGGCGTTCATTTTTTTGTGCTCAATCCCAAAAAAAAACCAAAATAGCCTAGGGATCAACGTAAATTCTAACCACACCTTTTTTTTCACCCTCCACCTGCTCAACCATGATACTCTTGATTTTCTTAGATTTAATATTGCTGATACTGTCCGATGAGATCACTCGATCGTTCAAATAAAAATCCACATCATAGTACTTGTTGTTCTGTTTCCTAAACAATGTATTATTCATTTTTGTACTCGATGACAATACAGCAAAAGATTCCTGTGGGAGAATCCGGAGTTTATCCTTAAAAGTCGAATCGCTTACAACAGCTTCTGGAATGGTTACAGATGCTGAAATTTTGGGATGATCACTCTCTTAAATCTTAACGACCAAACAAGAAGTAAACAAAAAAATAAGACAGTTGTGTAGATTGTGGTTTACACAAGACATGGGTTTAGAGATCACTTTTAAAAAATTAAAAAAATCTTCCTACCGAAATGTTAAGGTAATAGTGTCTTGGGCTCAGCTGAAGTTTATTGTCACGAGAGATACTGTTCCACAGTGTCAAAAATCTCCACTTTTCGGTATGATAAGCAAAGCCCAACTCCAAACTATTTTTATAGGGAATGCTGGTCAATACAAAAGGGGCGTCGTTGTCAAACAAACTTCCAGAGATCATATAATCGTGAAAGCGATACGCTTGACGTGTTCCCATATAAAACCCATATCCTTTGTTTTGCGTCTCCAATGGATTTCCAAAAAATGCCAAGGCCTGAGAAGTCCCCCACAAAACCCCCAAACGCCCTCCGGTGGCGATGCGTTGGGTACCAAAATTTCCAAAAAACGCGTACAACAAGGCCAATCGCTTGCCCAATGGCAATCGCTTTCTCATCATCATATTAAAATTGAGGTGAAACCTTTGTGGCAAAGCCCTTTCCCAAGCCACATCTCGCAAACCCAAAACCTTGTCGTGATAGAGGTTTTGTAAATATGGTGCCAATGAAGCCTTACCGGTCATTCCCGCCTTTAGCGATACTCCCCAGGCCGAAAGGGCACTCTTGTACCACTCAAAAGATCGTTCCAGAAACAACCATCCCCCATAGGGATAATCTAATATTTGGATATCGCGGGTGTATCTATTTTTGGGGGTATAAATCTCATGACCCAAAGTCCAATGTGTGTATTTTTTTGGGTAGTCCTCTATTTGATCTCCAGGTTTCAATTTTCCAAAACTGACAAAAATTCCACTAGAATAATAGCGATCCGTTTCAAAATAGAGGTCATTATCTAGACTGAAATTGGCATATTGCTGACCAAATGAACCAAGTGTGAACAACAGTGCAACAGTCAATAAAGGCAAAAAAGAAAGCTTCATTTGTCCAGTAATATCGGGATTTAATGATCATTTATGAAATTAGCTGTCAAAAAATCATTTCCATTTGAAGAGAACTCCCCAAAACAAAATAGATTGGCTATTTTTGAAAATCGATGGAAGGAAACGTTCACTTAGAAAAAAAAAATAGAATCGGGAGGATCAGGTTTTACCATCCCAAGGGAAACAGCCTACCCTCTTCCCTATTACAAAAACTGGTCACGGCCTTTAAAACGGCCGAAATGGATCCCGATATTGGGGTAATCATTTTGGAAAGCGAGGGAAATGCCTTTTGTGCTGGTGCTTCGCTGAGTGAGCTAAAAACGGTCAAAACCCTAGAGGAAGGCACTGCCTTTTTTATGGGCTTTGCCGATTTACTCAATACCATTAGAAAAATGTCAAAATTTGTTTTGGCCAGCGTCCACGGCGAAGTAGTAGGAGGCGGTGTTGGACTGGTTTCTGCTTGTGACTATGCCTTTGCTACCGATACTGCTTCCCTCAAACTCTCCGAGCTTTCCATCGGCTTGGGCCCCTATGTGATCGAACCCGCTGTAAGTCGGAAAATAGGGAGCACCGCTTTTGCCCAATTGTCCTTGGACAGTGCCCAGTGGAAAAGTGCCCAGTGGGGACTCCAAAAAGGGCTTTATGCAGAATGTGTAGGAGGTCGAGAAGCACTGGATCGAACCCTAAACGAAAAAGCAGAAAGATGGGCAAACTATGCCCCCGAAGCCTGTAAGGAGTTACGTAAACTACATTGGAAAGACACCCAAAACTGGGAAAGTCTTTTGCCTGAAAATGCCAAAATTACCGCTCATTTGGCCCTGTCGGATTTTACACAAAACAAAATCAAATCACTCTAAAAATGGATAAGAACGTTCGTGTCACCAAACAGTTTAAATTTGAAACCGGACATGCACTCTATGGCTATGACGGACTCTGCAAAAATGTTCACGGTCACAGTTATCAACTGGACGTAACCGTCATCGGCCAACCCATTGCAGATTCCAAACACGTCAAAAACGGAATGGTCATCGATTTTGGAGACCTTAAATCCATTGTCAATCAAGAAATTGTCCATCCGTTTGACCACGCCACGGTGCTCAATACCAACTCCCCTCACAAAGAAATCGCCGACGAAATGGAAAGTAGGGGCCACAAAATACTAAGAGTTGGCTACCAACCCACCAGCGAAATGATGATTTTAGACTTTGTAGTAAAACTTCAGTCAAGGTTGCCTAAACATTTGAAATTGTATTCTTTAAAACTTCGAGAAACGGCAACTGCTTTTGCCGAATGGTATGCCGATGATCAGTAAGTGTCGCTCCATTTTTTGTTGATCTGTCAGATCCATTCCTCGGCTAAACATTATTCTAGATTTAAAGCCCCCTGAAACGTCTTTATTTCGTTCTGGAAAATCGGGCGATCAAAAGCCCAACTGATCCAAATTGGCTTTGGGTTTGGCCGGTACCGTAGGGTCGGCATCGTTGTCATATTCTTCGCAGTCCAAAACAATACTCACTTGTTCGGGCGCCAAAAAAGCCTCTTGGGAGATACCCAATTCTTCATTTTCATAAGCGCCTTTCATGTACAATCCCCAAATGGGAAGGGCCATGGAGGCTCCCTGTCCAAAGGCAATTTCCTCAAAGTGGATCGAACGGTCTTCCCCGCCTACCCAGACGCCTGTAACCAAGTTGGGCACCATGCCCATAAACCATCCGTCACTTTGGTTTTGTGTCGTTCCGGTTTTTCCAGCAATCGGGTTTTCAAAAATATAAGGATAGCCCGTTACCACTTTTTCATACACATAATTGGTCTTTTCCAGTCCGGCGTGGCGCAATCTGGCTCCAGAACCGTGTTCTGTCACCCCTTCCATAAGATTGACCGTAACATAGGCGGCTTCCTCACTGATCACATCTTTGGTTTTGGGCACCACTTCGAACAAAGCCATTCCATTTTTATCCTCGATTCGGGTAATCACAATGGGCTGAATGTAAATCCCCTGATTGGCAAAGGTGCCATAGGCCCCTACCAACTCAAAAAGGCTGATGTCGGGGGTTCCCAATGCAATGGAAGGCACCTTGGGGATATAGGAACTCACCCCTGTTTTTTTTACCAAATCGATCACCGGTTGCGGCCCTACCTTGTCCATGATTCTGGCACTGATGGTATTGACAGAATTGGCCAGGGCATTTTTTAGGGTACGTGTTCGGCCATAGCGATCCCCCGAATTTTTGGGACACCAAGGATCCACATTACCGTGTTTCATCGCATCGATACAATACAAGGCATCGGGTAACTTATCACAGGGCGAGAGCTTGAGCTGGTCGATGGCCGTAGCATATAAAAAAGGTTTAAAGGTAGAACCTATTTGACGTCGGCCTTGCTTGACTTGGTCGTATTGGAAATGTTTGTAGTTGAATCCGCCTACCCAAGCTTTGACGTGACCTGTTTGTGGCTCCATCGACATCATGGCTGCCCGCAGGAAATGTTTGTAATAGCGTATCGAATCCATGGGGGTCATAATGGTATCGATCTCCCCTTTCCAACTGAACACCTGCATGGGTTCGGGTTTAAAAAAGCTTTCCAAAAGCGCTTCTTCGTCCATTCCTGCTAATTTGCCTTTTCGCCAGCGCTCACTGCGGTAAGCCGTACGGGTCAAAAGCGTATCGATTTCGCCATCGCGCAGATCCAAAAAAGGTGCAGTGGGGTTTCGTGCTTTGGTATTCTGAAGAAAAAATTCATTTTGTAAATTCTTCATATGTGTCGAAACGGCATTTTCGCCCAAGGCCTGAAGGCGGGAATCGATGGTGGTATAGATTTTAAGACCGTCGCGGTAGATGTTATAGGCATTGCCATCGGCTTTAGGATTTTCCCGTATCCACTTTTTCATAAACTCTTGGAGGTAGGCACGAAAATAGGTGGCCAAACCTTCGCGGTGGGACTCGGGTGTAAAGTCAATTTCCAAGGGCAGGGCAGCAAGAGAATCCTTTTCTTCTCCGGTGATCAATTCATTCCTGAGCATTTGCTGAAAAACAACATTGCGTCTTTCCTTGACCATTTCGGGTCGTCGGAGCGGATTGTACAAAGAAGAGTTTTTGAGCATTCCTACCAACGTGGCGGATTGTTCCAATGTCAGGGCTTGGGGAGTACTGTCAAAATATATTTTTGCCGCCGACCGAACCCCATCGGCATTGTATCCAAAGTCATATATGTTGAGATACATGGCAATGATCTCGTTTTTGGTGTAGCGCCTTTCGAGCTGAACCGAAAGCACCCATTCTTTGATTTTCTGCAGTACCGCTTCTTTTTTGTTTCGGGAACGCACCCCAACAAAAAGCTGTCGAGCTAACTGTTGGGTAATGGTACTGGCCCCTCCTTTTTTCCCCAAATAAAACAAGGCCCTCAATGTTCCTCGCCAATCGATTCCGGCGTGGTCATAGTAGCGCTCGTCCTCCGTAGCAATCAACGCTTCCACCATATTTTGCGGCAATTCGTCATAGGTAATGGGCGTACGGTTGTCGTTAAAGTAAAATTTGCCCAATACTACTCCATCGGAGGAAAGGATTTGGGTGGCCAAGTTGGTTTTGGGATTTTCCAATTGCTCCAGTGGGGGCATGGGGCCTAAAAAGCCCATAGCGGCCATGCCGAAAACACCTACCACGATCAAAATTCCCGTGAGAAAAAGCAACCAAAAAGCCCAAATGAACTTTTTGTAATTCCTCTTTTTTGTTTTTTTGTTTTTGGGTTTACTCATCTTCTAAAATTTCCTCCACGGCAAAACCTATACCCACGACTCCCTCCAGGGGGTCCATTCCTTGTTCACTGCCATTGAATCTCAATGCGTGCTCCAACTGAACGTTTAGATTTTTGGCTCTTGGCAATTTATAATTTTCTTTCCACCACAGCTTACTTTCCTTTACTTCCAAAAATCCTTTCCCCAACCACTGGCCTTGGGCGTTGGCCATGGCATATTCCAGCGTATCGCAGAGCAAAAGGGAATCTCCTGTTTTGAGTTGGGCGATCAAAAAGAGGTTGGAAAAGGGATAATGTTGGTTGTTTCGGATATAAATCGTCATATTGACCGGTCGATCGGTTGAGTCGTTGAGCGCAAAAACAACTTTTTCAGAAGCGGGCCACTCTCCCTGAAAATTGCGGTATTCCATAAAAAAATGGGGCTCGCTACAGGCAAAAATCAATCCCAAAATCAATCCTGAAAATATAGCGTATTTACTAAACATTGTCTTGACGCCGGTTGGGCTTGCGTTTTTTTCTCCTTTTATTTTTAGATCTATTGGGGCGATCAAAGCGGTTCAGACTGTCTTGACCCACAACGTTTTCAAAAGCAACATCGGGTTTTTCCGTCACGGTTACCGTGGCTTCGGAAGAATATTCCTCAAGACTGGGCACCTTTTCTTTATTCTTATTTTTGGCAATGATCTCCTGAACCGATGAGAGCGAGAGCATATGCCAGTTCATCCATTCGCCTTTGTAGGCATACCACAACTGCTCCTTAAAAATATCAATTTTTTGCATCACGGCTACCCCTTTTTCCGTTTGGAGTTTGACCTCAGATTTGGGGAAGGTGTTGAGCGCAGAGCGGTAGGCATCGAGTTCGTAATTCAAACAGCATTTGAGTTTTCCACATTGACCCGCCAGTTTGAGGGGGTTAAGGGACAACTGCTGGTAACGTGCCGCAGCCGTTGACACCGATCTGTAATCAGTCAACCAAGTAGAACAGCAGAGTTCTCGGCCACAGGAGCCTATGCCTCCCAAGCGCGAAGCCTCTTGCCGCAATCCGATTTGCCGCATTTCGATCCGAATGGAAAAGGCTTGCGCCATGTCCTTGATCAACTGTCGGAAATCGACCCGGCCGTTGGCTGTATAATAAAACGTGGCCTTTTTGCCATCTCCTTGGAATTCGACATCAGAAAGTTTCATTTCCAAGTTCAGAGCAATGGCCAATTCTCGCGCTCGTTTTTGAATTTGCGCCTCTTTATCCCTCAGGGCGTGCCATTTATCTATTTCCTGTTGGTTGGCTTTGCGTAAAATTTTGCTGACCTCATCGCTGTCTTCACTTACTTTTTTCTTTTTCATCTGAAAACGAACCAATTCTCCGGTCAACGTCACCAATCCCAGATCATATCCATTGTCCACATGGGTAATCACGGGGTCACCCACAGCCACCGTCAGTCCTTCGGGCAGGGTGAAAAATCCCTTTCGGCTGTTCTTAAAACGCACCTCCACAACTGAATATGGGGCTTTCCCAGAAGGCATTTCCATATTGCCCAACCAGTCAAAAACCGTCAGTTTATTGCAACTGTCCGTCCCGCAGGTACCGTTACTTTTACACCCACGTGGTGAACCGTTTGCATTACTAGCACATGATGCGCAACCCATAGATTTTAATTAGGATTTAAAGATAAGGTTAATTCGAGGGACTGGGGAGCTGTAAAATCCTAAATTAATGTTTAAATTTTAAGACTTCGCTACGGCCTTTTTTAAATATTTTGTTACTGTTATGTTTTCCCTTACGTCTTTTTCTTTGTTCTTCGAGGGGCAGATTAATGATTTCTTGGCAGTCGGTAGAACAACAACTTTGTCTTTTTTCACGACAAGAATCGCATTGGATAAACAACAGGTGACAGGCTTCGTTGGCACAGTTGACATGGCTGTCGCAAGGGGCGCCGCATTGATGACATTGAGCGATTACATCCTCACTAATTCGCTCTCCTCGGCGTTCGTCAAAAACAAAGTTTTTTCCGATAAAATTATTTTTTAACCCTTTTTCATTGACTTGACGGGCATATTCTATGATCCCCCCTTCCAATTGAAAGACATTTTTAAATCCTTTATGCTTGAAGTAAGCACTCGCTTTTTCACAACGGATTCCTCCAGTGCAATACATCAACAATTTTTTATCCTCTTTATGTTGTGATAAATCCTGTTCGATCAAAGGTAAAGATTGGCGAAAGGTGTCCACATCGGGGGTGACGGCTCCTTTAAAATGTCCGATCTCACTTTCGTAATGGTTACGCATGTCCACACATACCGTATCGGGCTGGGACAAGAGGGCGTTAAAATCCTCGGCATTGAGGTGGATGCCTTTTTGGGTCACATCGAAGGTGGCGTCGTCAAGGCCATCGGCCACTATCTTATCCCGAACTTTGACCGTCAATTTCAAAAAGGACTCATTGTCTTGCTCCACGGCGATGTTGAGCCGTACGCCTTCTAAAAAGCTGATCCCATCCAAAAAAATTTTAAAGTCATCAAAGCGAGGAGCGGGAACCGACAGTTGGGCATTGATGCCTTCGTGGGCAACATAGATACGGCCCAATACGTACATTTCGTTCCAATGCAGGAACAAATGGTCTCTTAATATCTGTGGGTTTTCGACTTGATGGTACTGATAAAACGACAAAGTGAGCCGTTCTGTTCCGGCTTCGGCAATCAATAGGCGGCGTTCTTCAGCACTTAATTTGTTATACAGTTGCATGCTATAAACGTTTCGGTGATGTGAGGCAAAAATAAGGAAATTAATGGAAGCTTTACCACACCCCTTTTTTCCCCTGAGAGAGGAAACAAAATTCAAAAAATAATCAGCATGCAGAATCAATTGATCTGCTCAAGACAACATTAAAATAAATCAGTCCTCCAGGATAAGGGATGCCAAAAAAAACAAAATCGCCGCCAAGCCAAATACAGGGACCGAACAAGAAGTCAGATAAGGCGCACAATAGCCTTGGGCTCGATATTTGTCCCCGACATAAACGATATATAAAATCAATGCTGCTGTAAGAAATTCCATGCTTTAGATTTGGGGTTTATCACTAAATTTAGAGATCGCTACTATGTTTTTTTAAGACTCATACATCCGATTAGAGGTGAATGACCCACTATATGATGGGGACAAGCCCTGGTTAGATGCCGGCTTTGTTCCGCCAGAGGTCAAAAACCGATTTTCATTTGTACGAAAATTCTTACCCTAAATCCTAAAAAAATATGCCCAAAGACAAAACTACCAGCTACTTACTCCACTGTTTTATCGCAGGACTTCAATATTATGATGTCTTGGAAGTTTGGAAATTCCTTAAGATCAGTGATCACTTGGATTTGATTCCCGAACCCAACAACCGCTTTGACCACAATGCCGTGATGGTGGTCTGTAAAGGCAAACAACTGGGCTACATCCCCCGATCCGAAAACCGCCATATCGCCAAGATCCTTAATGCAGGCCTAAACCCCTATGAAGCAAGAATACAGTCCCTATACCAAGACAATCCCATGTTTGAAAGGATTGAGATTTGTTTAAAGGTCAAAAAGAATAAAAAGAAATAAAAAATACCCAGTAGAAAGACGAGGCGGCTTAATGTTTTCACAACGGAATTTAATACTTATTGTGATTAGCTTCGTTGTGAATATAAATAAAAAAAGTATCAGCCTCAAAGAGACTCATGCCCTTTTAAACTACTAAAATACAGTTAGAAAACTAATCACAACACAGGTAAACGGGTTAAATCCAAGAGAAATGTTGTGCTAAAATACGATCTGAAAGCCATTTACAACACGGTAATGGTACACAAATGAGGTTTAATGGAATTAAATATATAAAAATTGCGCTGATATTGTTAATAATCCTTT
>Ga0233438_10005065_pt1 | contig 11257 bp, 10 predicted proteins | sample SI_123_September_FD_182720 | JGI IMG/M metagenome (GOLD analysis project Ga0233438, IMG submission 182720) | Seawater microbial communities from Saanich Inlet, British Columbia, Canada - SI_123_September2016_10_MG | ecosystem: Environmental > Aquatic > Marine > Inlet | place: Canada: British...
AATTTGCATTTTAAGAAAAAAAGTTTCCTGATGGTTGAGTTTTTAAATTTTGATGATAGCTTTGCAAGTGAAGGCTGATCTAAGCCAACTACTCTGAGTCGGGAGCAAAATGATGTGTGGAATCGTTGGTCTTTTTCTTAAAGACAAATCATTAGAACCAAAGCTGGGCAAAATGCTCACAGAGATGTTAATCACTATGACTGACCGTGGCCCAGACAGCGCGGGCATCGCAATTTATTCAGAAGAAACAATAGGAAGGGCAAAGATGACTGTGCAGTCAGACGCGCCTGAAACTGCGTTTAAAGGTTTAGATACCGTCTTGAGTGAAGCGATTTCTGCATCCGTTTCAATGCAAGTAAGAAGCACTCACGCGATACTTGATATCCCAACTGGATCAACAGCAGACGTACGCAGTGAGCTTACAAAACTGGGAATCCGCGTTATGAGTCGCGGTAACAATCTGGAAATTTATAAAGAAGTAGGGCTTCCGCAAGATGTGGCTGCTCAATTCGATATTACAACCATGTCAGGCAGCCACGGCATAGGCCATACCCGCATGGCCACAGAATCAGCGGTTACAACCATGGGGGCGCACCCATTCAATACCGGTGAAGATCAGTGCTTGGTACACAATGGCTCTCTTTCCAATCATAACTCTTTAAGGCGCAAGCTTCGCCGTGAAGGTATTCATATTGAAACAGAGAATGATACCGAGGTCGGTGCCGCCTATTTGACTTGGCAAATGCAGAATGGCGCAACTTTAGGAGAAGCGTTGACCAACAGTCTTGATGATCTTGATGGATTTTTCACTTTTGTTGTAGGCACTAAAGATGGGTTCGGGGTTGTACGTGACCCAATCGCTTGCAAGCCCGCAGTAATGGCCGAAACTAAACAGTATGTGGCGTTTGGTTCTGAATACCGAGCCCTTGTTAATTTGCCTGGGATCGAAGATGCGCGAGTTTGGGAACCAGAGCCCGCAACTGTTTATTTCTGGAACCACAAAGAAACTCCCTCAGCCACAGAGAAAGCGGCCTGATGCAAAAAATTGATTTATCTGAAACCGGGTTACGTGCAATGAACAAAATGCTTCACGGACAGTCGGAACATACAAACCAAACCACATGGGAAATTGTGAACCCGAAAGGATCACATGCTATCGCCTGTGGATTGGACGCCCCAATAGAAGTAACCGTAAAAGGTTCTACAGGATATTACTGCGCGGGAATGAATCAACAAGCCACAGTGAATATTCATGGTTCCGCAGGTCCGGGAACTGGCGAGAATATTATGTCTGGAAAAATCGTTATTGAAGGCGATGCTAGCCAGTATCTTGGTGCAACAGGGCACGGAGGTATGATCGTCGTAAAAGGCAACGCGTCTTCGCGTTGTGGGATTTCTATGAAAGGCGTAAATATCGTAGTTCAAGGCAATATTGGTCATATGTCTGCCTTCATGGGCCAATCTGGCAACCTTGTGGTCTGCGGAGATGCCGGAGATGCGCTTGGAGACAGCTGTTATGAGGCGCGCTTTTTTATTCGTGGCGAAGTAAAGAGCTTGGGCGCAGATTGTGAGAAAAAAGAAATGCGCGAAGAACATCTAGCTCTATTGCAACAATTGTTAGATGAGGCCGGCATAGATGCTGACCCAACAGAATTTACCCGTTACGGATCGGCCCGCACTCTTTATAACTTTGACGTCGATAATGCTGGCGCATATTAAGGACACCTAAAATGAATAAACTTGATCCTAAGGGTATTCCCCACACTACGCCCCGGCAGTCTGCAACTTTTACGCATGACATAAATAGTGACATCCGCAGAGCTGCAGCTACCGGTATTTATGACATTCGTGGCGGCGGGGCGAAGCGAAAAGTTCCATCATTTGATGACCTATTATTTTTGGGCGCGTCAATCTCACGTTACCCGCTCGAAGGTTACCGGGAAAAGTGTGAAACTGCAGTCACAATCGGTGGACTAAATGCAGAGAACCCAATCGAATTAGACATCCCCATTACAATTGCAGGCATGTCATTTGGAGCTCTGTCCGGGCCAGCGAAAGAGGCATTGGGCCGCGGCGCATCTGCCGCTGGAACTTCAACAACTACTGGCGATGGCGGCATGACTCCTGAAGAGCGCGGTCATTCAAGCAAGTTGGTCTATCAGTATCTACCTTCTCGGTATGGAATGAATCCTAATGATTTGCGGAAGGCAGATGCAATTGAAATCGTGGTTGGACAGGGTGCTAAACCAGGCGGTGGCGGTATGCTTCTGGGTCAAAAAATTTCAGATCGCGTGGCAGAGATGCGCAATCTTCCCAAAGGAATTGATCAACGTTCCGCCTGCCGTCATCCAGATTGGACCGGCCCTGATGACCTTGAAATAAAAATTCTTGAACTTCGGGAGCTTACAGGTTGGAAAGTACCTATATACGTAAAGGTTGCAGGTGCACGTCCCTACTACGACACGACGCTAGCGATCAAGGCAGGTGCTGACGCAGTAGTTCTTGACGGCATGCAAGGTGGGACAGCGGCAACACAAGATGTCTTTATCGAACATGTTGGCCAACCAACCCTTGCGATTGTGAGACCAGCAGTACAAGCCCTACAAGACCTAGGGATGCACAGGAAAGTTCAATTAATACTTTCAGGCGGCATTAGATCAGGTGCAGATGTTGCAAAAGCGATGGCGCTTGGTGCGGATGCTGTAGCCATCGGAACGGCTGCATTGATTGCCCTAGGGGACAATGATCCTAAGTGGGAGTCAGAGTACAATGCTCTTGGCACTACTGCCGGAGCTTACGATGATTGGCATGAAGGTCAGGATCCTGCCGGTATAACAACGCAAGATCCCGATTTAATGGCACGATTTGATCCAGTTGAAGGTGGTCGCCGCCTACGCAACTATCTTAAAGTCATGACACTTGAAGCCCAGACAATAGCTCGAGCATGTGGTAAAAACCATCTACACAATCTCGAACCGGAAGATCTAGTAGCATTAACGATGGAAGCCGCCGCTATGGCACAGGTTCCTTTAGCTGGAACCAACTGGTACCCAGGCAAGTCCGGCAACTCTTTCTAAACAAAACATTGGCGCAGCCTATTATACATAGCGCCTTATTTATTAGACTATAGGGAAACGCACAATGGCAATTGATCTAGAAAAATTCGCTGAAAAAAATGGTGTGAAGTATTTTATGATTTCATTCACTGACTTATTTGGAGGTCAGAGAGCAAAACTGGTCCCGGCTCGCGCAATATCTGATATGCAAGAAGATGGTGCAGGATTTGCAGGATTTGCGACATGGCTAGATCTGACCCCTGCGCATCCTGACATGCTGGCCGTGCCTGACCCAGAAGCAGTGATTATTCTTCCTTGGAACAAAGAAATTGCGTGGGTTCCTGGTAATTGCGTAATGGAAGGCAAAGACGTCGCACAGGCGCCTCGCAATGTCTTACGCAAATTAATTGACCAAGCTGCTGAAGAAGGAATGCACGTTAAAACCGGAATTGAAGCTGAGTTTTTCTTGTTAACTCCCACCGGTGACCAAATTTCAGATGAGTATGACACAGCAGCGAAGCCCTGCTATGATCAACAAGCTTTCATGCGCCGCTTGGATGTAATCCGCGAAATATCAGACTATATGTTAGAACTAGGCTGGAATCCTTATCAAAATGACCATGAGGATGCGAATGGTCAATGGGAAATGAATTGGGATTTTGACGATGCACTAAGCACAGCAGACAAACATTCATTCTTTAAATTTATGGCGAAATGCGTAGCTGAAAAGCATGGGTATCGTGCTACCTTCATGCCTAAACCTGTCGAGGGCCTGACAGGTAACGGTTGCCATGCGCACATTTCGGTCTGGGATGCACCTGGGGCCGCCGCAAAAAATAACGTATTTGCAGGTGCCGGCGAAGGTCAAACTGGAGAGTTAGGTCTTTCCGAGCGGGGTAAGCATTTTCTAGGCGGAATAATGAAACACGCCAGTGCATTAGCAGCAATTACCAATCCAACAGTCAACAGCTACAAAAGAATAAACGCGCCACGGACGACGTCAGGCGCAACATGGGCACCGAATACAGTCACATGGACAGGCAACAATCGAACACATATGGTTCGTGTGCCAGGGCCTGGTAGGTTTGAGCTACGGCTACCCGATGGTGCTGCAAACCCCTATCTGTTGCAGGCAGTAATTATTGCGGCAGGTCTGTCCGGTATTCGTTCTAAAGCAGATCCGGGAAAGCGCCATGACATTGACATGTATGCTGAAGGGTACAAAGTCAAAGGCGCTCCCAAACTTCCATTAAACATGCTAGACGCGCTGCGCGAATTTGATAAAGATAAAAGCTTAAAGCAATCAATGGGCATTGAATTTTCAGCAGCCTATCTAAAAATGAAGCACGAAGAATGGAATGACTACGTCTCACATTTTTCCGACTGGGAAAAAGCCAATACACTGGATATTTGAAAAACAGCATTTATGCTATTTTATGATTTATGGCCAGCTCTTAGGATGGTTAATCTAACCATCCTAAGCGTTTTAATATCATTGCATACCAAATTAGCGCAATTGCAACGAGCAAAGAAAGTATTGTAAAAGGCATATACCCAATAACCTTAATTTCGAAAAAGGCGTTTACCAGAACACCAACGCCAGATAGCAATAAAGCCGTCGTGGCGACATTTTTCTTTAACAGCAATAAAATACATCCAACGGCACCGCTAAAAACACCAATGGCGAAAGCAGAAGTTGCCCAAACTGGGCGTCCATCAATAATTATCTGATAAACTTCAGGCATTTCAGCGACAGTCTCGGGATTAGATTGCGTAATGTAATTGAGACATCCCATTAAATTCCATAATAATCCGGCTCCAACAAAAACCCAAAAACTAAAATGTGGTTTTTTGTTTATCATTGCAGAAATCCCTTTTGCGATCATACTTAATTCCTAAATATACAAAAATATTCCAATAAGGAAATTTATTGACTTAAAAGATTACTTTCTATGCAATCAGCTAATATAAAATTAAGTAAGGAACCTGTAAAATGACAAAGCGAGTTGCTATTTTTGGCGCTGGACCCTCAGGGCTTGCCCAATTACGGGCATTCCAATCCGCTCAAGCAAAAGGTACCGATATCCCTGAGGTCGTTTGCTTTGAAAAACAAGCTAACTGGGGCGGCCTGTGGAACTACACATGGCGCACCGGATTAGATCAATATGGAGAACCAGTCCACGGATCTATGTACCGTTATCTTTGGTCGAACGGTCCAAAAGAAGGCCTCGAATTTGCAGATTACAGCTTTGAAGAGCATTTTGGAAAACAGATTGCCTCTTATCCACCACGTGCTGTCTTGTTTGATTATATTCAAGGAAGAGTAACAAAAGCTGGCGTCCGCGACTGGATTCGTTTTGAAACAGTTGTGAGGTGGGTAGAAAAAACAGAAAACGGCTTTGATGTCACAGTATGTAACCTTCCAAGCGATCATACATACACAGAACATTTTGATAACGTGATAGTAGCAACAGGGCATTTCAGCACTCCTAACATGCCACAGTTTGAAGGGTTTGATAGTTTTAAAGGACGGATATTGCATGCACACGATTTCCGTGATGCCATGGAGTTTTCAGATAAGAACATTCTTATTGTTGGAACATCATATTCTGCTGAAGACATTGGATCACAACTTTGGAAATACGGTGCAAAAAGTATCACAGTGAGCCATCGGACTGCTCCAATGGGATACGAATGGCCTGAAAATTGGAAAGAAGTACCACTACTCATCAAAGTAGAAGGTGATACGGCACACTTCAAAGATGGTACACAAACTAAAGTTGACGCTATAATCTTATGCACTGGCTATAAACATCACTTTCCATTTCTACCAGACAGCTTGCGCCTGAAAACGCCCAACATGTTAGCCGCTGATGATCTTTATAAAGGCACAACCTACGTACACGCGCCAAGCTTATTTTATTTAGGTATGCAAGATCAGTGGTTTACCTTCAATATGTTTGATGCTCAATCTTGGTGGGTTAGAGACGTGATTATGGGTCAGATTTCCTTACCAAGCCATGCTGCAATGCTTGCAGACGTTGCGGAACGAAAAAAAGCTGAGGCTAAATTAGAAGACGACTACGCGTGTATATGGTATCAAGGCGGTTATACCAAAGAACTGATCGATGAAACTGACTACCCCGACTTCGATATTGAAGGAGCATGCCAGGCATTTAAGGAATGGAAAGGGCATAAAAAGAAAAATATTATGACGTTTCGTGATAACTCATACAGATCAGTGATCACGAAAACGATGGCACCTGTCCATCACACCCCTTGGAAAGATGCGTTGGATGACAGTCTTGATGTATATCTACAAAATTAAGGTAACTAAGAACATTCAATGCAAATCTAAAAACTGACTATTTCAGACCTGCATACTAAATTAAGGGGCCTGAAATACGCATCTTAGGTCTAAACATAGATATACTTCTCACAAAAATTATAACTTTTAAATGGTAGAAATTATACAGCTATACTCATAGAAATCTCCTTCGATAAAATTAGTGGTAAATTAGGGAAAGTTCTCAAAATAATTCACTTTATAAATCTTGATAGGTTATACATTTTAAATACTTTGATAATTTCGAAGTGTCTTTTTTAAGCACCATAATGTTCGCAAATAGTCCATAATTTAAAATCTTTGAAATGTATCGAACTCAAAATTAGTTTTAATTAATACCTAGTTTTTTACCCTCTATTACCTGAAAAATTGTAGGCGGAGTTGTCTTGCTAACCCAAAACCAATCACCAGCATATTGCATTACAAACCAACCCCGCCAACTTGCTCCACTAGGCATCTGACTTTGAAGTTCTGCTGCTTTTACGCGCCACTTTCCCAGCAGTAATGACCCACCATTAGTCATTAGAGATGTATTTCCATTCAGAGCAAAATATTGCCTATACTGCACTCCGTCCCGCACGCCGACGGCAGTATTTCCACTCAAAAGTGACTTAATTTCAGCCCCTTCCAACTTTATGGATTGTGCTTTTACAGTACTGGAGCAAATCAGCAAAGCTATCAAAAAACGTATCATGAACGCGGGCGTTCTTTTTTAGGATCAAATGCGGCAAGGTTCTCAGCTACTTTTGCTGGTAGACGCATTTGATGTCCATCCAGCTTTCCTATTTCGACTTCAGTACCAACTTTAGTATGCATAACATCTATACGGGCCATTGCAATATTCTTATTGAGTAACGGAGACCGCATAGATGAGGTCACCTCCCCAATCTGCGCACGTCCAATATGAATACAGTCACCGTGAACCACATCAACATTACTATCAATCTCAAGACCAACAAGCTGACGCATAGGATGTTCTTTTCGTCGAATTAAGGCATCACGGCCAACAAAATCATCAGTTTTTGATTTTAAGGGGCAAGTAAACCCAATGCCTGCCTCAAAAGGATCTGTTTGATCAGAAAAATCATAACCAGCAAAAATAAGTCCTGCTTCAATTCGGACCATGTCGAGCGCTTCCAAACCCATTGGTTTCAAACCATGATTTTGGCCAACCGCCCAGATTACGTCAAAAATTTCTTTACAATCCTTGGGATGGCAGAAAACTTCATATCCTAATTCACCAGTATATCCTGTACGGCTCACGACAAAAGGAGTTCCTGCTTCAGTGTGCAACCTGGCTGGTGTAAAGCGGAACCAATCCAACTGATTAAACTCCGGGTTGTGCGGCGCAGTCCAAACAATTTTATTAAGTAAATTTCTACTTTCTGGGCCTTGAACCGCAATATTATGCATTTGATCAGTGGATGATCGCACCAAGACCTTCAAAGCATTATCTTCAGCCAATTGTCGCAGCCATTCACCACCATAATCAGCTCCACCAACCCAACGAAAGTTATTTTTACCCAGACGGTAAACAGTACCATCGTCAATCATCCCACCATGTTCATAACACATTGCTGTATAGACGACGCCGCCGACTGGAAGAGTTTTCATATTCCGAGTAAATGCATATTGGCACAATGCCTCAGCATCAGGGCCAGTAATCTCAAATTTACGCAGAGGTGAAAGGTCAAGAATTACTGCTTTCTCACGGCAGGCTTGATATTCAGCAACAGGCCCGGCGGTGGCAAAACAATTTGCCAACCAATAGCCATTATACTCAATAAAATTTCGTGTGTGAGTAGCAAAACTTTCGTGAAAACCAGTTTGCTTTGTCATCTTAACCTCTGAATCTGGAGTTACACGCGTGGCAACAGCCTTTTGAAATGTTTCCTTACCGCTATAAGTGCGAACATGAATGTCGGTTGGGTACCAACCATTTGCTGCTGTTGTATCGTCAGGGCATGCGCTTGAAACACAGACTATATCAGTCAAAGCACGAAGTAATACATAATCACCCGGCCGGCTCCAAGGTTCGTCTGCATACATAATGCCATGATCATCAAGAAACGTGTTGAAGAAAAAATTGATGGCCATCCAACCAGGCCGCGGGGCAACATTAAAATTTGCAAGAGTTTTATTAAAATTATCTGAACAATTGACGTGGCCTGGATATCCAATGTCATCATAATATTTTGCTGAACAAGCGAGAGCAAAGGCGTCGTGGCGACCGCATGTATCTTGCACAACCTCAATCAACGGGGTCATTTCCTGATCATAGTATTTAGCATGCAAGCCTGGCATTGGATACGCATGGCCCATCAAAGTTCGGGTCGTGGTCACATCAAGTGCATGCTCAATTCCTTTATCTAATTTACGCGCAGAAAAACATTCGAAATCAGTACACTGTCTTCCATCTACGTCTAGGATCTGAATATAATCACCTGCCTTCACAAAATACGCTTCGGCAGTCTGACTATGTATGCGGACATCTGTCAAAGGGTCCGCCAGTGGGTCTGGAAGCAAAAACTGCCCGCGTAATTTTATCTTAGCACGTCTTATTATTACCGTCAGAGAGGTAGCTGTATTCTGCTGGTCGAAGTCCATTATTCCAGCCGGAGCAGCTACAACAATTATACCAGACCGGACCGCTGTAAATTCCACTTCTGTTTTAGCCGGTGTAGTATTCTCAAAAAGTTGAATGGCATTTGCACGACTTAGATCGACTCCTCTGGCAATAAGGTCCATTTTCAAACCGTGTAAAGATTTATCACCAGATACGAGAAGTGCTTGAATGCCCTTCCCTTCTCCATTTGCTCTTACACCGATTATTCCGGCGTCCGCCATGCCAGCCTCGTCAGCGACAATAATCTCACAGTGCTGACCACCCTCATCATTAATAATGGTAATTCGATCACCAGCATCGATAGGAATTAAAGCAGCGCCCTGCCCTTCAACAATATAACGCTCAGTACCTTTTGGTAACGAAAAAACTTGTGGCATTATAATCGAGCTAGCCTTCGGTGGGCCCGGCCTTACACTAGGATAGTCGTCAAGCACTTTAATATTCCCTTTGATGTGTTGCATGAACGGAATAAATGTTTAATCTCAAGAATACATAAGTATATCCAATCAGCAAACAAAATCGGACAAATGAGTAATAACGGCATCAATTTTATCGGCTGGATCCTGTTTGTTCTATCCGCTATTGGATTTTGTATCGCATCCGTAGGTAATTTTTGGGCTATGTTTGGCTCGGTTTTCTTTTTATTGGCTTGCTTAATTTTCATGATCCCCTTCTTTCGGAAAGACAAATGAGTGCACTAGCTTTCGGTTTAGTTGCAGCTTTGTGTTGGGGCTTTCATGATGTCTGCGCCAGATTTCTTAGCCAGAGAACAGCTATTAGCTCCTGTATGTTTACTGTACTATTGATTGGATTGATATTTCATTCGCTTATTACACTTACTACCAGCACAATAGAACCTATACCAAAAAGTGCTGTATACCTTTCAATAGGTTCAGGAATCTTCTTTGTTATTGCCACGTTTGGGCTTTACTATGCATTCCAACGTGGGCCCGTTCGACTGGTTTCACCACTAATCGCCGGCTATCCTATTATCTCTGTTGGATGGGCAGTTTTTTTAGGTGACCCAGTCTCAGGGTTTCAATGGCTCGCAGTAATCATAATTGTAGCCGGTGTATCCATCGTAGCTGTTCTTTCAGATTCCAGTGACGATGACATTCCACCCATTGGGCTCACTATTGTATTTTCGATTATTGCCGCCATTGGATTTGCTGGTACTTTTGCATTGGGCCAGAGTGCATCTGCTCTGAGTGATGATATGCCAAACACCCTTGTAACGCGTTTGACCGCTTTTTTGTTTCTTGCAACGATCCTAATCTTACTCAAGCAACCTATTTGGCCTAACAGACAGTCTTTACCCTGGCTTATAGCTATGGGATTAGCAGACGGCATTGCATTAATGTGTGTTCTGTCAGCAGGAGCTTTACCAGACGCGAAATATGCGTCAGTGGCTTCTTCGCTATTTGGGATGCTCACAATCATACTAGCATGGATCTTCCTGAGAGAAAGAATGACAAAGTCGCAGTGGGCAGGTTGCGCAGTAGCATTTTTAGGGGTGGGCTACCTTGCGGTATAAAATCAATCTCTTCATCCTGCATCTAATTTACTTGAGCCAGCTACTACGCGCTTATGTTTTCGAACTGTACCAGCCACAGCGGTAAAACGCTGGACAATAGTATAATCTAACCAGTCAAAGCTTTTACACTATTAATCCTGAGATTCTTTATCAATTTTGTTTTTTTGTTTGCAGGCTCAACTTAATAAATATCAAAATATATGTCGATAATATCCGCTCTAATGAAGGCTTGTCCAATCAGGTGGGCATTGCTCAAAAATCTTCGTAACGTAAATACTTTGAAACGAAAGCTAGGTAATATTATGCCTACAATATTCGGATAATTATCCATTTACTGAACCAATACTTGGAACTCTTTTTGTATAACTTTATCTTTCTGGAGCTCTTGATACTCTGACGGCTCACACATGCTATGCCAATGGTTCAAAAATGACACTTCACGCAGTAAGTCCGTTAGGTTCTGTCAATCTGTGCGCCCTACAACACGCCGTAACAGTGTTTGCAAGCAAACAAGCAATAGTCATAGGGCCAACTCCACCAGGAACAGGTGTAATCGCTCCGGCAACATTAGCACAGCTTACGTAGTCGCAATCCCCAACTAGCCGAGTTTTTCCTTCACCTTTTTCAGGTGCGTCAATCCGGTTAATGCCCACATCAATCACAGTGGCACCAGGCTTGATCCACTCACCAGTAAC
>Ga0233438_10005068_pt1 | contig 11254 bp, 7 predicted proteins | sample SI_123_September_FD_182720 | JGI IMG/M metagenome (GOLD analysis project Ga0233438, IMG submission 182720) | Seawater microbial communities from Saanich Inlet, British Columbia, Canada - SI_123_September2016_10_MG | ecosystem: Environmental > Aquatic > Marine > Inlet | place: Canada: British...
CCCGTGTGATGGGCCTTTCGAGATTTTGATACCACGATAAAGTGACACCAGGGGTGGGATTGACCCCGATTATGGTGCCGCACCATAGTTAATGGCTATTATCGGAGCCGATCCATTACAATCTCAGAGGTCTTGAGCCCTCGTGCCAAGGCTGCAATGCCCCACTGATTGGGCTTTTTTACCGGTGATACCATCTAGATGAATATTTTGATAGTCAAGCTTAGTGCCATCGGTGATGTCGTTCATTGCCTCCCTCTTGCGGCAAAACTCAAAGAGGTTTTTGCTGGATGCCGATTGAGCTGGCTCGTAGAACCCGCCGCAGCGGATCTTTTAAGAGATAACGGCTGCGTCGACGAGGTGATCGAGTTTAGTAAAAAGCGGTGGCTGGATGGTATCAAGGATCCCGCTCGGATCATCTCCATCCTTGGTGCCATAAAAAAGTATGTGTCTTTGCTCCGCGGCCGTCATTTTGATCTGGCCATAGATGCCCAGGGGCTCCTCAAGAGCGGTCTTTTGACCTGGGCCAGTGGTGCGCCGGTGCGTATCGGTTTGAGCACCGCCCGAGAAGGCGCCTCTCTTTTTTACACCGACAAGCTCGACTCGATCGGTTATCGCGATAACAAGATGCACGTGGTCGACTGGAATCTCGCCCTTGGAAAACTCGCTGCCCAAAAATTTGGAAAAGGCTGGGAAATAAGTCCCGTGCGCTTTCCCCTGCCTCGACCGACTGATGACAGTCTAACCAGAGTCGGTGCCTTGTTGAGCGGCGCAGGTGGTGGCTCGACGGCACCAGATCTGATGATGGAGGGTAGTGGCGCAAAAGCACCATGGTCTGAAGGGCAGGCACCGCTAATAGTAGTGATACCAGGAACCACCTGGAGTACCAAGATCTGGCCGCAAGAGTCCTGGGCGAGTCTCTGCCGCGACCTGCTCAAACGCTACAAGGCCCATCTGGTCATAGTTGGCGGTCCAAAGGAGGCTGAGGATAACGCTCGGCTTGTGCAATCTATATATAGTATGTCTAGTGGCGATATCAAAGAGGGCACCGCCGGTAGGGTGAGCGACCTGACAGGTAAGACCGGTTTAATCGATCTGATTGCACTTTTTGGCAAGGCTGAGGCAGTGATCGGTCTCGATACCGGCCCTATGCACCTGGCAGTGGCTGTGCAGCGTCCTCTGGTGGCCGCCATCCATGGTGCCAGTCCCTGGCATCGCAATGGCCCCTATGGCCATCTGGGCAAGGCCATTCATCTCGATCTCGATTGCCAGCCTTGCTTTGACAAGCATTGCCGCCTAAAAACCATTGCATGCTTAAAAGACCTCTCCGCAGGAAAGGTCTTTCAAGAGCTGATCGAGTTTTGGGATCCTGTACTTATTCGGTGATCCACTTGTCGCAGGCGCGATTCCATTCTTTGAGGAGTTCGCCATCCTTAAAAAAGATGCCGAGCTCACGCACGCCGGATTCGGGGCTATCGCTGCCGTGTACTACATTGCGGCCGATATCCAGGGCCAGGTCGCCACGGATGGTGCCTTGAGGAGACTGGGCCGGATTGGTGGCGCCTATGACGTTACGGGCGATGGCGGCAGCATTTTTGCCTTCCCAGGCCATGGCGACTATGGGACCGGAGGTGATGAAAGAAACCAGACCATCAAAGAAAGGCTTGCCTTTGTGCTCGCCGTAATGGGTCTCGGCTGTTTCCTTGCTGACGACCATCTGCTTGAGGCCGACGAGCTTGAGGCCCTTGCGCTCAAAGCGTCCGATAATTTCTCCGACCAGACCGCGCTCGACGCCGTCAGGCTTGATTGCTACAAAAGTTCTTTCCACTGTGGCCACTGTGCCCCCTATATCTAAATAACTGACCTTGTGCAGGTCAGTCATTTATACCTAACTGAGAGGCCAAAGCAGGCAGACTTAAGAGAGCTTTATGAGTTTTGCAAACTTAGGATCGAGTGTGCGCTTGGTCTGACCCTCAAACAGGACGTCATACAGCTCTTTTTGGCCTTCACCGATGATTTGCACAACTTCACCAAGTCCAAACTTGACATGCTGCACCTTGTCGCCGACTTTGAGCTTCTCGTATTCGACCACTTTTTCTTCGGGCTGAGCGTTGCCGCCCGGCACATTGAGTCGCATCGCCCTCGGCTTGGTAAAGCTATCGGGTCTGGCATTGGGGCCGAGGTTGTTGGCTTCCATGCGGCGCTGGGCAAATTTGTTGCCTGATCCGGAGCCAGAGCTAGAGGGTCTGTTGCCACCATAGCTTTTGCCATAGTTGTCGTTGCCGTATTTTGAGCCGCCACCATCGTAATGTGACTTGCGACCAAAACGACCGCCATTGTCGTCGTCAAAATTGGAATTAGAATTAGAACCAAAATTGGATCCATATTTTGATTGTCCGCCAAAGCCGCCTTTTTGCGTGGGCGTCTCCATCCGCTCGTCGCCACCAGGATAGTAGCCGGTCACGAGCCCTGGTTTGATTTCTTTGAGGAAACGGCTGGGGATGGTGTACGAGGATGAGAAACCCCCCGAAGAAAATCCACGGCCGATCATGGTGCGCTTGCGTGCGAGAGTCATATATAAATTGTCCCCGGCACGGGTGACGGCCACGTACATCAGGCGCCTTTCTTCTTCTATGGCAGCATCCGACTCCAGGGATCTGATATGAGGGAAAAGGCCCTCTTCGAGGCCCATAATAAAGGCCACAGGAAACTCCAGTCCCTTGCTCGAGTGGATGGTCATGAGCTTGACTGCATCATCGCCTAGATTTTTGTTGTCCAGGTCGCTGACGAGAGAGATCCGTGTCAAAAAGGACTCTAGGTCAGGCTCATCGGCGGAGTTTTCAAACTCTTTAGCCACGGCCACAAGTTCTCTGACGTTGTCGATGCGGCCGAGAGTGGCTTCATCTTTAGTGGTGGCGGCTTCTTCTTCGAGTTTGTCGATATATCTGGTGCCACGCAGGATTGCTTCTAGCAGTTGCGAGACTGGCACTTGCTGCGACTCTTGATTCCATTGAGCAACTTGAGTGGCAAACTCCTTGAGACCGGCCTGAGCCTTGGCCGAGAGATCGCCAATGCGCTCCACCTCGAGGCAGGCCTCGAGAGGTGAAATATTGCGTGACTCCGCATACGATACCACTTTGTCGAGCGTGGTCTTGCCCAATCCGCGCTTGGGCACGTTGATGACGCGGTTAAAAGACTGACCGTCCTTGGGATTGTAGACCAGCTTGAGGTAGCCGATCATGTCCTTGATCTCCTGGCGATCATAAAACCTGGTGCCACCGACCACCACATAAGGTAGATGGCTGCGCACCAGGACTTCTTCTATTGCGCGCGACTGCGAGTTGGTGCGGTAGAGGATGACGCAATCGGCGAGGTTGCGACCACGACTACGATGATTTTTGAGCTCTTTGACGATGTAATAGGCTTCGTCTATTTCATCCTGAGCTTCGTAGCAATTGACCTTGCCGCCCTGCCCTTTATTGCAGCGGAGAGTCTTTTCGATACGCTCGGAATTGTTGGCGATGATGCTATTGGCTACTTCGAGGATGGTGCCGGTGGAGCGGTAGTTTTCTTCGAGTTTGATCAGTCGGCAACCTGCATAGTCTTTTTGAAAACCGAGAATAATCCTGAAGTCAGCTTTGCGCCACGAGTAGATCGACTGGTCGACATCGCCGACCACCATGAGCGAGCGCTCGTGCCAGAGTCTATCTGTGTTTTCGATCCAGCCGCCTTCGATGGCTTCGCGACCGATGATATGCTCCTTGCTGTCGACCTTGGTGATGATCGAGATCAAGTCGTACTGTGATTTGTTCGTATCCTGAAACTCATCTACCAAGACATGGCGAAAACGTCTCTGCATGCGCTCGCGCACGGCTTGGTTTTGCTGGATCAGGTCGGTAAAGACGAGGATCAGATCGTCAAAGTCGAGCGCATTGTTGCGGGCGAGTTCTTGCTGATAGGCGCAGAACAGCTCGGAGATGCGGCCTTCGCGATAGTTTTTGGCTTCACGTGAATAAGTCTGGTGCGTGTAGCCGTCGTTTTTGAGAGCCGAGATGGTGTGGCGCAATTCCTTGGGTACAAAGACCTTGTCGTCGAGATTCATCTTGAGTACGAGATTTTTAACCAGGCTCTGGGTGTCGGTCTCGTCATAGATGACAAAGTTTTTGTCCCAGCGCAGACCGTCCTCGGTCACATAGTTGTCGATCTCAAAGCGCAAAAAGCGTGCGCAGACCGAGTGAAATGTACCGATCGAAATGCGGCGTGCCTGCTCTGGCCCGACGATCTTTGTGATCCTTTCTCTCATCTCGGCAGCAGCCTTGTTGGTAAAGGTCACTGATAGGATCGACTCGGGTTCTTGATGCAGTTTGGTGATCAGATAGGCGATACGCTTGGTCAGGACAGTAGTCTTGCCAGACCCGGCCCCGGCGATGACCAGAGACGGCCCCCACTTTTGGATGACTGTCTCTTTTTGCTCGGGATTTAGTTTGTTGAGGAGCTCGGCTTCCATTTCCTCTGGGGTCTTGGTCGGCCCAAAGCTATAGTCAAAACCAGTCGGTCTTTTGTGCTCGGACACGCTACCACCCGCTGTATTGCCGCTCTTTCCGGCTGCAGCCGCGCTATAGGTCCCGGCCGCTCTGGCCAGGGCGCGCTCGGCAGCTGCTGTCACCCCTGAGGGCTTTTGTGCTTCTTTATTTATTGTGGCAGCATTTTGCTCTGGTTTTGGCTTGGGCTTCGGCACGACCGGAGCCTTTACCTCAGGATCGAGGCCGTCGGGCCCAAAAAGGCCGAGTTGCTTATTTTGAGTGTCGCTAACCACTTAGTTTCCTCATGTGATGTCAAGCCCGAGGTCTCCCTCGAGGCGCGGCGCATTTTTTACTTAGGCTCTCCCCTGCCTGCTTACACCGGTCGATATATCGATAGTGCACCCATGGCATATCGCCAAGAATGGCTCAGGAGGCTGTCATCCACATAATTGTCAGGCATCTTTGGCTCATCGTTAATTAAAACTTGTAAACAGCCGCCGATTAATCCTTAAAAAGGTCACCTGCGCCCTGTAATCTTAAATATCGCGATTAAAATCTCAATTTGCAGATCATAAATAGGAAGAAGAGCCCACATGAGTCCACTCGATCCCGCCGCAACCACCATCCCTACTGTAGATGAACTGGCCCAGGAGCTGTTGCTGATCCAGCAATCAGGCCCCCGCAAAGTGGCGATAATCGGTACTCGTAACCTGCCTCTCACCCATCAGCAATTGGTAGAAATGCTCTCCTATGCCCTGGTCCTCTCCGGCAATCAGGTCGTCACCAGTGGCGGTGCAAATGGTTGTAATATGGCCGTCATCCGCGGCGCCCAGCGCGCCAACCCCGATCGCCTCAGCATTATTTTGCCTCAGACCATCGGTCAGCAGCCCGGCGAAGTCCAGGATCTGCTCATCGGCATCAAGAGCATCCACGAGTATCCCGAGCGCCGCACCATGACCCTGGCCGATGCCAGCCGCCTTTGCAACCACGAGATCATCGACAGATGCCAACAGGTCATTTGCTTCCTTTATCACACAAGCCATACGCTATTAGAATCGGTCACTTATGCTAAAGAACATCGTAAGATTGTTACTAGCTTCTACCTCGACTAATGCGGACATTTGTCACCCTATACTTCTGACATCCAAATAGCCTCGTCTATCAGTCTAGTCATGGACCTGTTCCTGCCTGGGGCTATCGCCATGGTGCTGACTGCTGTTTGCATGCCGCCATATATCAATTGGCTCAAGGGGCTGCAGATTAATCAGTTTTTGCGTGAAGAAGGCCCCAAGAGCCACGCGCACAAGGCCAAGACACCGACCATGGGTGGTCTGGTTTTTATCTTGACTACTGTGGCGGCCGTGATAATCGATAGCGTCCTGCGCTCCACCGCATTATTGGGGCCGAGACATGCGCCCTTTCCACATGAAATGGTCACGATAGCTGTGATAGGCACAGGTTTTTTGTGTGGCATTATCGGGGCAGTCGATGATGGGGCAAAAGTAAAGCAAAAGTCCAATGCCGGGATAAAGGGGCAGATCAGACTCGCGATCGAGACATTGCTCGGCGGGCTACTCGGGTTGGTGCTCGTTATCTTGCCCGACTACTATCCCAATCTGGTCTTGCCTGGTTTTATCCTTGGTTTACCTGACCCGATGCATCTTGTCTTTTTGCAGATCCATCCTGTCATTTTTATCCTGCTCGGGGCCTTTCTCGCTGCCGCCACCACCAATGCCGTCAATTTGCACGATGGCATGGACGGTCTGGCTGCGGGCACTGCCGCTCAGGTTTTTGCTACTCTCGCCGTCATGCTTTATGCCACCGGTCAGCCAGCGCTGGCCGCTGTGGCTGCCACTGCTGGTGGTGCATTGCTCGGCTTTCTCCTTTTTAACAAAAACCCTGCCAAGATCTTTATGGGAGATACAGGCTCGCTGTTTATTGGCGGTCTGATCGCTTGCCTGGTCCTAGCCGGCGGCCTCACACTCTGGTTTGTCCCTCTGAGTGCCATCTATATAGCTGAGTCCATTTCGGTCATGGCCCAGGTTACGTATTTTAAGCTCACCAAGCCTTATGATCCGCCCACTCCCATGAGTGCTCTTGCTCTGGCTCGCTACAAGCTTACGCACAAGCTGCCTGGCGAAGGCAAGCGCATCTTTCGTATGGCTCCTCTGCATCACCACTACGAAGCCGTGATGGCCGAAAAAGGCTGGCCCGAATGGCAAGTGGTGGCAGCATTTTGGATCGTGCAGTTTTTGCTCTGCGTCGCGACTCTCGGCTGTTTCAGCCTCTTTTTGCACTGTTGAGGTAGATGATGTCAGCCACATCTCAACTCAGCGGCATCGACCTGGCGAGCCTCAATAATCCCGCGATCACGCAGATGGTATCGGATATGGTATCGCAGAGCAAGTGGGATGAGGCCTATGCTGCCCTCGTGCGTGTAGGTCAGCAAAACCCGGCTGCCGCCAATCAAGACTCGATGTTTCAATACTCGGCCGGACTCCTGGCCTTTAACAGCGGCAAGATGGCTGAGGCCGAGTTGCATTTTAAGACAGCGCTCTCGATCCGGGCCGACTTTGCCGATGCGCACTATCAGCTTGGACTGGTGATGCTTAAAGAAAAGCGCGCCGAAGAAGCCATGCCCGAGTTTCGCGAAGCATGCGAACACAAAGAAGGTTTTGCTGTCGGACATCTGCACTGGGGCATGGCCTTGATGGAGATGGGGAGTTTTCGTGGTGCGCTGGGGCAGTTTAACCAGGCAATCAAGCTGGATCCAAAGCTCGTTGCTGCCTACATACAAGGCGGGCTGGCAAGTTTTAGAGTCGGGCAATTTCTCGAGGCAGCTCAGTATTTTCAGGCTGCTGTCAATAACGACCCGGATCTGCCGGAGCCGCTTGTCTGCCTCGGCATCGCTCTTGCCGCACTGGGCAACGACGTAGATGCTGGCAAGTGCTTTGTGCGAGCCTGGCAGATGGACGGCAAGGATATCGCCATCTTGCGCTACGCGGCCTCGACCCTTGCCACCACCGGTCGTATCGAAGACGCCGTCAAGCTATACCAGGAAGCCGTCAATCTAGGTCATCGCAATCTCACTGCCCAGGAGCGAGCCCTCATCTATAACGATTGGGGCGCAAGTCTCTTTAAGGTAGGTCGCACTGAGGATGCAGGCGAAAAATTGCTGGAGGCGGCCGAGATGGACCCGGGCTCCATCGAGCCTTCGATGAACAGCGGTTTGGTCTCGGTCAATCTAGGCGAATACGAACGTGCTGTCGCTGCCTTCAAACGTGCAGCCAGTATTCAACCAGAAAACAACGAGATCAAGGTCTACCTGGCCGTCACCCAGATCCTGCTCAACCAGTGCGGTGACGCGCTGCGCACACTCAAGGCTGGCGATGGCGAAAACCGCTTTGCTTTTTGGATCGGTCACGCCTATCTAGGGGCAGGCGATTATCGTGGTGCCATCGAGTCCTTTCAAAAAGTGCTTGCCGATCAGCCTAACAATTTTCAAGCGCATGATGGCCTCGGCTGTGCTTATTTGTTGTCCGGCGATTACCAGGCTGCCATCGATCGCTTTATGAATGCTATCCAGATCCGTGGTGACTATGCCCTCGGCCACCTGCATCTGTCCCGCGCCCTGGAAGAAACCGGTAATAACGAGCTCGCCAAGCGACATCTGGCCGAGGCGATCAATTACGATCCTACCTGTCTTACCCCACAAAAAGAAGCCCTCGACCTGCTCGTCAAGGCCGCGCATTATGAAATGGTCGAAAATCGATCTCGCATCATCCTCTCGGTCTGTCCTGATGATCAGGATGTAAAAGTCGCTCTGGCTCAGGCTTTTCGTGAGCAAGGCCGGCACGACGAGGCCCTCGAACTCGTCTCGGCCGTCATCAATGCCAATCCTGGCAATGCCACCGCTCGCATTGTCGCCGGACAGGTCTATCTCTTACAAGGTAGATTTATGGAGGCTGACGAGATGTTTCGCGAAGCCGATCAAGCCTCGGATGGCGACCCTGATCCAGGACTTTTCTTTTACTGGGGCAAGGCGCTCGCCCTGCTGGGCATGCACGAGCTGGCTCTCGAAAAATACGAAAAAGCATCCGAACTCGATCCCTACGACGCCGACGTCTACGATGCCTGGGGGGCTGCACTCAAGACCCTGGGCCGTTTTGGCGATGCAGCCGAAGTCTATCGTCGCGCTGCCGACTATATCTAGCCTATGACAGCGAGTCTGGGCTCCCGAGTTTCGATCGTCACTAAGGCCAGAGAGTCTGCCGCCGAGCTATTTCTCAAGTCGGAGCAATTGCTGCGTTTTCGCATCGCCTTTGCCCTGGTTTCGCTTGTCCTCTGCGTCGGTATCGCGACTCTGGCAGGTAGCGAGTTGGCCGTCGAAAAAGTCGCTGCCATCGTCGGTGGTGTCAGTATCTATAGCTTCATCGGCCTGGCCTTCATCGTCAAGCGCTTGCGCAATGAGACCGGCAAACTACGTGCATTTAACGCATTATTGATCACTCTGGATACCATGGCACTCACCTGCCTGGTGCATTTCACCCGTGGCATCGAGTCTGACCTCTACGTCCTCTATCTCTTGCCCATCCTGCTCTCCAGCTACACTTTTGGCAAACGTGGCATTTACTTTAGCGCCTTGCTGGTGACTATCTCTTATATAGGTCTGCTCGTCTTTGAAAATGCAGAGCTCTTGCCTTATGTGCTCTCCGCGCGCGAAGACAACGGCCTGGCCGCCGCATACTCCGGCAATCTCTGGCGGCGCATACTCGGCCGGGCTTTTTTCTTTGCATCTGTATCTTTGCTCTGGGCGCGCTTTTGCGACTATATGTCGCGTGTGGCGCGCAAGGGTGCCGAGCGCCTGCTTGAACAACTCGACGCCAACGAAAAACTCGTCGCCGACTCAGAAGCCCGCGCCAAGCGCGAAAGGCTGATCAACTCCATCAACAAGGCCGTGCGTAGCACCATCGAGACCGATAAGGTCTTTGAGATCGCCGTGATGCAACTGGCTCAGGCAGTCAAAGCCGATGTCGTGGCCATTGTGTGCATGCCCTTTGCCAATCCTGTCTCCAACCCTTTTAGCAATCTTTATAAGAGTGGGGAAAAAGGCGGTGGCAGGAGACAAGAAGAGCTCGTCATCGTCGAGGAGACCACCGACAAAAAGAGCGATCAGACTTTTTTGCCGCCAAATCTCTGCATGTTTCTCCTGGGCCAAAAAGGGGCCTATGAAGTAGAGAAGGGTGAAAAAGTAAAGACCTTTAACTTTACCGATCCGGCCGACAATCCGATGTTTGCCCCGGTCAAGAGCGAGTTGCAAAATATCGGGCTGCGCTCTCTGGTCGTGCAGCCGATGATGTATGGCGAGGTCAGCCGCGGCATCATCATCCTTGGCGATCGCGATGGTTATCGCAACTTTAATGAGTCCGACCTGGTCTTGACCAAGGTGGTCGCTGGTCAGGTGGCCGTGGCTATCGAGCATGCCAATCTAGTAGCCGAGCTGTCACGCAAAAACCGCGACCTCGTTGGCAAAAACATCAATCTCGACGCTAAAAATAGCGAGCTCAAGACCATGCAGTCGCAGTTGATCCATCACGAAAAGATGGCTTCGCTGGGTAGGCTTGTGGCTGGTATTGCGCACGAGCTAAACAATCCGATCAACTTTGTGCACGGCAACCTGCCCTATCTGAGGCAGTACGTCGACGAGCTCAAAAAAGTGATCGAGGCCATGGACCAGGTGCCCGAGGAGCATCGCAAGCCGGTAGAAGATCTCAAAAACAAGCTCAAATACGATTTTCTCGTGACTGATCTGGACAATATCATTGCCGACCTCAACGAAGGTGCAGAGCGGATCAGGCATATCATCAAAAATCTCCGCTCTTTCTCCCGTCTCGATGAGGCCGAGCTCAAAGAAGCTTCCGTGCGGGAGGGGATCGAGTCGACGCTCAAGATCCTCTCGCAATACTATGGCAAGGATAAAATAGCTGTGGATGCCAATTTTGACGACTTGCCGCAGATTTTGTGCTATCCCGGCCAGCTCAATCAGGTCTGGATGAACCTCCTGGGCAATGCGGCTCAAGCCATGTCCCACCTGCCTGAGCCGGTTTTGCAACTATCGGGCACCCTCGAGGGCGACTTTATCCTTGTATCGATAAAAGACTCAGGGACTGGAATTAAACCCGAAGTTCAGAGTAAAATCTTTGATCCGTTCTTTACTACCAAGCCGGTAGGACAGGGGACCGGATTGGGGCTCTCGATCTGCCATTCGATCATCGAGAGGCATGGTGGCCAGATCTGGTTCGAATCACAAGAAAACAAAGGCACGACCTTTTTTGTGAGATTGCCTCTGGTAGCCCGTAAGCAAGAGCTCGAAAAAATCGGCGGCGATTTGTTTAGTGATCCGGATTGATGTCAAACACTGATAGGGCAAGACGATGAGACGGCACAAGATACTGGTAGTAGATGACGAAGTACCCAACCTGCGCCTCTTGCGCCGCGTACTCTCTGCCGATCACGATATCATCGAAGCCCAGAGCGGAGCCGAGGCTCTCGAGATCCTCAAGGCCGAGGAGATCAGCCTGATCATCACCGACCAGCGCATGCCCGCTATGACCGGCGTGCAGTTGCTAGAGCAATCGCTGTCCATCAGACCGGATGCGATCAAGATCTTGCTCACCGGCTACACCGATGTGCAGGCTCTTATAGATGCCATTAACGCAGGGCACGTCTACAAG
>Ga0233438_10005079_pt1 | contig 11228 bp, 6 predicted proteins | sample SI_123_September_FD_182720 | JGI IMG/M metagenome (GOLD analysis project Ga0233438, IMG submission 182720) | Seawater microbial communities from Saanich Inlet, British Columbia, Canada - SI_123_September2016_10_MG | ecosystem: Environmental > Aquatic > Marine > Inlet | place: Canada: British...
CCTTTTTGAGCACCAATACGTCCGACTACCGAGTGTGTTTTGGTGGTTTCCAAAGCTTCATGTAAAGTCATCGGAGGTAATATGGAAGGTAAGCGTTTAGCGAGCATGGTTTTTCCAGCTCCTGGCGGACCAATTAAGATGATATTATGCCCACCTGAAGCAGCAATTTCCATACAACGTTTGATGCTCTCCTGGCCTTTGACATCTGAGAAATCAAATTCGGGATGATCCAGGCTTTTTTGAAACTCAGCACGGGTATCCACAATGGTTTGTTCTAAAGGGGTGTTGTTATCAAAACAATCGATTACTTCGGAGATGTGCTCAACTCCATACACCTTTAAACCACTCACAATGGCGGCTTCTTTGGCGTTTTCTTTCGGCAAGATAAATCCCTCAAAACCTTCTTCTAAGGCTTTAATTGCAATGGGCAGTGCGCCTTTAATGGATTGCACCGTTCCATCCAAGGAAAGCTCTCCCATGATGATATAGCGTTCGATATGCATCTCTTTGATTTGATTGGAAGCGGCCAGAATTCCCATTGCTAAGGGCAAGTCATAGGCAGAGCCTTCTTTGCGCATATCGGCAGGCGACATATTAATAATAAGTTTTTTACCGGTTTATAACCATTGTTTTGAAGGGCTGCTGCAATCCGAAAATTACTTTCTTTAATGGCGTTATCTGGTAATCCGACCAAATGGTAACCGATGCCATAATCGACATTTACTTCGATTGTGATGGTGTGTGCTTCCACACCAAAAACGGCACTTCCGTAGATTTTTTTGAGCATATTAGTAAATTTGAGAATTTAAATCTACTAAATATTACGGAATAATAAAACAAGAAACAGGTTTTAAGTTGTGTTAGAATATACACTCCAACAAACAAAAAACCTTTATTTCTGAGAAGAATTTGGATGTTAAAACTTCAATTTCTCATGTTTATCCCACAGACCCCAGTAGGCACCAACATCCCCTTCGGCACCAACTTTCCAAGACTCATCAAAAGAGGAGAAATAGAAATTAGGAATGTCATTTTCTTTTGTCCATCGCATGGTGTCAATAAAGTATTTCAATGCAGCTTTTTTGCTCGCAATTGCACCTCTCAAGCCCCCACCTTGACTTGGCCAGCCTGTTTCTGTAATGATAATAGGTTTGCCTTGTGCTGAATCTACGACTTCTCCATACATAGCTTGCATGTGACCTAATGAATAGTCTATAGGACACCCTTCCCAATAAGGATATAAATTGGCTAATATAATATCTGAGTGCTCTACAATAATTGGATGACGAGAAAACTCATAGTAAGCATCTACATATCCTATTGGAATATTTAGTCCTGCTAAGGCTTCTTTTACACGTTTCATATAACCTATCAATTCTTCTAAGGTTAAATCGTCGCGGTACAAAACTTCATTACCTACAGCAGCTACATCTACATGTCCTGCTTTTGCTAATGCAATTAGACCTTCAATTTCTTTTTCGTTCTCTTCTTTATCATCACCAAGCCATGCTCCGACTAATGTTCTTAAACCATGCTTTTTGGCTGCTACAGGCACGAATTCATTGCCTTCTGTACATGAAAATGAACGAATAGCACCTACATAAGGTTTTAAAATCTTAACACGACGCTCAACTTGAGCCATACTAATATCATCTCCAGGCTTTTGACCATCTTCGTACATACTAAAACAAATACCGTGTAAACCATCTTGTATGGTTTTACGCCATAAGTTTTTTAGATCTTCTAACGTGTCTTGAGATACATCTATTCCTTTAGTAGAAATCTGACTGTAATCTTTTTTAGGTTTGTAATAAGATTCTTCTCTAAATGACATAATCTTGAGTTTTTATTGTTATTGAAATTTTAATTGCTCGTTTTTATCCCAAAGACCCCAACGTGCGCCAACATCGCCTTCGTGATGCACCTTCCACGATTCATCAAATGAGGAGAAATAAAACATTGGTACTTTATTTTGTTGTGCCCAATTGACTGTATTTATAAAGTATTTCATCGCATTATTTTCTGAAGGGTATGCAGCATTCGTAGGGTTGCCTTGACTTGGCCAACCTGTTTCTGTAATTATAACAGGCTTCCCGTCAGATACTTTTTGTATAACCGCATACATTTGCTTTAAATACGTTGCCGATTGATCAATGCTACAACCTTCCCAAAATGGGTAACAGTTTACTAACAAAACATCGCATACTTCAATAAGCTTCGGACGTTCTACAAATTGGTAATAGGCATCCACGTATCCCACAGGAATTCCAGGCAATGCTTTTTTTACTCTATTAATGTATGCAATCAGATTTTCCTCGCTGAGTTCTCCACGCATTAAGGTTTCATTTCCAACAACTGCAATATCTACTAAACCAGATTTTACGAGCTTTATCAGTGCTATAATCTCTTTTTCGTTTTGATTTTTATCATCACCAATCCAAGCACCAACCATCGTTTTTAATCCTTTTGCTTTAGCAATTTTAGGCGTATGTTGGTTGCCCTCTGTACATGAGAAAGATCGTACCCACTTGGTATAAGGTGCAATGACCTCCATCCGTTTACTGATTTGAGACTGAGATAATTGATCTCCAATATTTTGCCCTTCTAAATACGGACTAAAACACAACCCGTGAAGACCATTACTCAATGTGTTTGAAAAAAGGGTTTTAATTTCTGCATCTGATTTGGAGGTGAAATCAGTATCGGTATCTAAACCTACATTAAGACCTAGATTAGAAAATTCGAGAAGTTTATTTTCTTTGTAATATGTGTTTAACTTTTTAGGTTGTGCTTTACGGTTATCTAATGCTGTTCGGATTTCATTAGCGCGTTCTTCATCGATACTATAATCTTTCATGATATACATCGCGAAAAGTGTACCTACCATTGGGAAAAAACAAAAGAAAGCGTGTAATCCGTTAACTGCTTCTTGCTGATCTAGGGTTGATAAATCTGAATTAAAACCAACAAGCCATATGATTACACCACTTAAGGCTCCAGCGATTGCATAACCAACTTTTACCATCCACCAATAAATTGCTCCAAAGGTTCCTTCTCTTCGTTTGCCTGTATTTAATTCATCTATATCAATAACATCGGCTGTCATAGACATCATAATCGTGAACAGGCTTCCAATACCAAAAGAAAAGAAAGGGAGGGCTATGATATACATCCAAGGTTTTCCAGGGATGAATAAAAAATAGAGCATTATATAACCAATAATTGAAATCCCCTGACAAGCCATAAACGCTTTCTTCTTCCCTATTTTTTTTGATAACCAAGAAACAATAGGGATTACAATAAATGTAGTTCCTAACGCTCCTAGACACCCAAATAATGAGACCCATATTCCCGATGCTCCTGCATCTCCATTAAATAATTTATATACAATCACAAAAAAGGTGAGTGAAGCAACGGTATTAAAAGCATTAAAAATTAAAAACGTAGCACCGCAAAGCTTCCTAAATTCTTTAATTTTAAAAGCTTCTACAAAACTGATGTATATTTTTTTTAGACTATTGCCAATATTTGACCAGTTTAAAGGTTCGTAATCTTTATCAAGAGTTGATTCTCCTTTAATAAATAAAGCTGGGACAATAGCACAAAACGCACAAGGAATAGCAACCCATATTGCTAATTCTCTAACGGCCACTTCCGCAGATGGAAACCACTCAGGATCATACATGATTATCCAAAATAATGGTGCAATTACCCATGCCCACTGCCCTATCCATTGGGCAATAGCCATAATATTTGTACGCTCATGAAAATCATCGCTCATTTCATAGCCCATGGCAACATAAGGAACACTAAAAAAAGTGAGGCCCAAATAAAAAATGATAGACCACAAAAAGAAATACCAAAAATTAAATTGTAATGAATTTTCTTTAAATAACTGCCACATAAAAATGTAAGCAATTCCCATAATAATTCCACCTATTAATACATACTGTCGTCGTCGTCCCCATTTTGATTTGGTATTGTCGGAAACAAAACCCATGATTGGATCTGATATGGCATCAAATAATCTAGGAAACAGATATATCATTCCCCACATTAGTCCAGAAAACTTTAAATCTTCTACTAAGACAACCATAAATATTCCTAAAATGGCTGGAAACATTTGATTGGCAAGCATGCCTATACCAAAGGCAACTTTTTGCCCGAAAGGAACTTTTTTAGAATTAATAGACATAGTGGTTTGGTTTTAGTTTGTTAGAGATGTGTTTTAGTTTGTTTGTGTGTTTATGGTAATAATATAGTTTGTAGTGTTTGTGGTTGAATTGTTATTGACTTTGAAGTTTCTCCTAAAGAGAGTTCAAAAGATTTTAATGCTTCTCCTTCGTTAAAGACCACAACTGCGATTGAACCGTCAGGGTTTTGTGCAGCAGTAACTTGTAACTCTTTATCCGAATTATCTAACCCAATTACTTTAGCGCCAGGACGAATGTATTTGCTGAAATGTGCCATTGTATAATATAAGGGAGTAAAATAGACTTCGTCGGCATCGGGATCAACGATGATTGGAGCTACACACCAGTTTTCAAACCAGTTTGGTCCCCCTTGTCTATCAAGTACCATATTCCAATCGACCCAACCGTCAACCCAGTTATTTAAGCAGCCAATAATATCTCTTGCATATCTATTAACGGGGGCATATTTTGGGTGCAAATATTTCTTAGCGGGTTCTCTCCAGTCGTAACCCCAATCTGTTGCTTCTTTAGACCAATACCATTTGTCATCTTGCCATTTTGGGATTTCTGAATCTATACAACCTTCTGTTTCTATGAGGTATTTGTTAGGGGCTTTGGCATGTGCGTATTGCAAGGCTTTTGGGAAAAAATCATAGGTGCTTTCATACCAATGTATTGCAGTTCCGGCAAAGTATTTAGAGGAAGCTTCGTCTTTATACATATCATCGACCCATTCTTTTAAACCATCTCTGTTTTGATCGTAGCCTAAGATTTTAATATCTGCTTTTCCTTCGGCTTCCAATTTTGGACCTAAATAGTTTTGAACAAAATCTGTTTCTTCTTCTGGGGAGAAATGCATACTTTCCCAGTTGTTACCATTTCCATGTGGCTCATTTACGGGTGTTAAGCCCCAAATATCAATGCCTTCAGCTTTATAAGAATCTAAATATTTAGAGAAAAACAAGGCAAAGGAGTCGTAATATTCTGGAAGTAGTTTTCCTCCTACATAGTTGTTATTGTCTTTCATCCAAGGTGGAGCGGTCCATGGAGAGGCAATAATTTTAAATCCATCTTCAGAAATAGCCATGGCTTCTTTTATCATTGGAATTAAATCGTCTTGATCTTCTTTGATACTGAAATGTTCAAGCTCAAGATCATCGGCTATTGGCGCGTATGTATAATTATTTAATGAAAAATCACAAGAACTTATATGTGTACGAGTCAATGAATAGTTTGCTCCTTTTTCACTAAAATAAGCCTCAAGTATTTTGGTTCTATTTTTTTTACTTAAACGATTTAGTAAATAGGCCGAAGATTCCGTAAATGACCCCCCAAAACCAGTGATAGTTTGGAATGTTATTTCAGGATTAAGTTGAATTTTAGAAGGATTTTCAGAAATTTCAAATTCTGAGACTTTAGTCAATTTATTCCCGTTTACAGAAGTTTCATAAACAGTAACTTCCAAGGGTTTTTTGGACGTGCAAGCTGTGAGCATTACAGATAAAATTAAAAAATGATACGTTTTCAAGTTATTTGATTTAGGTGGTTTATAGTTTATTTTTTGTTGGGGGTAATTCAACTTCTAGTAATAATGCTTCTTTATTGCCATTATAGGTTTTCGTAATAGGATTGCCTCCACGGGTTAATCCATCAAAAACACCTTGATCTACCAAGTCCCAAAGGGCATATTTTGCTTTACCATCTACTGTAAATAACCCAAAATAGTTTTCAGATCCTCCCTTATTATGAGCATCTTTCCATGGTTCATCAAAAGCTTCAAAATAAAAGCATGACATATTATTTTCATTCGTCCATTGACGGATGTTATTATAATAAATGGATTCTTTATACTCATCGGTTGCTTTTGATCCTTTGGCACCATAAAATCCATTAGAAGCACTTGCCCATCCAGTTTCCCCAACATGAATTGGCTTGTATATTCCTAAACTTTTAATATAACGCGCTACACTATCGACTTGAGAAATGGCGTATGTATTGGCGCGATTCATAGCAATATCAATTCGTTTTAAACTAGAAAGTTCTGTTTCATTTCCAAAAACGCCCCAAAAAACGGGGTTATAGTGGGTGTCATGCATGGGATAGGTATGAACAGATAAATAATCCACAGCTTTGATTAATTTTGTAAGGTCTTCCACATGGTATTGAGGATCTCCCCCACCCCAAGAAGCAAAATTATCCGAACTGGTAATCCAAAGATCTTTTGATAAATCTCCTTTTTCTTTTAAGGATTGTAAATGTGTAACCCATTTTAAAATCACATTGGGTTGTACATAATAAGAAGTAGCCCATTTTACCATGGATTCATTTCCTACAGCAATGACTTTTACAATCTCAGGATATTCTTGTGCTAAAGAAACCGCACGATCAATTTCTGCTGCATTGTTTTCGCTTTCTATGTTGTGGTCTACTGGTTTATCTGTCCAGGCATTTTTACAATCAATCCAAGCCCCTAACATCAAATACATTTCAAAAGTGGAGTCTTCATTTTTTAGTTCGCGGATTGCTTTTAAAATGTTAGATGTATGCGCTAATTGAACATTATAAGTTCGTAATATTCGGATATTCATAGCGTGAAGAATTTTCATATCTTCTTTAAGCTCTCCTATTGTAGGTTGAAAATCTCTTGATGATTTTCGATACCCACCATAAGAGATGGCTAAATAGTTTGAATTTCCTAATATATTTTTAGCGGTCACTTCTTTTTGTCTTTGATCGTTTGGTATGCGTTCTTTTTGTTTGTTTTCTTTACAGGACATTACAAGAAAAACAAGCAGTATTAAATTTAATATGTATGTTGTTTTTCTCATAATCTCCTATCGACATTATTTTAGTCGTTCTTTTTTAATTTGCACATTTATTTGAACAACTTCACCATTACGATTAAATACTTTATTACTTATTTCTGTGTCTAAGTTTAAGCTGTTAAACGTTTTTGTGGCTCCATTACTAAAATCAACCGTTAAACTGTCTTGATCAGCAATCGTATATATAACAGGGACTTGACAATAGGTGAAACACAAAGAGTCCTTAGAAATCAAAATGCTATCTTTATTCGTAGGGATTGCGATGTAATGAAATATGTTACTTTCTTGTAAAAATTCATCTTTTCGCAATAAACGTGGATTAAATCCGAGTTTTCCATCGGAAACCTCTACGCCTAATTCACCAAAACGAGATAAAACATCTTCTTTTACTTGTCCCGTCATTCCGGGTTGTTGGGCGCCTTTTCCTGCGGGTGTATGTGAATAAGCATCGGTTGGGAATGCGCCATACAGTTTTGGTGATTTATGTACACCAATTCCTGCATTAATTTCATAATAATGATCTAACAAACTCCCTATTGTAACTGCATCTGTTTCAGAATCGATGGCTGAATTACAAGTTTCCAACACTGCCAATTGCAATTTTGAAACCATATGCCAATAAATAGACCCTAAACCTTCATAACCATAAAATGTTCCTGAACGTCCTGTAAAAGCTTTATGATTAAAGACTTCTTCAAAAATTTGAAGAACTTTTGGAGTTTCTGATTTAGCAAGTGCTTCATAAGAAGTTCCTGCAAGTTCTAATAGAGCTGCTTTTAAATGATTAGCATTTTTAAAGTTTCCGTTGAAATGGTGATCTCCATTAACGTCTTTCTCTAAAATCCGCACATTTCCATCGGAAACGAGTTGTTCCAATAATTTAGAGGATGCTACAGCAGACTCTGAAATTGTATTACGCTCAATAAACCCTTTTAATTCTTTATTCGGATATAGTAAATAACTGTACTGATCGGGACGGAACAGTTTACTGGCTTTCATTGCATCTAAAACAGATAAGGATTGTTTAGAAGATAAATATTGTGAGCTTAATACCGCAACCTGCCCTTCTAACATTTCATCTAAATATGAAATTGAAACGCTGTTATTTTCATTGATGGTCATCAAATTATAGGCGTGATATAAGTTATCTTCTCGCTTATTTACTTCAATTGAGTGCTCTAAATACTGGAGACTTAGGTCAATAAATGATTTTATATCTTCAATAGCAATTTCATTTTTTCTTCCTGAAAAAGCGGCTTTATAAATTTGATCTCTATAATTACTTCCTGCGGTTCCTAAGGCATCTAAGATGTTTTTTCTGTCTGTATCATTGATACGCTCAGAAAGCAACTGTTGATTGTCTTTAAATGTTGTATGAATGGCATTGAAGAATGTAACAAGCTCTTTGGAAACTTCTACGGTTTCTAAATCGGATTGTACTACAACTGTGTCAAAGAATTTTAGGAAACGTCGTAAATAATACAAGGTAACCATAGACACTCCACTTCCTACTAAGGCGTTGTTAGCATCGTTCCATTCTGGACGTTGTGTATTCATCCAAATTCCACCTTCTGGAATAAAGTTTGAAAGTTTAGCTAAAGTCGTGGCTAATATTTTTTCAATGAAATTAACTTTTACAATGAATCTATTTTCATCGCGAAGTAAAGCACCATCCGCTCCCAGTTCTACGCGTTGTTCTCTAATTTTATGATCTAATGCTTCATCAAATTCAATGGTGTCTTTTGGATTTTCAAGCAGAGCGTCATAACTCTTAATTTTATAAGGAACATTGGCATAAACAAATAAATCTTTATCAAATAGAGTTGCTAATTTTCCTGGCTGATGGCTTTCAATAAACTCTAAAAATTTGAGTAAATAAATCACTTGGTGATCGCCCCAATATCCAATGTATGACCAAGGATCGTCTGGCTCAATAGTTTCCCAATCGAACCCCCCTTTGGTAACTCGGTATGGGTTGTAACCATCAAAAGTAGTTGCGTTCAAAAACTTATGAATCATACTTTCAATAAACGCTGGATAAGAATGCGCTAAGGCTTCCCAGTTTTGGAAAATATCACGCCAATTTCCTTCGTAATCTAATATTTTTGAACCGTCTATTTCACTTTTGGTGTTGATAGAGAATTTATTCCAAGGACGACTTGGATCTCCATGACGACGGCTAAATTTTAAGGGCATATATTCAAAACATAAGCGTCTAAAATTCGTATCATCAACTTCGTTAGCGAGTGATTGTAGAACTGAAAGTGAAAATTTTTCTGGAAGTTTCTCGATAACTGTTTCAGTGGTTCTTGAAACTTTTTTATTGGCTTTTAAAAGATAATTTTGGTAATCCCATTTTTCAATCTGATAATTATCATCAAAAATCCCACCTCTCATAATATTAAATAAGGTATTTGAAAAATGACGTATATCTCTAAATTTATCTGCTGAAAGCTGTAATCCATCAGAAGCTGCATTTAAATCAATTAATCGTGAAGTTCCTTTCTCAATTTTTTGGTTGATCAGTTCCCATAAACCATCATTGGCTTTAATTTGATTAATTAGTTTTGCAATTGATGAATGGTTTTTATTCACTTCTGCAACAAGCATCCATTCTTTGTTCTCTAGCGAAGATAATACGATTTGTGAATTCACAAAATAAGCACCTTTTTCGGCTTTAACATCTGTTTCTTCTGAAATAGGGTGTAGTTTTCTAAAGTTATCGAGCTGTAATGACGATAATAAATATTTAGAATTTTCTAAACCTATAGACCAAACGATGTTAGCTTTTAAAGCTTCACTAGGCTCCGCTTTATCTACAATGATCGCACTTAAAGCATAAATTCCTAAACCAGAACTTTTTTCTAACTCACTGCGTTTATATGCATCTACTAAATTACTACTTGCATTCTGTAAATCACTTCCAACTCCGTAAGGCAATATGTTTTGGATTCCATCCAATACATTAATTTCAACCTTAGATGTTGAAGTATTGATAAGTTTCGATTTTTTTATAAATCCAAATGTATTTGTAGAATTCCATTGGTACTGAAAGGTCAACTCTAAATCGTGATTAATTTCTTCAAATAAGACTTTGTTGCCATACTCATTTTTGTATAAGTTTCGAGTAGTTCTGTACGTTCCAGCAAAACGATCAGAAAAAGGTTCCCATAAATGAACTTGATCATTTTTGACGACTTGAAAAATAGATTTACTTCCTGTGATTTCGGCGGCTTCCGTAATTTTATCATCTGTATAATACGGAAACAAAGCGAATTCAGAGTTTTTTCTTCCAGCTGTTAGGCCTCCATTACTTGAAATAAACATCCAGTGATTAGAATCACTAACGATGCTCATAAAAAATGGTCTCATTTTATCACTATTAGAAATCTTGTAATAAACTTCGTTGTCGATATTTACTAAGGTTCCTTTTATATCCGCTCCTTGATTTACGTCTTTATCTTTGCCTGAAAAAATAGCTTTTTTTGTCATTTAATTTTTTGTAATGAAACCTCATATGATCGTACAATGAGATTTTTAATTCTATAATATTGTTTAACTGCTTAGATTTGTTTGTTTTTAAAAAATAATTTGTGATTTCAAAAATAAAAAAGGCATATTATAATTTGCTTTAACAAGCACTTTTTTTTCTGTTATAATTCATTTATTTTAATAAACTAAAATTATAGCGATTCTTTTAAGGATATGATAGTTTCATCGAGAAATGATGTACTATTAAAAATAAAAAAAAATAAGGCTAGAGTTTTACCTCTAGCCTTATAAATAAATTATTGAAACGTTATATTATCAAAATAGATCACATTGTCAGCTGATCTTCCACCTAAATCGAAATCAGGGAATACAACAATTTGATCAATGTTTGTAGAACCATCTAATCCGTTTCCAATACGACTGGTAAAATCAAACGTCAACTCTTCCCATGCATTAACTACTGTATTGGGAACTTTTATCTCTACTTGTGCCCCTCCAGAAGGGTTTACTAATTTAACCCCCACGTCACTAATTACAGTTTTGTAAACCATAACTTTTATGATCGCATTTGAAGCCGAAAGATCCCAAGTAATTCCCATTTCTCCATGTGCAGTTTCGGTACCAGCCCAAGGGTTACCAGTTTGAAGTGCTGTGATTTTAGCTACAGTCGCAGAGTTATTAATTCCTGATGCATTTGGATTTGCTACAAATTCTAGTG
>Ga0233438_10005083_pt1 | contig 11222 bp, 9 predicted proteins | sample SI_123_September_FD_182720 | JGI IMG/M metagenome (GOLD analysis project Ga0233438, IMG submission 182720) | Seawater microbial communities from Saanich Inlet, British Columbia, Canada - SI_123_September2016_10_MG | ecosystem: Environmental > Aquatic > Marine > Inlet | place: Canada: British...
GTTAAAAGAGGCATTTTTTGCTACTTTTTTATAGAGATGTTCCATGTCAGAAAGTTGTTCACTAATAGAGTCTTTGGTTACATCTTTTACGGACAAGTTTTTACTTAGTTTTAGCGCTTTTTTTGCCTTTACTCTAAATTTTGTTTTTAAGGCATGTAGATAATCATCAAAGGTATTCCAGTTTTTATCTAGATGCAAAACCATATTTGGTTCTACCGAGAAAGGATGATAATTATAATCTATTAACTCATTTGTGATAGATAAAGATTCGTTTACAAAATCTTTTAAAAGAAAAGCATCTATCTGATAGAAGTTATTAGAATTTACATATTTAAGAATCGCTTTTGCAAGTTCTTTAATGGATTGTTTTTTATCAAAACTATTGGCAATTAAAATACCATGTTCACCACTTACAAATGTGTTTCCGCAAATTAATAATTTAAAAGGTTTCTTTTTTGGGAATAGATGTAATTTTTGTCCAAACTCTTTTACTTTTTTAGCAAAAGATTCTAAATCATTTTTTACAGTTTCAAAGAAAAAATCGATTATTTGAATAGAACCAAAGCATTTAGGATTACCATTATTGTCTAATAAAACAACATAAAAAAAGTCTAAATTTTGATGATTTTCTTCTATTGACTTTAAGAAAGATTTCTTGAAGTAAACACTTTTATGTGTATTTAAAGAACTCCAAACATTGCTAGGTATTTCATCTACAGACAAGTAATAATTAGCATTCAGATTTTTTGTGGAATAATTCAAAGAATATACGGTGATTTTTGGTTTTACAAAGTTCTTAAAAATAAGTCAGTTTAAAAACTTTGCTTTAGAAATAAACAATTATAACTTTTCTTTAACATAGATTAAAGTACTTAAAACTGTTCTGTGGCTTCAAAAAAGTATCTTTGTAGCCTATTTAAACTTGTTTTACAAGTTCAATTCAACTAACTAAGTTATGAGAAAAGTAATTTTGGCCATATTAGGTTTATTATTAATTGCTGGTGCTATTGTATTAGGTAATTATTTTATTGATAAAAACCAGGCTCCAAGACCAACCTTCAAAAAAAGTATTAAAATTGTTTTTGTAAAAGAGGTAAAGAATAATGAAGTTCCAATTATTTTAACCGCAAATGGTAACCTGCAAGCAAAGAACAAAATTGATGTTTTTTCTGAGGTGCAAGGTGTTTTAAATGCCAGTGATAAAGCTTTTAAACCAGGCACAAAATATAATAAAGGTGAAATTTTATTAAGCATTAATAGTGATGAATTTAGAGCAAGTTTAAAATCGCAAAAAAGTAATTTATTCAATTTAATTACATCTATTTTACCTGATATTCGTTTAGATTACTCATCAGAATTTAAAAAATGGGAAACCTATTTGCAGAGTTTCGATATTAACAAAACTATTGCAAAATTACCCGAATTTGCTACAGACAAAGAAAAGTATTTTATCTCTGGACGTGGAATTTTAACAGCCTATTACAATGTTAAGAATTTAGAAGTGCGTTTATACAAGCATGAAATTAGAGCACCTTTTACAGGTATTTTAACAGAGGCTTTAGTAACTCCTGGAACTTTGGTGAGATCAGGTCAAAAATTAGGAGAATTTATTGATACAGACATTTATGAAATGGAGGTTTCTGTAAGTGCTGAATTTGCAGATCTATTAAAAGTGGGTAATACTGTTAAATTAAATAACTTAAATAAATCTAAAAATTATGAAGGCAAAGTAATTCGTGTAAATGGCAGAATAGATCAGGTTTCACAGACAATTACTGCTTATGTAGATGTAACACATTCAGACTTAAAAGAAGGGATGTTTTTAGAAGCTAATTTAGAAGCAAAATCGGAGATAAATGCCATAGAAATTCCAAGAAAATTATTGGTAGATAACAGTGCAGTTTATACTGTAAGAAACGATAGTGTTCTAATGTTATCAACTATAGATCCTGTTTATTTTGGAGCAGAAAAAGTAATTATTAAAGGTTTAGAAAACGGAGATAAGATTCTTACACAAACTTTACCAGGTGCTTTTGATGGAATGATTGTAAAAACAGAAACTAAAAAGTAATTAGATGAAAAAAATAATTACTTATTTCATAAAATATCCTGTAGCTGTAAACGTAATGATTTTTGCGTTTATCATCTTTGGTGCTGTTGGTGCAATTAGTATGAAATCTTCCTTTTTCCCTTTGGTAGATTCACAATTAATAAGAATCAATCTCACTTATCCAGGTGCCTCACCAGCAGAAATGGAAGAAGGTGTTGTGCTTAAAATTGAAGACAATCTAAAAGGGATTGTTGGTGTAGAAAGAGTAACCTCTGTGTCTAATGAGAATGCTGCAGTTGTAAATGTAGAAGTAGAAAAAGGTAAAAATATAGATGTAGTTTTATCTGATGTAAAAAATGCGGTAGATAGAGTACCTTCTTTTCCTTCAGGTATGGAACCTGCTGTAATTGCAAAAGTAGAAAGTATTAGACCCACCATTAGTTTTACAGTTAGTGGAGAAAATGTATCCTTAAAATCGCTAAAACAATATTCAAGAAATATAGAAAATGATATTAGAGGCATAGAAGGTATATCTCAAGTTGCCATTTCTGGATTTCCAGCAGAAGAAATAGAAATTGCAGTTCGTGAAAATGATTTATTGGCTTACAATATGTCTTTTACAGAGGTTGCAAATGCTATTAGAAACTCTAATATTTTAATTACAGGAGGTAATATAAAAACTGCAGAAGAAGATTATTTAATTCGTGCAAGTAACCGTTCTTATTATGGTGTAGAACTACAAAATTTAATTGTACGAACAGAAACAAATGGTAATATTATTCGTTTAAAAGATGTTGCTGAAGTTAGAGACACATGGTCAGAAACACCTGATAGATTATTTTATAATGGTAACCTAGCCATTGACATTACAGTAAGCAATACCAATAATGAAGACTTAATTTCATCAGCGGAAAAAATTAAAGAATACATCTACGAGTTCAACCAAAAACAACAAAATGTTCAGTTAAATGTTTCTAGTGATGCTTCTATTACTTTAAATGGTAGAACAAAATTATTGATAGAAAATGGGGTTGTTGGTATTCTATTAGTACTTTTCTTTTTAGCTTTATTTTTAAACTTACGTTTGGCAATTTGGGTTGCTTTTGGTTTGCCAGTTGCCTTTTTTGGAATGTTCATTTTTGCAGCTCAATTTGGGGTAACCATCAATGTATTGTCTCTTTTTGGGATGATTATAGTAATCGGAATTTTGGTTGATGACGGGATTGTAATTGGCGAAAATATTTATCATCATTATTACGATTTAGGAAAATCTAAAATACAAGCTGCAATAGATGGCACAATGGAAGTAATTCCGCCAATTGTATCAGCTATATTAACTACAATCATTGCCTTTTCTACCTTCTTTTTTGTAGATGGTAGAATAGGAAGTTTCTTTGGTGAGGTTTCTACAATTGTATTACTAACACTATCAGTTTCTTTAATTGAAGCGTTAATTATTTTACCAGCTCATATTGCACATTCTAAGGCTTTAAAGAGAAGAAAAGAAGAAAACTTAACAGCCAATTTTAATTTTGATCATTTAGAAATTGAATCTATAGAACATAAACGAAATCAAGTTGTTGTTGTAAAAAATGGTGAAACTATTATACTCGAAAAAGAAAGTAAAGTAGATGCCTTTTTTGCAAAAGTTAATGGTTTTGCAGATAAGTATTTAACACTATTTAGAGATAAATACTATGTGCCTTTATTAAGGTTTTCACTAAAGAATAAGTTATTTGCTTTTAGTGTTCCTATTGCTATTTTAATCTTTAGTTTCATGGCTATTGGTGGTGGAATTGTAAAAACATCTTTCTTTCCAAGAATTGCGAGTGATAGAGTTCAGATTTCGCTAAAAATGCCTCAAGGAACTAATGAACAAATTACAGATTCTATAGTATCTTTTATAGAAACCAAAGTTTGGGAAATTAATGAAGAATATACAGCCAAACAAACTGGTAATACTCAAGTTGTAGAAAATATAATTAAAAGAGTTGGGCCAGGTTCTGCAAATGCAACTTTAACTGTAAACCTTTTACCTGGAGAAGCTAGAGATGTTTCTTCACCAGAAATTACAAACGCTATAAGTGATAGGGTTGGTAAAGTTTATGGTGTAGAAAGTTTGGTTTTTGGTTCTGGTGGTAATTTTGGAGGTAGCCCTGTAGCAGTTTCTCTTCTTGGTAATAATATTGTAGAACTAAAAGCTGCAAAAGAAGAATTAAAATATGAGTTAGAAAACAATCCGCTTTTAAAGGATGTTTCAGATAATGATCCTGCAGGTATTAAAGAGGTTAAAATTACGCTTAAAGACAATGCTTATTTATTAGGTTTAAACTTGCAATCTATTATGACTCAAGTTCGTTATGGATTTTTCGGTTTTCAAGCACAGCGTTTTCAAAGAGGACAAGATGAAATTAAAGTCTGGGTTCGTTATGACAAGCAAGATAGATCTTCTATAAAAGATTTAGATGATATGCGAATTATAACTCCTACAGGAACTCGAGTTCCATTTTCGGAAATTGCCAATTATCAAATTGAAAGGGGGGATATTGCAATCAATCATTTAGAAGGTAAACGTGAAATTCAAATTACTGCAGATTTAAAGAGCCTAGAAACAAGTGCTACAGAAATTTTAGATGATATAAAGGATAGGGTTATGCCAGAAATTTTATCTAAGTACCAAACAGTTTCACCATTGTTTGAGGGTCAAAATAGAGAGGCTAAAAAAACTACAGATTCTGTAAATGTTGTTGGGCCAATTATTTTACTATTAATTTATATTGTAATTGCGTTTACGTTTCGCTCTTACAGTCAGCCAATTCTATTAATAATCATGATTCCTTTTAGTATGATAGGTGTGGTTTGGGGGCATTATTTTCATAACTTTCCAATCGGAATTTTATCTTGGTTAGGTATTATTGCTTTAATAGGTATTATGGTAAATGATGGTTTGGTTTTAATTGGTAAATTCAACAGTTACCTTAAAGAAGGGATGAAATACGATGATGCTTTAATAGCAGCAGGTCAATCGCGTTTTAGGGCTATTTTCTTAACTTCTTTAACGACAATTGCAGGTTTAGCTCCACTTTTATTAGAAAAAAGTAGGCAAGCACAATTCTTAATTCCAATGGCTATTTCTATAGCATATGGTATAGCAATTGCTACACTTTTAACCTTGGTTATGTTGCCGCTTTTATTATCAGTTTCAAACTCGATAAAAGTAAATATAAGATGGTTAAAAACAAATGAGAGAGTAGAAAAAGAAGAAGTAGAGAGAGCTATTATAGAATCTAAAATAGATGAAAATGATGCAGATGACAGTTTAAATCCTAAAGATGTAATTTATGAAATTGAATAGATACAGCATAATTGTAGGTTTGCTTATGTTGAGTTTAAAGGGATTTACTCAAGAAATTTTAACCAAAGAAAAAGCACTAGAAATTACGTTAGAAAATAATTTTGGAATTAAAATTGCAAAGAACAATTTAGAAATTGCAGAGAATAATACTAGTATTTACAATTCTAGAAAATTACCAGTTGTAATATTAAATTCAGGTGCAAACTACAGTAGAAATAACCAGAGCTTAACCTTTACAGATAGAGATACAGGTAACGATTCTGAGATTTCAGGCAATGGAGTTGTAGCAAAAACTTACAATGCTTCTTTAGGTGTAAACTATACCATTTTTGATGGTTTTGGTCGTAAGTATAACGTAGAACAGCTAAAAAAAACGTATAATTTAACAGAGTTACAAGCTAGAGAAACTATAGAAAACACTTATTTACAGTTGTTCACAACCTATTTTCAAATAGCACGTTTAACAGAAAATACGAATAATTTAAAAGAAGCATTAACTATTTCTAAACAGCGTTTGCAGCGTGCACAATACCAATATGATTATGGGCAATCTACCAAACTAGAATTTTTAAATGCTCAAGTAGATGTAAATAATGATAGTATTTCTCTTATTACTGCGAAACAACAACTAAACAATGCTAAACGTGGTTTAAATGTTATTTTAGGATCTAAAAATGATGTAAGTTTTGAGGTAGAAACAGAAGTTGAATATAATAAAATGCTAAGTTTCGATGAGTTGAAAGCAAAAACGATGCAAAATAATGCCTTGTTAAAACAAAATGAGCAGAATATTGCCATTAGTGAATTCAACATTAAAATTAATAAAGCAAACTATTTACCCAGTTTAAATTTCAATACTTCTTTCGGTTTTAATAGAACAGAAAACGAAAACCTAATCAACCCTTTTGGTGCCAAATTAATTACTTCAGATGGTTTAAATGCAGGTTTAAATTTAACTTGGAATATTTTTGATGGAGGAGCAACTAAAACACGTGTTTCCAACGCTAAAATTGCTTTAGATAACCAACAAATTTTGTTAGACCAGCAAAAAGTAAACATAGAAAACAATCTTAAAAATACTTGGGAAAATTATAAAAACCAGCTGTTTATTTTAAGCGCACAAGAACAAAACGTGCAAAGCAATCAAAATAATTTTGATAGAACACAAGAGCGTTTTAAGTTAGGACAAATTACATCAGTCGAGTTCAGACAAGCGCAAATAAATTTAATTAATTCCAAAACAGCATTGAATAATGCTAGATTTGACGCCAAGTTGATAGAACTACAATTGTTACAATTAAGTGGAGATATTCTGAATGTAAAATTTTAAAAACCTGATTTTTATCATAATCTAAACACATCGTAAATTTTAATTTTATCGCAAAATATATGATTTATGAATCACTTTAATTTTTCTACAAAAGAACAACGACAAGAGAGCTAGTAAATAAGTCTTTTTTCTTATTCAAATACTTTCTTGTTAAATCATTTCATTAAATTTATACTTTATAAATAAACAGAAATGAATATAGACCTACAATCTAATTTTGGTTATCTTTTTGAAAATGATTTAATTAATGAAATTTCTAAAATTGGAATTTCAAAAACGTTTTCTGCAGATACAGTTATTATAGAAATAGATGATTACTTAAAATCAATGCCATTACTATTGTCTGGAGCTATTAAAATTTTAAGGGAAGATGAAAATGGAGAAGAATTGGTGTTGTATTATTTAGAAAAAGGAGATACTTGTGCCATGACTTTATCTTGTTGCATGGGACAAACTAAAAGTAAAATAAGAGCAGTTGCAGAAACAGATGTTTCATTAATAATGCTACCCAAAGAAAAAATGACAACTTGGTTAAGTAGCTATAAAACTTGGCAATCTTTTATACTACAAAGTTATCATAATAGAGTAGAAGAGCTTTTACAAGCTGTAGATACCATTGCTTTTTTTAAGATGGATGAACGGTTGTTTAGATATTTAAAAGACAAAGCAATGGTTAATAGTAATGACGAACTAATAACCACACACTACCAAATTTCACAAGACCTACATACATCTAGAGTAGTAATTTCTCGATTGTTAAAAAAGCTAGAAAACGAAGGGAAAATACAACTTTTTAGAAATAGTATTAAAGTTAAAGAACTGTAACATTTGTTACTAAATGTTAGGGAGTTGCGTGTTACTTTTGTAGTAAAAACATGTATTATATTTCAATAATTTTAGTGAGTTTATTTTTTAATTTCTCCAACACAAATTCCTATTACGCTAAGAGAATTACTACTGAACATAGAGACCAGAATAAAGGACGAGTTTTGTTAAAAAAATATTGTTATTCTTGTCATAATCCTAAAGCTTCAGAAAGTGATAGAATTGCTCCACCAATGATTGCTGTTAAAAAACATTATAAAAAAAGCAATACTACCCAAGAAGAATTTATAGCCTCTATCCAAAATTGGATTAAAAATCCTATTAAAGAAAATTCAAGGATGACTGGTGCTATAGGAAAGTTTGGGATTATGCCAAAACAGTATTTTTCGGACGAGACAATAAGAGAAATTTCTATTTATATGTATAATAATAATATTGAGAAGCCAAAATGGTTTGATGAGCATCATAAGAACAAATCTAAAAACCATAATAAACAAACCAAACATTAAAATAATGAGTAATTTTACAGAAATAATACAAAAAGACAAAATAGTTTTAGTTGATTTTTTTGCAGAATGGTGTGGCCCTTGTAAAATGATGACTCCAATTTTAAAAGAGGTTAAAGCAGATTTAAAGGAAACAATTTCAATTATTAAAATTGATGTTGATAAAAACCAATCTCTAGCCGCAAAATTTCAGGTTAGAGGTGTGCCAACATTTATTCTTTTTAAAGAAGGAAAACAAGTATGGAGACAGTCTGCTATGTTGCAAAAAAATGATTTAATTTCGGTAATTAATCAATACAAATAAATGCGTTATGAAGTTTGACGAGAGTTTTTGGGATAATAAATACAAAACCAATAAAACAGGTTGGGATTTAGGTCAAGTTTCACCACCTTTAAAAGCCTATTTTGATCAACTAACTAATAAAGAACTAAAAATTCTAATACCTGGAGGAGGAAATTCTCATGAGGCCGAATATTTATTAAATAACGGTTTTACTAATGTTTATGTTGTAGATATTTCTAAACTAGCTTTAAATAATTTAAAGGAAAGAGCACCAAGTTTTCCAACCTCTAATTTAATTCATCAAAACTTTTTTGAACTAGAACAAACCTTTGATTTAATTATTGAACAAACTTTTTTTTGTGCCTTAAATCCAAACTTAAGAAAAAACTATGTCAATAAAATGTATGGTTTATTAAAAGAGAATGGCAAATTAGTAGGTTTACTTTTTGATGTCAAATTAAATGAAGATCATCCACCTTTTGGGGGTTCTAAAGAAGAATACTTAAATTATTTTACGCCCTATTTTAGTATTGAAATTATCGAAAAATCGCACAATTCAGTACCTAGTAGATTAGGCAGAGAACTTTTTATAAAATTAAAAAAGGCATCAAATTAAGCTGATACCTTTTTAAAAAGTAATTTTTTATTTAAATCCGTTTAAACCTGTGATGTCTAAACCTGTAATAAGTAAATGAATGTCGTGTGTACCCTCATAAGTAACTACACTTTCTAAGTTCATCATATGACGCATAATAGAATAATCACCAGAAATACCCATACCTCCTAATATTTGTCTTGCTTCTCTAGCTATTTTTAAAGCCATTTCTACATTATTTCGTTTTGCCATAGAGATCTGTGCTGAAGTTGCTTTTCCTTCATTTTTTAATGTACCAAGTCTCCAAGCTAATAGTTGGGCCTTGGTTATTTCTGTAATCATTTCAGCCAATTTCTTTTGTTGTAATTGAAACTGTGCAATAGGTTTACCAAATTGCTCACGTTCTTTTGCATAACGCAAAGCAGTATCATAACAATCCATAGCAGCACCAATTGCACCCCAAGCAATTCCATATCTAGCAGAATCTAAACAACCTAAAGGTGCGCCTAAACCAGATTTATTTGGTAATAGATTTTCTTTAGGAACTTTTACATTATCAAAAATAAGCTCTCCAGTTGCAGAAGCACGTAAAGACCACTTGTTATGTGTTTCTGGGGTAGAAAAACCTTCCATACCACGTTCTACAATTAGCCCATGAATTCTACCTTCTTCATTTTTTGCCCAGACTACAGCAACATTACAAAAAGGAGCATTAGAAATCCACATTTTAGCTCCATTTAATAAGTAATGATCGCCTTTATCTTTAAAATTGGTTTCCATACCTCCAGGATTTGAACCATGATTAGGTTCAGTTAACCCAAAAGAACCCATCCATTCTCCAGAAGATAATTTTGGTAAATATTTTTTGCGCTGTTCCTCATTTCCGTAGGCATAAATAGGGTACATTACTAAAGAAGATTGCACAGAAGCTGTAGAGCGAACTCCAGAGTCTCCTCTTTCTATCTCTTGCATAATTAATCCGTAAGATATTTGGTCTAAACCAGCTCCACCAAATTCTTCTGGTATATAAGGTCCAAAAGCACCAATTTCTGCTAATCCATTAATAATTTGTTTTGGAAACTCTGCTCTTTGAGCAAAATCTTCAATAATTGGAGAAACATCACGTTTTACCCATTCTCTAGCAGAATCACGAATTAGTTTGTGTTCTTCAGAAAGTAAATCATCTATATTATAATAATCTGGTGCTTGAAATAAGTCTGGCTTCATCTCTAATTTAAATTTTTAAATGTGTAATATTTAACAAAAATATCAACATCTGTTTTATTTGTAACAAATAAAACTAAACATTACGCTGTATTTATCGTATATAAAAATACATAAAATTTAAAGTTACTTCAAAGAAACGTTTTAAAAGTTATTGTTTTCTTTTAAGTTTGTAATGATGAAGTATACCCTTGGCAAAAAAGAGAGATTAAAAAGTAAAAAGCTTATAGAAAAGCTTTATAAAGAAGGTGCTTCTGTAAAAGCGTTTCCATTAAGAATGGTTTTTTTACAAACAGAACATACTTCGGACTACCCTGCACAGGTTGGCGTATCCGTTGCTAAAAGAAACTTTAAAAAAGCACCAGATAGAAACCGACTTAAAAGGGTAATGCGTGAAAGTTATCGTCTTCAAAAAGAAATTGTTTACAATAATTTAGAGCTTCCTTATGTTTTTATGATTTCGTATCTTGGGAAAGAAGAAAAGAATTATGAAGAAATCTATGCTAAAATGAATAAGTTGTTGAATTTATTTATCAAAGACATACAAAATATATCTAATGAAGAATATGATTCGTAAACATAAAATAGCATTAATTCTATTGTTTTCTGTGCTGTTTTTATCATTTTCAGTTAAATCTAAGTTTTTTGAAGTTGCCAAACAGATAGAAATTTACAACTCATTATTTAAAGAGTTGAACATGTATTATGTAGATGAAATTAATCCTGCAGATTTAACAGATAAAGCAATTAAAAACACGTTAAAGGATTTAGACCCTTATACTAATTTTTATAATGAGCAAAATGTAGAAGATGCAAAAATAAGAAGAGAAGGTGAATATGCAGGCATTGGTGTCTCTGTGTACTACACAGATAAAGGGATACAACTTAAAGAAATTTACAAAGGTTTTTCTGCAGATAAATCTGGTTTAAAAGCAGGTGATATCATTATTTCTGTTGATGGCCAATCTTTAAAAAATATGGAACGAGATGAACTTTCTATGTTTTTAAGAGGAACACCAAATACAAAAGTTAATGCTAAAGTTTTAAGACAAGG
>Ga0233438_10005088_pt1 | contig 11217 bp, 3 predicted proteins | sample SI_123_September_FD_182720 | JGI IMG/M metagenome (GOLD analysis project Ga0233438, IMG submission 182720) | Seawater microbial communities from Saanich Inlet, British Columbia, Canada - SI_123_September2016_10_MG | ecosystem: Environmental > Aquatic > Marine > Inlet | place: Canada: British...
CTCCACGACCTCCGCCTGTAGCTGTTTGTGGGCCAAACACACTGGGTTGTCCCGGTATTCCTTGAGTTACTCCGCCCGGTCTAAAAGGGCCGCCACTTCCTACAGTGACACCTTTATCTCCTGCTGATAAAGGAAATGCTGAATTATATATAGCACCACCTGCGCCGCCACCGCCAGCAGTACCTGATCCACCTGAGCCTCCACCTGCAACTACTAGTATCTCACCTGTTGTGTTTCCAGATGTTACACTGAACGTTCCTGGACTAGTAAATGTGTGTATTTTAAATCCGCCTGCATTTGATTCAGTACCACCTTCTGCTTGGAATTTTCCGACTAATGCCCAATCAGTGCCACTATATATTTCCATAACACCTTCTGTGGTATTAAATCTTACATCGCCAGCAACAGGACTTGCAGGACGTTGTCCTGTAGTACCTACCGGAAGTCTTAAAAATCCTGTATCATTTATGTTTGTATTTTTTAATATTGCCATATTACTATTACCTTTTCAAATTTTTAATTTCTTGCTTTAATTCTTTTACAGCTTCAATTAAATATGCACTAAGTTTTGTATAATTAATACCTTCAGGTTTTCCATCTTTAAAACTAACAACATTAGGAAGTATTGGAGCAACTTCTTCTGCAATTAATCCTGCTTCGCCTTTATACGTAGTATCTTTTCTGTCATAGGTTACACCATTTAATTTTAATATAGTATCTAATGCTCCTGTGATAGGATTTACATTTTCTTTGTATGCAATACTAGATGTTTCAGTAATGCTAACTGCACTAATGCTATTAGCATATAATGCTCCTCCAATACCTGCTCCACCTGTGACTCTAAGCGCACCCGTGCTTGTCGAACTCGATGCTGTATTAGAATTGATTGCAACAGAGTTTACAGTTAGCAATCCAGGGTTAGGTGTAAATGATAACAATGTTGATGAAATCTTTAATTCCAGTTCTTGGGCAATATTACTGGCAAATGTCGGATAGTATGTGTTACTATCTCCAGTTCCTCTATCGTTTACTGGCAGTCCTGCATCTGTAAAAGATAAATTACCAGCAGCATCTGTTTGAATAATCTGGCCATTAGTTCCTACTGCTGTTGGAAGAGTCAAAGTAAAATTATTAGCAACTGCTGCTGGTGATTTTAATTTTACATAGTTACTGTTGTCACCGTCACCAAATCTAACGCCAAATTCAGTACTTAACTGTACATCTGATTTACTTTCTACAATTCCTGTTCCATTTGGATCAAGTACTATATTTGCATTAGCTTCTACGGATGATAATACGTTGGTCTCTGATACAATACTTCCTAGTATCGGACCACCTACTACTCCTGATGTAATTTTTCTTGGCATTTTAAATTCCTTACGTGGTTGCTGTTTCTATACCGTATACCATTACTGCTGTATTAGTAGCTGATGAACGTGCATAAATTTGTCTGCTTGCATCAATTACTATGCCAGTTCTTTCTAGTACACCATTTGGCAGTATTTCTGTTTCATATTCTAAATAGTCGTCCGCCACTGGTAATGTTGCACCTAATGGGTCTGCTTTTGCAATAGCCAGTCTTACTGTAATGCTAGTTGAGTTTTTATTACAGATACTTACTGTTGCCACACTAAACGTGTTTACTGGTACATTGTAAATTCCTGTATATGTTGCAGCAGCTAAATCTGCTGATCCTAATATTCCGTTTGCCATTTTTGTTTCTCCAATTTAATTATCTTAAGAAGTAATTATACGCTAAAGGTAATCCTAGCACTGTTCCACTAAACACTACATTAGCATTTATATTTATCGCACTTCCACTCAGTGTTGTTATAGTACTACCGCCAACAAATATATCACCTGCTGTAACACTATTTACGTTCAATGTAGCACCACCGCCACCAATTTGTGACTCAATATATGCTTTAATTGCACGTTGTGTTGGTACAACATTATCACTATTAGCAGTAAAGAATGGGTCAGTACTAAATTCTGTAACACTTGCAGAGTTTCCTCCTAGAGTAACTTCTCCTAAACTTAGTTCTTGTAGTCCTGCAATATTAAATGCATCTGCGTTCAATGTTGCTACACCCGTTGACTGTTCAATACTAAACAAGTCACCAACTCTAAAGTTACCGTCTTGGTCAGTTGCTGTAAAGAATACTCTACCACCGTTAAAATCACTAGTTTCTTTTGTTTGATTTGGCTGATTGATCGGTGTTCCTGGATAGTTTGTATCAGTAAACCCTCCAGTACCAATGTCTAAGAAGTCGTGCCCTGTTAGTCGTACTTGACTAAATCGTATACGTAGTTCTACTGGATCTCCGTCCGGTAAATCATCATCTACTGTTATAGCTGGTGATAATTGTAAAAATGCTGTATAACTTCCATCGTTTGTTCCTAGGAAACTTACAGTGTTAACAAGTTTGTAATATTCGCCTGGTAAATTACCAAACTCAACGTTTGAACCGTTTACTGGACGACTAGTAAGTCTACGCACCGCAATAAATTGTCCTGCTTGTGGGAAGTTTGCATTACCATTTGACGTTGGTCCATCTATTTCTGCTGTTGAACTTGTAAATCCTGTTCCTCTATTAACAAACGTTGGATTTGCTAGAACACCGTCACCAATCTGTGGAACTAAATCAACATCATATATATTGTTAGGATCTGTTATAGTTACTGTAGGTGCACTTGTATATCCGCTTCCTGGTTCTGTAATTTTAATTTCGAATATTTTTTCATTTGCTACGCCTGCTCTGGCTTTTGCAGGAGTATTAATTTTAGCAGTATTACCACCTGTTCCTGCTGCATTTGGAAGTATTACAAACTTACCATCTTTAGCAGGATTACCAAATGCAATTGAATTATAACCGCCTGATACAGTAGTTGCTAGGGTATATGACTGCCAGTACAATCCATCGTGACTGTATTGAACTTCGTTAGTGTCATCACTTGTAATAACAAATGTGCCTTGTCCGTATGCTACTTTTCTTTCTGTAGCAGTTAATGGAAGTGTCAAAGCGTTTTCTACCCAAGTAATTCCGTCTAATGAATACATAATACCATTAGTTCCGCCGATTGCTACAAACTTACCATTGCCCCATGCAATATCAGTTACTGTCGCAAACGTTCCTGGAGCAGTTACATTTGTCCAAGTTATACCATCTAATGAATAAGCTGCATTTGTTGAATTACTTTGTATTGCTACAAATTTGCCTGCTCCATATGTTAGGTGGTCGTAACTAATAGCAGGAAGTGCATTTGAGGTTAATACCCAAGTTGCACCACCGTTGTCTGAATACGCAACATCTCTATCTGCCGATCCTATAACTACAAATCTATTTGTAACAGTACCAACAACATTTCCGTAAGCTATTCTTGTTTCAGCACCTGAATTAAAACCTCCTGGCAATGTAGTAGTAGACCATGTATCCCCATCTGAACTATAACCTACTGTTCCGTCGCCGTCGGCAACTATTACAATAGCACTAGGTTGGAATGTACTTGATCCATCGTCTTGCAATCCGTCTGCAATGCTTGACCAGTTACCTCCGCCTAAACTAGGAAGTACTTCAGTTGTCCAAGTACTACCGTCTACGCTTACTGCACCATTTGTTCCAGCTCCTACTGCAAGGAATTTACCTGCTTGACCTATTCCTGCAAAATCAAAATCTACAATAGCGCCTGTTACACTGTTAACTGTTGTTACTGTTATTGTAATATCGTTAGCTGTAGTTGCTCCGCCTACGTTTGTGCCTACAATAGTTAACGTGTCAAGTCTTGTATAATCTGTACCTGCAGCATTAATAGTTAAATAATATTTACTTCCGTTACGTGTAACATCGAATGTAGCGCCTGTGCCGTCACCGCCTGTTACACTTACGCCTGTATACTGTGCAGCTGTTCTAACATATTCTACATCATACCAAGTGGTTGATGTTGGCAACGTATGAGCTGCATTTGAATTTGTTGGAGCACTTACAACTGCTCTTGGTTCAATTTGGTATGTTGAACTTGAGTTTGGAGCAACAATAGCTGTACCCGGAACAACGTGATCCCAGCCTGCAACTCCATCTGATTCTCTTACAACTGTAGCTTCTTTTGTACCTGCATTGTAAGTTGCAATAATAGCATATTGCCCAATACCGGCTGCGCCAATAATGTAAACTTTCATACCAATGTATGCTGTACTTAATGCACCGTCAGTAGCTGAAAGGAATATACCTGTTGTACTACCACTTTGCGCAACGTTACTTGCTAATACGTATCCACTACCACCTAATGGAATGGTTGCGTCTGCATTTTGATCTATGTATGCATAGTTAAACCCGCCATCTCTAAATTCATCTGCAACTAGTACTTCGTTATCGCCTGGGCCAAATATATTAAATTGTGCCTCTGTGTAGTCATTACCTGCGTGATTAAATTCAACAGTTAATAGTTGAACATTGTCTGTATTTACTTTACTTATAGTTGCATTATATTGCGTTCTATTGTCCACTACCGCTGTAACTGGTGTTTCGTCTGGATCAACACCTGTTGCTACTGAACCAAAGTCACCGTATGAGTTGTTACCATTTGTTGCACGTACTCTACCACCTGTTTCTGCAAGATAGCCAATGTGTGAGTAGTATGTGAATACTGATACAAGTTCTGCTCTACCGTTGTTAAGTATATGTGCGCCAATACCGTCACTAATGACCTGTGTAAAGTCATTTGACACCATTGAGTCATTACCGCCATTATGTAAAGCACCATCAATTTTTTGCCCAGTTGCTGCCGTACCTAGTGTAGTAACACCTTGTATATATGGCGAACGTGTAATAATCCAAGTACGGAAATCGTCTGGTCCCCAACCCGGATCTAGTGAACAATATGCACCTGCACTTAACTTACTATATCCGCTTGCGTTTTCTGGTAACATGTCTCCACTTAGTCCCTGTAGGGTGCAGTTTCTTACTCCTGTAGCATCTCTAAGATAGAACATGTCTTCTTCTTGAGATCCTGTAACTGAGTTGTTATAGAAACGTGCTACATATCTCGAAGCATAATTTCCTGTCCACATCAAATCATATTTTAATGCATCAATGTAGTAGTCAACATCTCTAGCACAAAGGGTTTCGTTGTATGTATAATTTTCCCAAATGCTGCCACTTGCTGCACCAGCAATTTGAACATCAATCCAGGCTGCAATTTCAGCTTTGATAAAGTCTCTGTTACGCTCTAGCTGTAGTTTTGCATAGTATCTATTTTGATCAGCAGTTACACAAACAGCACCTTCATTAGTTGCACCAAATATAACTGCATCAATAATTCTAGCACTTGCTGTTATTCTTGCAATAGCTGTTGCATCACTTGCAACATTTGCTATTGCTTCTGTAGTCAACGCATTTGTTATAGCATCTCTAGTGATTGTTTTTTGATTTCCTGTATAAACTTCAATAGCAGTTTTACGTAAGTATGCGTGTGCTGCTTTTAATGTTCTATAGTTACTGTTTACTGCAAAGTCAAATCTAACTGCTTCTAATATCTTACGGATATCTCTTATACATTTAATTTGAAGATATTTAACTTTTGTTACTCCAGATTGTGTCGAAGTTGCACTTGGGAATATAGCATTAGATGCTCCAGATCCACTGTTGCAACTTACTGTAATATCCTTAATATTAACTATATCGCCTGCTGATAATCCGTGAGTGGCTGTGGTTATTATAGCATAACCAGTAGCATTATCGTATACAAAATTAGTGACTGCTAATACAGTTCCGTTTGCTTTGGTAACTGTTCCTCCGCTAACATATGTATGAACTAAAGAATGTTTACCTACATATATACGGAATTGAGTAGTTGTCAACGATGTACTGTCAACTGCCCAGTCAGTATGCCAAGCAACAACATTTAAATCATCTATAACATTTTGAATAACAGTGTCTTCTGCTGCTATAAGTGCATTAGAAGCACTAATTAGTGCTGTTGTTGAGTTAACGCCGTTTGCTAGTGTTGGATTAACAAGCGTAGTTGTAGCGCCAACTGCATCCGGACCATTAGTAATAATGTCAACAATATCTTCAACATTGTTAGCAATTTCAGTAATACTACCTACATTACCTGTCAAAGTCTGCGTGACTGTAGACTGCTTAGGACTTGCAATAGTTGTATTTCCAGCAACACTTTGTGCTGTTGTTTTTAAATAGTTAATCGATGCAACGCATTCTGTTTTTAGAGCAGCCGGTAATTGATCATATGTTTCATCGTCGCCATCCCAATATGACAATCCGGCTATCACAGCCATTGAGTTGCCGCCATATGTTAAGTCATAAATTAACGAATCAATAATAAATCCAGTATCACGACGACTATCAGTTTTTCCATATTTCAGTGTTGGATATTCTGTGTCTAAGAACGCAATTACTTCTGCTTTTAAGAAATCTTTGTTTGCTATAATATTTTCTCTAGCATTTTCTAAACTTGAACTATAACCTGTAGGATCTGTATAGTATCCTGCACTCATAGTTTTTAGTCCATAGTCAATTTGATATTTCATCATATCAACTAGACTTTCTACCGCATTTTCTTGTGCAGTTATAGCATATGGCCAGTTTCGATCTTGAGGCTCAATATTTCCGGTACTAGCAGTAACAGATGTTCCTACAACTACATCACCTACAACTTCAGCAATTCTATCAAAGGTTGCTACTGTATTTGGTGTGTCTGTTGCTGGTGTTGTTTTGCCAGCAGCAGTAATTTTTGTTGAACGTAGTTCGTCTCCTAGTATAGCACAGTATGCTGGTACTCTAATAGGTAATACTTCATTGTGTACTCCTGTAGATACTTTAACCAGTGTCTGAGGCACATCACGAGCTGGAATTTCGCTAGTATCACCTGCTGTAATTGTATCTGTAATTATTTTAACTAAACTTTGTATTTTAGTATATACACCTGTTTCTGATACAAGCGTTGTGCTTGTAAACTGTGTAACAATAGCTGTACTGTCATCAGTTACGTTTTGGTAAATTGTAGCTGGTGCTGTATTGTTAAGAACTGCATTAACAACAGTTAGCATATAGTTGTATGCTGCAACTGATTGTGCTGATTCTGCTAATAAACCTGCGCCGCCATAAACTTTATCTTCTGACGAATCTGAAAGTTCACCAAGCGCACTAAATCCGTTAACAAACGAAAGTGCTGCTGCTCTTGATTTTAAATTGCCGCCGTGACCAATATCCCATATTAGTCTATCAACAATATATCCAACGTCACGTTTACACTTGTCTTCGCCGTATGTAAAGGCATTCCAAATACCTGATCCTCCGGCGTTTGCAATTTGATAATTAATCCAAGATCCAACTTCTTCTTGTATGAAAATTCTATTTAATTCTAACAGGTATTGTGCATTAGGATTTTTAGGTCCTTCCTCAATACGTTCACAAGCATATCTTATTGACTTAAATGGTCTATCGACACTTCCGCCTGATTCAGGAAATGGTCTATCTATACCGTGTTCGGCAACATAATAAATATCTTCAACTGATTGTAAAAATTCCCATTCTGGAATTCCTGTTGATCCTACTTGAAGAACTTGTCCTTCTAACCCAACTGGTAATCTTGTAGGAGCACTTCCGCTATAATAAACTAAGTCACCTGCTGTAGTAAGCACACTTTGTTCTATTCCTATTGCAATAACTGCCCAGTATGTTCCACTGTCTGCTATATCTGGTCTTGATCCTTGTGCGCCGCCGCCTTGGCCTAATAGTGTTTCTGTAGAGTAGTCGTCTCCTTCCGAAATATGATACTTAGTACATACATAGGAATTACTTCCGTATCTTGCTACATCACCTTCGAAGTATTCTTGGTCGTCTAACCACTCGCCTCTCCAACGGAAACCTTCATTTATTCTTTTCCAAAAATCAACATTTGGCGGTTGTTGTGCAGTTATATGATCAGCAGTACATACATATGTAAATCCGCCTAATCTAACTATGTTTCCGACTTTGTATTGGGTATTACTACTATCTTCATTCCAGTCGCCGATGAATCTAAATCCTTCAGTAAACAAATCCCAATCAGTCGGTGCTGACGCTGAAAATATTCCCCCTGAGGTATATGCTGTGAATCCGCTAGTGTTTAGAGTTACTGTAAGATCTTCGTCAGTATAAAGTTGAAAAGTATTTGCGTCAACTTCTTTAACATATAATGTCAAATCATTTATTTCAGTCATTCCTACAACATTAGAAATAACAACTTGTCTTTTATTTCTTAAACCGTGTGCGGCACTTGTTACAACTCCTGGGTTAGTTTGGCTTATACCTGTAACTATACCTTTCATTAGTGAAGGAGTAATATTTAAATTATCAGTCTTTGAAATATATTGATTACCACCGTAACGAACTACATCACCTGGCTGATAACCTGCATAAGGAGACCAATCGTTTTCGTATTGAAATCCTTCTACAAACTTTGTAAAGTTACTAGAATTATCACTAAACTCTGAACCCGATGTATGTGCTGTAGTACAAATCCAAACACCAGCTCCATAACGTACTAAGTCGTTGTACTTGTATCTTGTAGTAGCTGTCCAAGTACCTTTATACTCTAAACCTTGATTAAATGTGTCCCAATTTGAAATGTCAGATTCTAATCCGGCTGCGGCAGTTGCAGTTGAAACGTGTAGTGTATTACAAACATATGTGGAACCTCCGTATTTTACGAAATCATTAATTCTATATCTAGTTGATGTAGTCCATGTACCTTTCCATTCTAAACCCTCGGCATAAGCGTCCCATTTAGCAATGTCAACTTCCAAACCGTCAGTTGCATCAGCTACAGTTGATGAACTAGTATGATTGGTATTACAAATATATAATCGTGCGCCGTAGCTTACTATGTCATTATATACATATGCAGTGGCTACAGTCCAAGTACCTTTCCAAGTTTGTCCATCACTTACCAAATTCCATTTACTTGGAACTATGTCAAGATCTGTAAAAAAATCTGCATCACTTGTATGACCTGTTACACAAATGTATGTTCTGCCACCGAATGCAACAACATCGTCCTGATAATATGTGTTAGATGATGTCCAGTTGCCTTTCCAAACAAATCTAATTCTACCTAGTTTAAATTCTGCCATTTTATATTCCTACTTGCACGTTGTATATATTTATCATAATATAGTCTCTTTGTTTTTTATTGCATTGTTTCGTCAAACGGTTTAAGCATTAGCATTTGACTTACAATTGTTCCTGATATTTCTGTTTTATTAGTTGTTACATTACCTGCGCCGTCATCACTTGTAAATTGACCATCAAACACTACATCTGCAGGTATTTCTAAATATTGTCCAGATGACATGTTTATTTCGTTTTCTGGTGTGCCACCTACTAATACTCTACCTGCTTGTAGTTTATTAACTTCGAGACTTTCGCCACCTACTGACAGTCTGTTTTGTAAAAATGCTGCGATAGCTTTTTGTGTTGGAATAACATTGTTCGAATCTGCACTAAATGTAGCATCTGTTGAAAATTCATTAACAACTGCGCCTGATCCGCCGAGTCTAACACCACCTAATGCTAGTTCGCTTAATCCATCTAAATCAAAGAATTCAGCACTAATTGTAACAATACCTGTTGCTTGTTGAACACTAAATAATTCACCTGTCCTAAAGTTACCATCTTGGTCTGTACTTACATAGTAAACTCTACCACCATTTGATTCAAATACTTCATTTTCTGGAGAAGCAGTAAAAAATGCTCCGTCAGCATATACAGTAGGATAATTAGTTTGTATGAAATTGCCTGTTCCAATATCTAAGAAATCGTGGCCGCTTATTCTGCATTGGCTATATTGTTCTTGTAGTGTTATTTGTACACTATGAGCTACAACATATTCTACATCTAGTCTAGGTGATATTTGAAATTCTATTAATTTTGTTTCATTTCCTAAGCCGTCGTCTCCTAAGTCTTTTACAGTAACTCCACTAAACACAGCAAGCGTTCCTGGTTCTAGTGCATTAGGATCTACTACGCCTGAAATCTTAATTTGTACTCCTGGTCCAGGAACCTTAGTTATCCCAGAAACTGTTAGTGTATTACCTACAGGAACTACGTCAGCAAAGCCATTGCCGGTAATTGTAATAGTACTTGTGCTACTTCGGTAACCTGCACCTCTATCTACAAAGTCTGGTTGTGCAACGACTCCGTCAGCAATTCTACTTTCAGTTGCAACTTCTGATGTTACATTAGGATCTACAATAGTCAACGTAGGAGGGCTTCCTACATCGTATCCACTACCAGGATCAAATACTCTAATTTCACTTATAGTTCCAACAGAAACTTCTGCTCTAAATTTTGCCCTAGTACCTACATTAAGTATTGCTACAGCGTCTGTTGATGCTGCATTTGACTTTGCAACCCATTTATTTTTCCCGTATGTCAAAGCACTCCACTGTTGACTGGCAGGCATTACACGCTGAGTCCATAACACTCCGTCCTCACTAGTAAATACAACAGTTGTTGCAGATCCAGAGTCAGAACCAATTGCAACAAATACACCATTAGCATATTTGATATTAGACGGTTGGAATGTAATAGCAGGACTACTTAGATCACTTAGTGTATCTGAATTAGTATACCAAGTTATACCGTCAAAACTATATGCTGATTCTCCGTCCGCTGCTGCTATTGCAACAAATCTATTAGCTCCGTATGCAATATAGTCTGGATTAAATGATATTGCTTCGTCATGTCTTACCCATGTTATGGCATCAGTACTACTTGCTGTTGCTCCGTCACTTGAGGAAATTGCAAGATATTTTCCGTTTCCGTAGGTTATATTAGTCCAGGTACTAAGTGTACTAGTAAGGCCGCCGGCATCATCTGGAATAATTCCTGACTCAGTCCATGTTACACCGTCCGTACTACTTACAACAGTATCAGTATCTGTTGCTACAATCACAAACTTGCCGCCGTATACTCCGTCAGCCCAGGCCGCAGATAATGGTAACGATACCTCAGACCAAGTAATTCCGTTTAAACTAGATGCTACCCTTGACTGGTTTTCAGAAACTGCAATAAATCTATTGTTACCAGTAATTAAACTTTTCATTTGTTCGGCAAACGGTAAAGCTACTTCAGTCCAAGTTGTTCCGTTTTCACTATATCTTGCATTTTCTATACTAGTCAACGATACAAATAATCCAGTATCTCCTGTTCCTAC
>Ga0233438_10005090_pt1 | contig 11216 bp, 10 predicted proteins | sample SI_123_September_FD_182720 | JGI IMG/M metagenome (GOLD analysis project Ga0233438, IMG submission 182720) | Seawater microbial communities from Saanich Inlet, British Columbia, Canada - SI_123_September2016_10_MG | ecosystem: Environmental > Aquatic > Marine > Inlet | place: Canada: British...
AACTGCGGGATTAGTTTAGAGGCAAAACTAAAGGTTTCCAACCTTTCGTCATCGGTTCGATTCCGATATTCCGCTTTTTATTTTTAGTAGTATGAATACATATATTGAAATCTATGATGGTGTTCTTTCGTCAGAAGAATGTATTAAAATTATACAGTATATTAATCAGTCACCTAACATACAGAGAGGTCTTATAGGTGAGGGAGTTGATGTTAAAGCAAAAGATAGTTGGGACATACACAGTAGATTTCAAAATCAAACGGCAGTAGATACCATGATACATGGTGCTCTATCTGAATGTCTTCAAGATTATAAAGTTAGAAATTCTGAATTAAATAACATTGGATATTGGGCGTTAGAAAATAATTATAATCTTCAGAAATATCTTCCTGGTGGTGGATACTTTACTTCACACTGCGAAGCAAATTTTAGAACTACTTGTCAACGTGTTGTAGTATGGATGATTTACTTAAACACTGTAACTGATGGAGGTGGAACTAAATTTCCTCAGTATAATTTGATATCAGATGCTGTTGAGGGAAGAGTAGTTCTTTGGCCTGCTTCATGGACGCACTTTCATCATGGCATTGTTAGTCCAAGTCAATTTAAGTATATTGCTACAGGATGGTATTCTTTCGTTTCACAGTAAGTTTATAAATACTTTGAAGGAAAGTATAACGTACATGTAATGTCAAGAATATTAGTTGACGAACTAGTAAATTTAGCAGGAACAGATAAGGTAACTTTTGCTGAAGGTCTAAAAGTTACTGCAGGAGAAGCACTTGATCTTGATGGTGCAAAAATTAATATTGATACCGGAGTAGGTTTAGATAACCAACTGTTAGCATCTACTGGATCTGGTCTTAAGTGGGTCAGTATTGGTGATACGAATAGCACGTATGCATTTTCATCAGTTGCTGCTGCTTCTAATGATGTTAAATTAAAATTAACTGGATCAGGTGATGCTGCTGGATATACGGATCAAGTAACAATTACTGGTACTGGAACTGTAACTGTTGTTGAAAATGCTGGTGTTATTACGATCAATGGAAGCGATCAGAATACCACTTATGATTTAGTAGCATCCACAGTAACTGATGGAGCACAACTTACATTAACAGGAACTGATTCAAGTAATGATATATTTTCAATCTTAGGTGGATCTAATATCACAGTTGCCCGAAGTGGAACTGATATTACAATCTCCTCAGCATTATCAGGAACAGTTGGAGCACCGTCAACAACTACCGATGGTGGTTTTGCTCTGTTTGATGGTACTGATGGAACTCTATTAAAGAATTCTGCATTAGTTCTTGATAGTAGTAATAATCTAAGTGGATTAAATGATGTTACTGCAAACAGTTTTACTTCTGCTGCAGATACAGGAAATTTAATTACCTTCTGGTATGACCAGCAGGCAAGTTTCCCTAATGCTAATACTTATCAAGGTGCTTTCGCATTCTCTGATAACAACGATACCATGCACTATGCTGCTGGTAATTCTTGGTATCAGATAGCAAAGATTGGTGATATTATTCCCAACACTGACACCACATATTCTATTGCCTTAACATCTATAACGAATGGTGGTACATTAAGTCTCAATGATTCTAATGGAATTGCTGATTCAGTAAATTTCCTACCGAATAGTTATGGCGGTGTTGGGATGTTCACGTCTGGCGAAAATTTATATATTGACAGTAGAGTTTTTGACATCTCAGCACAGGTTGGTCCTGGAACAGGAACTACTCTTAGATTGAGAGGAACTAATCATGATGCTGCAGGTAATGAAGTTAATATCGTCAATGATGACATTCTACTTACTGGTGCTGATGGTTTAACCGTTGAGTTAACTGATGCCAATACAATTACCTTTAGGCAGAGTGGAGGTGGATCTGGTTCTTATACTGATAACGATGCTAAAGATGCTGCAGCACAGGCACTTCTCAATGGAACATCATTAGGAATTTCATTCTCTTATGACTCTGGTAATAAAACTATCAGTGCTCAGGTAGGAACAGTTCCTACTACATTTAATTTTACTACTGGATCAGAGACTGACAATTATCTGGTTACAGGATCTGATCGCGGTAATACTTATTCAAGTTCCCCTGATCCTAGCATTACAATATACGAAGGTGATACAATTACCTTTGATAATACTGCTACTAGGGTTAGTCACCCCATGTATATCAGAGTAAGTGATGGTGGTTCTAGTGTTTCTAGTCCTGCTGCTTCTGGTGAAGGTACTGCAACAACTTCATGGACTCCTACTTCTGCTGGTACATATTACTATCAGTGTGGTAATCATCCATTAATGATTGGAACTATTACCGTCCTTTCTACGGGCGGCGGTGGTGGCGGTGGATCATCAGTTCTGTATGATCTTTATGGTACTAACACCACATCAAATAATGTTTTACTAAACCTTGATCCTTCCTTAGGACTAACAGATCAGATTGAATTTGCTGGTGGTGATGCCACTACAATTTCATGGGATGCTACTAATAAGAGAGCAACTATTTCCAGTCCTGTTCAGGTTCAATCTGATTGGAGTGCTACATCTGGTCTCGGTGAGATTCTTAATAAACCTACGATTCCTACTGCTTATACATTACCACAAGCAACTACGACAACACTTGGTGGTGTGATTATTGGTGATGGTCTTAATCTTCAACCTAGTGGTGAGATTGAAACTTCACTTCAGATTATTACTGATGCTAGTAATACCACTACGAATGATCTGTCAGCAGCAGGATTTACTTTAAATACTAATTACACTACAGTCTCTGGTGCCACAGGTGACATTAAGAGAATTGGTGATCTTCCACATTACCATGATGGTACAGATTGGAGACCATTCTATCTAACTGGAACAGCACAACAGGCAGCGTCTTCTGATGTTAACTTTGATGATGTTCAGGTTAGAATGAATTTTGATGATGGAACAGTCTTCAACCATGTCAATAGATTCCACGCAAAACTTGAAAATCTCAATCCATCCAACGGAGCGCATGTTGCTGTTGTAACATCTCCTGTAAAATATGGATCTCATTCGTTGAAAATTTTCAACCAACCTGGCACCCATGATGGCGATTATGTTGGTTGGACTGCTTTTGATGATAGTGATCGTGATTCTATATGGGGTGTTGGAGCACTCAACCCAGACTCGTGGTGGAATGCCAAGCGCGGCGGTTGTATTGATTGGACACAAGACTGGACTTTAGAATTCTGGATTAGATTTGACGATATTGACACTGTTCAAACTCCTAGAGGTATCTTCACTGTTTATGAAACTAATTATCTTAATAATGGAGCTTTTGGATTAAGTCTTGGTAAGGCTGGCGTTGATCCAACCTTGAACGGTTGGGCATTATATTGGAACAACATGAGGGGTTCTTCTAGTGGTCATTCTACTATTCAACTTGAACCTAGGACAACTGGATCCACCGACTACGTTGCTGATACTTGGTATTTTATCTCACTTACTTTTGTTTCGTCCACTGGGGAACTTATTCTTCATAGAGATGGTGTTAATGTTAGTACTTCAATTGCAGCTGCAAACCGAACAGACACTAATCTTGTTTCTGCTAACGGTAGTGTCAACAGCGGCGGGTGGAAAACAATGCTGGGTTCATTCTATGCTCGGGATATAGGTAATATATATGCAAATTATAAAAATAATGCTTACTTTGATGATATTAGATTCACTCAGTTTGCTAGATATGATTTTAATAATTATACCGCTCCTACAAGTGCCCTTCCTATCACTGCTGATGCTCCCCCAACAGTTGATCCTGATTGGACAAATGTTATTGTTAGAAATACATTCAATACTAATTTCAATGATATCAGTCAATATGCGATATCGCCAACAGGAGCAGGTGCAAGTCTTCAAACTACTAATGTAAAGTATGGTGCTGGTGCCTTAAGGTTCACAGCCACAAATTCTTACCTTGAGTATTATGATGATGAGTCTAACTTTGATCCAAGTGGAACATTTACAGCTGAATTCTGGATTAACTGGGATACCTTACCAACATCTGGAGGTGAGGTTAATAATAGAGCACAGACTATCTGGTCTCAAACCACTCCATCAACTACAGATAGTAATGATTATTCTTTTGGACTTGCATATACTACTAATTTCCTTTCGTATGATGGTGCATATACGCATGGTTATAAGTTCTTCTGGAGGAACAGTAATGCATCCTATCCTTATACTTATTTAAATCTTACTGAGATCCCTTACCCTCTTATTGTTGGTTCTTATAATCACGTTGCTTTAGTCAGAGATGGCAATGGCGTGATGACAGTGTTCTTTAATGGATTTAAGTTAAGGTATAATACTGGTGATACAGCAGTACATACTGATACACAAGTTACATATGATGTTGATGGTGATTTTAGAATTGGTTCTCCTCAGGATCCTGGGAGTTATGGAACATATGTTGAGCAGGGATTTGAGGGATACATTGATGACTTCAGAATCACCAATGATGTAAAATATACTGATAACTTTACTCCTCCCTCTGCTCAACTTCCTACAACAGGAACAGTAGTTTCAGATCCTGAAACTCCTACCTCTTCTGTCACTGGTCTTGCGACTCGTGCTGATCTTACAGGTTCAGTAACTATTGATGATAATGCTACAGGAAACCTAAATATAACAGGATATAAAGCATACACTTTACTTAAAATTCAAACTGATGCTGATGCATGGGTGAGAGTTTATACTGATGACGCAGCTAGAACTGCAGACTCAGCTAGAAGCGAGGGCGAAGACCCTGGTCCTGGAGATGGGGTCATTGCTGAGGTCAGAGGGAGTGGAGTAATCCGACTTTCGCCAGCACCATTTGGTTATAATAATGATTCACCTAATGTTGCTGATGCGATATATACAGCAGTAACGAACCGATCTGGTTCTACCGCAACTATCAACGTAACCCTTACCGCAATTAGATTAGAGGCATAAATGGCAATTCTAAAGAACACAGTTCAAGTTAATAGTGGCAATACTGGATGGACTAGATCCAATGTTCTGGATGCCCTAGAAGAAACAATCGCTGACCTTGGATGGAACAGTGGTTCGCAAGTAAATGGTGTTGTTACTTCACTAGCTCATCCAGCAAATTCTGATAGTGTTTGGGGTGATCATTATCATGAAGGAATTGCTGCTGACTGGAACCATTGCGGTGGTCCTGGTATCACTATGAGACCGGTTTCAACACATAAGTATAGTGTTGATGATAATGGAACTGGATATGTATTCCAAAGATATTATACTGCGTCACACTGGGGCGCTCCCGCCTACTATCTCTACACCTCGACTTTCATTCCAGAACATCTGGTGGACGGAGCTCCCTTAATATTCAGAACATCTGATCCAGCACTCACTCCACCTGGAATTAGTAATGGTGATACGGTTTATGTGGTTAGACATCCTGAATATCCTGTTGCTACTGATCAGTATGGAGTATTCGCACTTACAGCTACTGAGGCTGATGCTCTTGCAAGAACTAATTTATTGGCCCAAACAGGCAATGCCGCGTGGAGATTTTATGATCCCGCTCATACTGATAACACTCAGTTGATGTCAGGCATTAATCAGGGTGATACTCTATTTTTTGCTGATAATGATCTCTTTCCATATGCGAAGGGGGGATCTGCTCCTATCGCATATAGTCTTACTACCAATTCTGGAGATGGTAGTGATTATAATATTTCAGGAACAGATCGAAGTACCACTCATACTAATGCATCAGATCCTGGCATTACAGTTTATGAGGGCGACACAATTACCTTTGATAACTCTGATTTAAGCGGATCTCATCCAATGTACATCAGGGTATCTGATGGTGGTGCTAGTGTTTCAAGTCCTGCTGCTTCTGGAGAAGGCACTGATACAGTTTCGTGGACTCCTACTACTGCTGGCACATATTACTATCAGTGTAGTGTTAGTGGTCATGAAGGGATGATCGGAACTATTACAGTTACTTCTGCTCCCACAGGCAATTCTGCTATCACAGCACATCCTTTATGGTTCCAGGATGCTCCCGGTGCTTATGATACTACTAGAGGTATCAATATTACTAATTACAGTAATAATATTGCAAACATGAGAGGAATGCCAAGCTTGTCGTATGGATATTTTGGCGAAACGGAACTTACATGGTTGATCACCGGATGGGAACATGATAAAACTTATTATATAAAATCACAAAATGATGCCACATACACGGTATCATTCACAATAGGTATGGCTCCAGGAAGAAATAATAATTACGAGAATTATCTGGAAAATCCTTATTATGACTACACAGTTCCTCAGGATGGTTCTAGATCAGCTTTAAATCTTCGCATTTATAGACAATCTAGCACTACACCATCAAAGATTGCTGGTATAAGAGTAAGGGATTTGAATAGTACTGGATGGTCTGAGACTGATACCTTTACAATTCCTGGAACAGCAGTGGGTGGTGTTTCTCCTGAAAATGATATTCTGGTAGGTGTTAGCACTGATGAATCATCTCCTGGTCTTGCTGATGGAACTGCATCTTTGCATGTAACTAACTTTGGTGCTGGGGTAAATGCTTATATAAAAAACCCCGCTCGTAATCAGATAATGTTCAAACTTGAAAACGATGCCACTAAAACTTATGGTACTACATATCATCTAATTGAATTGACGGATGATCATACAATCGCATTCAATTCTGGTTCTAGTATAGATTTTTTGGGATCTGATACTACTAGTGCCATTGCAGATCGTGCAGGGAGATGGGGAGGTGTTGTGGGACTTGACTGGACTACCTCATATGGTTCTAACTTAATAACTACTGGTGCATACGATCAAGTAACTCAATTGGACTTTGCTACGTCATCAACACCAACAGCATATCCTCTTAAAATTGTTACATATAGAGCACAGTCACCACAAGATACTGATTTTGCTATCATTAGTTTCGTTCAAACTATCAATGGTGTTGATACAACTTATGCTACATGGTTCTATCACAAAGGAAATAATTATGGAAATGGTATTTGGGACTTGGATTATGTATGGCAAGGAGGATTGACGACAATTACTCCTACAACATCTTCAGACTATTCTCTAATGTTCTCAACATCTGGCGGTCATGTTAGAGATGGCAGTTATGAGAGAGAAGATTCTCAGGGTGAAGTTGCCGAGCGCATCATGAGAGAAGCATTCTATGGATACTTTAGAAGTACGACGACTGATGATACTTACGGTTTCTCTCAATCACTTTGGAGTTCCAATATGTGGACAGATAATAGTATTGCGAGCACCTCTTCAACTGTAACCCCATACTTCAGACATCACGAATATGATGATGTTACTCATACTAATACGCAAAATAGTGATTATACAATGTACATAGCCAATCAGAATGATTATGAAGCACAGAAAAATAAATCTATGCCTGCTGAAGCGAATTATTATAGACCACTGAAAGGATTACCTATTGATGTTAGCCTTGCTCCATGTCCTTATTATCTACCAGATGATTTTGTCATGATCCCATTTGATATTTCTCCTGGTATGGCTAGTATCAGACCTGGTGATACTGTGACAATTAGTGGAAGCGAAGTATACGAAGTTGTTCGTGCTTCATATGAAAATAATGATGAAACCTATGATGGTATTACTGACAATAGAACTAGAGGAATTATCTTTGCTGCGAGGACAACTTAATGGCAGACTTTAATTTAGAGACCGGATACGAGGTGCCGATTGGCACCGCCGTTCAACAGATTTCAACTACAGTACATCAACCAACAACTCTCACTAATGTGGCAGTGAATGATGGTAGTATTCTTACTGGCAATGCAGCAAGAATTCTAAGTGATTATGTTCCAGTAGACTGGACTTTGAATCTTTCCAATGGTTCTATTACATTAGGTAGACCTACCGAACAAATACCACCTCCAAATCGTCCTAATGAAGGGCAGTTATACCCTAGGTTCAATAAATAATTAAAAACTATGTCAAGAATTAAAGTAGACGAAATTTGCAACTTCGCAGAGAATGGTGCTGTCGAAGCAATCGAAGGTATCACAGTATCATCTGGTAAAAAGTTAACTCTTCTGGGTGCTAGAACTATTACCACTGCCACTGATACAGGAACTGCTGGTGAAGTTTGTTGGGATGCTGATTATCTTTATGTCTGTGTAGGAGTTGATACATGGAAAAGAACTGCCCTCACTACGTGGTAAATAAATGTCAAGACTAAGAGCAGACGAAGTATTAAACAAAGCCGCAACAGGACCATTCTTGGCAACAGAAGGAATTAATGTTCCTACTGGAAAAAATATTACCTTTAATGATCTGAGTGAGACCACAGTTCTTGATGGAACATCATTAGTTACTACTGATATTACTACGACAACACTAACTGTCGATCAAGTAAACCTTGGTGTCGATGAAAAGTTAAGACTTGGTGCTACTCAGGAGTTAGAGATCTATCAATCTTCAACTGCCAGTAATGTAAAGAGTGATCTTCTGGTTCTTAGAGCCAAGCAAGGGTTGGGAGATCCTTATATTACATGTACTCAGGGTGGATCTGTAGAACTTAGGTATTCGGGAACATCAAAATTTGAAACTACTTCCGATGGAGTTAGTATTAGTGGGAATATAGCATCAACATATTTGTCAACGAGTTCTTCAGGACTTACATCAACATACTTAAATACAACTTCTACTGGAGCAGCAGTAACAGGAAGCACATCATCTACTAATGGATGGGCGGGAACTACTTCATCGGCAAACGTCCTTGGTGGTCTTTCTATGCCCTTCTCATGTGGTTTGAATGGTAGGGTTGCATTGCCCGGAACTAATGCCACGATGATCTTTGGTGGTTCGGAGTATACTGGTGGTGGAGATAACACAGAAGGTGCTACAATGCCTCATGATGGTACTGTAGTTGCTGCTACACTTCATGCCGAACAGGCAGTTGGAAATCTAAACCTTCATCTTATTGTCAATGGTACGCAAGATTCTAACTACGAATTAGCATTTACTAGTCCGACAATATCTAATCCATCAGTTATTCAAACTTTTTACTCAACCCCAAAGAGTTTCTCTGCAGGAGATAGAATTAATTTTGCTGTCAACACTACCACACTTTCCCAGATGCAGGTGTTGACAGTTACATTTTTCGTCAAGTTTGACTAAAGGCTTGACAAAAAGTCGATCATGCTATATACTATGTAAAGAAACATTACGGAGTGTAACATGACTGTAACAACTGAAGATGGTGGACGTACAAATATGTGGGCTACCGAACCTACCATGTATATGACAAAGGAATCACTTGACAGATATGGTATTGAGACCTATGCTGAACGTGCCGAGAAGTTGAACGGTCGTGTGGCGATGCTGGGATTTGTTTCAGCAGTAGTCTCATATACTTTTAGTGGTAGTGTCTTCTTCTTTGGTGTATTTGGATTTTGATTAAGGAGATCTTTTATTATTAATGACTAACCCCAATCAACTCTATGAAGACATGGAGAGATTGAATGCCCTTTACGGGGAACTCTGTTGGGCACATGATGATGAATTAGTATTCACACATGAAAATGGCAGAGTTATTATTTACAACAAAACTTTGGAGCAAAACAAATGAACGAAAACGCAGAACGTATTAATGGTTGGGCAGCAATGCTTGGCGTTATTGCAGCAATGGGTGCTTATGCCCTTACCGGAGATTTAATTCCTGGAGTATGGTGATGTTATTATTAGCAACCTGTTTGTTCGGTGCATTCTTTGTGGGTGCAATCTTGACACAACATGATGTTGATGATGACGATCATTTCGATGGTGGTATGATGGTTCCTGTCACGCAGGGCATTTAATATCATATCAACATATACTTATAAAATCATATAAATTCTACCTAAATACCCTATATGGGTATTTTTTTATGAGATCAATTAATGTCTGGATCTTAAAAGATGATGGTTCCACATGCTGGCATACCATACCCTGGGGGAAAAAGTATCTTGATGATATACGACAATTAGGTCGTATAATTTTTTCTTCCGTTTAACCTATACGAAATTAAAACTATGACCAACGACAAGGAACTGTCAGATCTCAAACTTGAGAGAAAAGAATGTCCTAAATGTGGTGCTACTTGGATCAATGGAAATCATATCTGGCGGGGCACAGGCAATGAAGGTAGCGAATTGGACCTAGCAGGGTTGGTGTGTAATAAGTACTCCAATAGCGATTGCATCAACCCTTCTAAGGGTCTTGATGGAGGTGATACCTGGGCTTATCGTGCTGGGTTCATTGATGGAGCAATGACTGAGAAGAAAAAGTCCATGGAACAACTCAGAGATCTGGGAGAGGACTTAGACTTCTAAAGATAAGTAGATATACTTATCAGTAGGGGGTTGACAGATCTAGGGTTTGCTGGTATTATATATACATCAGCAAGTTAAGAGATCAACACATTTCTTAACTGTTCGTAACACCCCTCAAACCAAGACCTCTAGGGTGTATAAAAACGTCTTTCATATCCTTGCCTTAGGGTGGCGAGGAAATAGTAACTCCACCATTCCCTGATGGTCTTACTTTTTTTCAATAAAATGGCTTCAACTCTTTCAAGGCAACAACAATCAACCCCATGGCAGAATTTCTGTGAGTGGGTTACCTCAACTAATAATCGTTTGTATGTCGGTTGGTTCGGTGTTCTGATGATCCCAACACTGTTGGCGGCAACCATCTGTTTCATTGTCGCATTTGTAGCGGCACCTCCTGTCGATATCGACGGTATCCGTGAACCCGTAGCTGGTTCACTCATGTATGGTAACAACATCATCTCTGGTGCAGTTGTTCCTTCTTCAAACGCAATCGGTCTTCACTTCTACCCCATCTGGGAAGCAGCATCTTTGGATGAATGGCTTTACAATGGTGGTCCTTTCCAACTCGTAGTCTTTCACTTCCTCATTGGTATCTATGCATACATGGGTCGTGAGTGGGAACTCTCATACCGCCTTGGTATGCGTCCATGGATCTGTGTTGCTTACTCAGCACCAGTCGCCGCTGCAAGTGCAGTATTCCTAGTCTATCCGTTCGGTCAAGGTTCTTTCTCCGATGCTATGCCTCTTGGTATCTCTGGTACTTTTAACTACATGCTTGTATTCCAAGCAGAACACAATATCCTTATGCACCCGTTCCACATGCTCGG
>Ga0233438_10005091_pt1 | contig 11215 bp, 3 predicted proteins | sample SI_123_September_FD_182720 | JGI IMG/M metagenome (GOLD analysis project Ga0233438, IMG submission 182720) | Seawater microbial communities from Saanich Inlet, British Columbia, Canada - SI_123_September2016_10_MG | ecosystem: Environmental > Aquatic > Marine > Inlet | place: Canada: British...
TCCTGAATTGCACCATTGTCTCCGACAGCTCTTTCTTTTTGAATTAGAATCTCGACTATACACGTTCTTAGTTTGGTGTCTGAAATTACAACTTTTTCGCAAATTAACTCATAAGATGGTATCTTTTTGTTAAATCGTTTTAGATTAGATCTGAAATATTTCGCTAATTTAGGGTCTGAAAACTCGATTTTATCTATCGTAAAGCGTCTGCTTTTTGCTAAAGGTGCCATCATTACAATCTTGAATCCTGAATAGTTAGCATCAGAACTTAATTTCATAGAGCATTTTGGAAGTCTGTGATGACTAGTTTCCATCAACCTTACTTGCTGTTCTTTCGTGTAGCGATTCCGGTTCATGTCTCTTGAGCAAGTTCTGCAACTGCCTTCATAAATGCTTTTACTTCTTGATATGTATAGGTGATGCGCCATTGAGAAATAATTTTTCTCAGGAAGTATGCTAAAATCCATTTGTGGGTAATCTCTGTTTGACCTTTCATCCTGAATTATAATTTCTTTCATATTTCTACAATTATTATTGCTAGAATATATCGAAGTCAGCCACTTATTCCCTGTCTGAGAATAATCATCTTCTTCGATTTCTTGTATCAAGGTTGTAATTATGGAATTTCCAGTATCTTCATTGGATCTCTCATTTTCCGGGAAATATTTCGATAACGTTTCAAACTGATCAATCATTCGTTGAAGATATTTTTTCCGTTCTCTAGCCGCTGAATGCCTGAATGAGTTCATTTGTATTGTTCGATAAGCTAAATAGAGTATTTTGAAAACATCAATAGCCTCCAGCCGGAGTCGACTGTTGAAAGATTTTTTCTGCATATTATCACTCAAGGTAATTCCTCAATAACTGTAATGCTATTGTTGCTCCAACTACATAACCAGATCTAATTCCTACAAGCTCATTTAGTGAGTATTTTCGCACTCTAGCCCGATGTTGTTTGTAACTTGTATCGCTTAGTTGATCCATTAGGTTATGTATTATTCGATCAAAACATTGGTCAATCTGATTTCGTTGCTCCTCATTAATCTCACCGACACGACGGAGTAGATCGTCATGGATTTGTATGAAACTCTCAGTGGGATTTTCCATAAATCGAGTTATGGATTTCGACTGAGAATCTATTATCCTTTGAATATTTATCTTTTTATTTGTAGATAAGCCTAATTCAGTTGAGAGGTTCAGATTTTGGAATATTTTTTCAAGATTTATCCAAGTCGATGTAGCGAAGGAATGTGCCGCACTTAACCATTTTTGATTATTACCTAGGCTATCATTCGATCCAGATTTTGCTAATAGAATCAAATATGAAATTATAATTTCTGATAGCATTTTTGTTGCACTCGTATAGTTCTCCAAATTTTTTATGAGGATAAAATTGAGCCTAGATTGATCATCTGTTTGCCTCCCACCTGAACTTAAGACAGCGTCTAAGATTCTTGATGACACCAGATGCAATTCATCTATATTCCAGGTATGAGAGATGCGAACAGAATCATTCTTGTAATCGAGAATTATGTGGAAATTATGTCTCTTGTCAGTGTAGTTTCTAACATCTATAAATTCAGGTAATTTATTGTTCTCAAGTGAATCAAATAGATAGGAAAGGAATATATTGGTCAGTGTATTCAATCTTAATTGTCTATTTCCTGAATCAATCCTTAAGTCCACTGCCCGATCTATTAATTGTAAAGTAGCTGCAGATGGTATTTCATAATTGAATTTCATCGGCTCATCTGAATCATTGTTTGAAAATAACAAGGATAGGTTCTCAAAAGTAACTTCCTTGTATTTTCCCTTGAAATAATCGAATCGTTGGTGATTGGAGTTTGCATCTATGTCCGCTAACACATAGGAGGTTGTTTGAAATCCTTCCTTCTGTCTTACTAAAACTGGCTTCATAAGAATAATCTTATTGTCCTTCATGTATCGGTAAAGGGTGCTTTGTACTCGAAGCCAATTGTTGTTTGAAATAGATGTATTTTTCATCAAAAACCAGGCATGAAAGTAGAAAAAAAGAGGCGATACCCAATTTATTATTTTCATGCTACTAGCGCTCCCACCACCAATCATGAAAATTATAATGGCTGCGAAGAAAACTACCGGTTTCATGAAATATATGTAATTTTCAACCACTTGATTCCCCTTTTTACTAAATTGGTGATTTAAATATAAAACAATATAAAAAATCAAAGTAATTGTGGTTGCCCAAGTAAAACTGATTGACGAGCCGGTAAGGTTTGTTACAACAAGGCAGTAGGAATAGAATATAATCCCAATTAAGTCGAACCACGAACCAAGGGGCACTTTAAAGCCATACGAAAAGATTCGCATATGAATCACTTGTTTTTGATATACTCTTCCAAAGATTTAGGAGTTTCAAACCATGCTTTCTTTAATTCAGGGTTAGTCTCGAGATGGATTGAAATTTTTGTCAAATTCTTATCCGCAAGTATATTTCCTATACTGTGTGTTAAATTAGCTCTTACAAAGAGCTTAAGTTGTGACTTTGGAACATAACCTGTCCGTTTGTAATAACTCATTTTCTTTTGGATTTTTTTATTTAGTCGTATCGAGCGTGAAGGGGACATTTTCCTAAATATCAAACATCCTTTAAGAGTTCGATATAAATGCGTGAAACTTATCATTTTAATCATCTGATTTTTGATTTTCGATGAAGATATTCATTAGATCTCTAAGATAGTCCTCAACTATTCTTATTCGGTATTTATCCATGGCGATCCCTATTCGATGTCCACTAGCCAAAGCCGTTCAAATTCTTCAGCAACGTCGTCGGCTATTTGTATGCTATTGTTCATAGCCTCCAACATTTGACCTTGTTTTGTATCTATTTCCTGAACCGCATCGCCCAGGTGGATAAGATTTTCTAAGGTTCGGTCTTTACTGTCTGCATTCATAACATTAAGCCAAAAAGTTTCTTGATTAAAAAGGAATCTCATCTGATTGGCATGACTCGACATTCTCTTTAGTTTAACGAGAAGTTCTTGGTAAGGTATTGTTGCCCTACATTGCGTCATAACCGCTCTGTTACCCAGAGTCTTTTGAGACTTAATTTCAGCAAATACTTTGTTTAGACCCTTTTGCAAGGTCAAAATTTCACTTTCAGTATCATTAACCTGGGAGCGTTTTGTTTCAATTGCCCCTCGAACCACATTGAATGTATTTTCGGCAATCTTCATTCGTTTAGCGATTTTTTTGACAGTAAATATGGTTGATGCCTTTTTGTTATCTCCCTCTAACTGTAGCATTCTAAGAGTTGGAACATCAATAATCTCTGGTCTTCTTGATAGCCCTTTTTGTATTGCCCACAACGAAATCATTCCAAATAGAGTTGACCCGGCAAATGTTGCTAATAATATAACGTCCATAGCAATTGGGAGCCATTGCTGGACTTAACCCTTTTGTTTAGATACGTCTTTCAGTTTGGCGGATTTTTTGAATATATCTCCTAATATATTCGCCAATCGGAGTAAATGTGTAAATGAAGTAAGACAATATGACTGTGCCTGCAATCGATGCGAGAGCAGCAGAAATGATTACAACCAAGTCGTTTGTTTCTGGGTCTACTAGTTGAGTAGCCTCGTCCAATTGGTCTATGTCTAATCTCTCATACTCAATCCCTCTTTCACAAGATATGTCACAAGATATCACTGCTAATTGTATAGATTTGTAAATCAAGTTTACATCTATGAAATCCTCTGATTCCAGTACACAATCAAATTGTTCTCTTCGATTCTCATCAAACCAATCCTCCATTGAGGTGGGAATGTTTGGACCATTGCATAATATTACAATAGAATCTTTTTGATTATCTTCTTTTACCAAAGCTAGTTCAATGCCTCTGGATTTTAGCCCGTTTTTATCGGTAAGTGACTCGATACAACTTTCCAGTTCCATCCAACTAATTGAGGCTTCTAAGTATTTCGAATTTGAATCCGTTACAACCTTATTGCAAGACTCCACATTATATCTCGCTTCAAATTCAGTACTATACCCTATTTCGATAAATTCTGAACTACTCGGATCTATTCTAATATCCTCTTGGGAACCTGAAATGGGGTTTTCGTAGTGTATAATGAATGCATCCAGATTTAAATTGTAAAATGGGCCATAATCAGATGTTATATTCTCGTAATCAATGCCAAATTGAGAAAAATCATAATTAACATATATCATTAATTTATCACCATTAATATCGGTTGAAATTCGACATCCCACATACTCAAAACCTTTGAGTTGGTTGTTTTGAGTGTAATTTCCAATGCTTCCATCCATGACCTCAGTTGTTGTTCCGTATATTGTACAATTACCTGAGTTTAATTCATTAGATAAGAGGCTACCATATAACTCTGAATTCAACCCAGTTTTGCCACCCAATTCTATGTCAAGTCGATAAACTAGTGATAAATCAACCCATCCTGATTCGTCAATTTTTAAGGAGGGTGCGAAGTCATCGTCATCCTCAATCAAAGTGAGTTGAGTTATAAATTCGTTTTCATCAACAAAAATCAATGTTATGTTATAATCACTTGTTCTAAACTCTGATTTGATTGCTAAATCATATTGCATTCCTATTCCTGCTGTGTTTCTCAAAAGCTTTAATGGGATTAAATTTTCATTTTCAGAGTTGTATGGTCCATGAGTCACAATCGATGGATCACCTGGGAGAAATACCTCAAATGACTTGACAGTGAATACCGACTTCGGGATGTTCAAATCAAGATTCAAATCAAGGTATAAATCGTTATCCAATTCTTCTTTGCTGTACAAACAGAGGTAATAATTTTTAGTTTCAAAATTTTCTACTGGGTAGAAGTCTTTCGGGTTGTCAAAGCAATCATCGCCTCCGACACTTGGGTTAATTCCGATTGGCCCTAAATATGATATTTTGTGTGTTCTTGAAATCGTAGTGCCGTCTGCTGATATGACTTCCAATTCTACAGAATCCGTGGTATTTGGAATTGATTCAGTGTCTAATTTTATTATTAATTTCCAAATATACACATTTATATCATTTCTTAGTAACGTCCAATTTTCAGCATTTGTGATAATCATAGGTCGATGTTGGCTTTCTATCGTATAATGGGCTTCACATGTTTGACAAATCATTAGATCTCCATCAATATCCAATGCTGCTGATGGTTTTAGTGTTACATTAGATAACACAATGTCGCCGAAATCCACCAATATCAGGGATTCGTTGACATACACTCTATTCAGACTATCAGTCACTTCATATTCCCAAACGTAATATCCCCCCGTAATCGGTTCGAAAGAAAAGGAATTAGAAGTAATATCTGAGCATCCAAAGTTGCTGTCAACATGGCATATGGTACCTTCTATGTTTGAGATTGTGCTATAATTTTGATAATTTGGAATCTCTAGGTGCAGTAAAGCATCTCCAACAACCAAATAATCATAGTCGAACAGTTCATTTCTTTCACAAGAGATATTCATTTGTTGGCACGATGTATCAGAAATCTCTGTAAATAGATTCGGTTGGATTAGTATTTTCAACGAAAGAAGAGTCTCTCTATTTGCATCGTCTCTTACACGTATGACCAAATTATTTACCTCGCCTGCTGGAAGTAACATCAAATCAAGATCAATAGCCGTACTTGAACTGTACACTAAACCATTGGTTGATATGTTGATGCTATGTATTGACCCAGTGTCATCAGTTGCTCCAATTCTCAATGAGCATGATGTCAACAGGATTGTTATTGATTTGTTACCAAGTGGGCAACTGCTTTCAATAACTAATACCGGATCAAAGTAGTCAATTTCCATAATTTCCTGCATCATCTTCATATTGCCAGCAGCATCTTCACTTTCAACAATTAAAGTGAAGAAATCACCGCATGATTGGATATTTAGGTCGGATTCAGATATTGAAAACGAGCTTGTAAAGTAGAATGCGTGATTTTCGCCGCTTTCACAAAGAATCTCTGCAAGACTCGACACTGAATAGTCATCATTCACAACTATTCTGAGTGTTCCATTTGAATGCATAATGTTTTCGTTGCCAAGCAAGTTACCGATATTATCAACACCTTCGAGGACAATTTCCGGTTCAATCCGATCGACGAAAACAGTAATTATTGTCGAGTTTACATTTCCGAATTCATCCTCTACATTTATCGTAAACTCGAGAACGGTTCCATGTTGGAACGCCTCCAGTTGGAATGTGAAGTGTCCTTGTATTGTGGTTGAGGAGATAGGAATTGTTGAGTTTCTCGCCAGTAAACTAACGTTGCCATTCACTGCTAAATTGTCAATAATTTCACAGGAAAGAATATCTGCTGAATTAATGTAATGGTCATTCCCTAATGGCTCTCCATCAATACCAGAGGTGCATGTTATTTCTGGTCCACTATTGTCTAGCTGGATTTGATATGTTATTGAAAAAGAGTTTCCAACACTATCAAGAGCTTCAATTTGTAGAGTTGGCCCGAAAATGAGTGAATAAAATTTTACCGATTTACTCGCAGAATTTGCTGCTTCATATGTCTGAGATTGGCTATAGTGCGATACTGTAATGTGATCTAGGCCAGATCCAATGTCTGAACAAACAATCGTGATTTCCGATAGTGAGTGGAGATAAATTGTATCGTCGATTTCTATGCCACTTGTCGTACATGTAGGGGAAACATTGTCTTCAACTATAGAATAAGTCTGATTTCTCATATTTCCTATTGAATCTGTTAGTTCAAAGCGCAATTGCCCTTGTCCAGAAATTCCATTCAGAGAGATGTTCCACTGATTAGAACTGATCTTCGTGCAGGCCATCGAACCTATAGATGTGTGACAAATAAGTGATAATTGCAAAGTATCAGGACTTGCAAATACGAAAGAACCGCTTTGGTCAACGAATATGGTGTTCCCTGTTGCGTAAGATTGTACATTTTCAGATAGTGTAGCGGGATCAATTGTGGATTTGCGAATAACTTGTACCTGCTCCAATTTTTTCCAACCCACGCAATCTGTTAGTTCAATTGTAAATTGAGATTGATTCGATGGCAATCCAATTGTTACAACATTCTGATTTATGGATAACAATTGTCCATTAGAAATGCTGATTGAAGGTAGAGAGGGACAAATTGTCTCAAAAATTTCAACATCAATTGTTACATTTCTGTTTGAGACATACATCGTATTAATCGTGCCGTTGTAGTTAATTGTGGTCGAATTGAGAATTAGAAGATCCGGTTGACTTCCATCCAAATAGATGTCCGTGAACGTTCTTGCTTCATAACCCAACTCAGATATTGCGATAATTTCGATTGAATAGAATCCTTCAGTCAGATTGAATTGAGTGAGTCCAGACCGAATTGCTGTCGACTGGTACAGATATCCATTCGTATAGATCTCCACAGTTCGAATGCCTTGGGTTGAATTCGATTGATACTGGAGATTATGTTCACCTAATTTCGATACATTTCCGGCATTGTTGCGATATGATGCATTAACCATGACGTCGTTAGGTTTGAAATGCACATTCCAGGATTGGTCCAAGGAATTTCCAAGTTCATCAATATATGAACATCGTACAATCCCTGAATTGTTCTCCCATAAGACGGCATTCATCGAATTAATTGTAGCCACTCCATAGAGTACTGTAGTCGTTAGATTAGTCGTTACAATATGATTCGTAAGACATGAAAATGATGAATAATTAGAGACCCAAATAGTAGTACTGTTAACTTGGATAAAGTTCATCCCTACAAGATATGCTGGATCATGAGATCCAATGAAAGAAGTGTTGATTATACTCCGAGTCATCCTCCCAACTTCATTTACAGCAATTAACTCAATTGTAATTGGGTAGTTGGAATCTTCTTGAAGTCCGCAGCCATTTTGATTTAAAATTGTTGAAACTGTAAGTGATCCGCTGTAATTCACCAAATTAATCATATTCGTGAGCCCGCAATCTACTCCAGATGAACTAATGTTCAAACTGAATTGTGATACATTAGAGAATGTTTCTTGCATGTTGAAACTGATCGTTGAATTTCTGCCAACATTTACGCTTGCTGGTAAACTAAGGTTGACATTTGGATTTGTTGAATCTAGTATGATTGTGATTTGCTCCGTTCTAGTGTTCCCAATTTCGTCAGTTAATGTGGCATTTACTGTATGCTTGCCATCTGTGTTGGCATAGATTTGGCTCCCTGAGACTACTTGACTTAGAGTGCCATCTAAAACAATCTGGTAAGGCAATTCGGACGTTATACTCAAATTGACATATCCAGGAGTTTCAAGTGTGTAATAATCAACGGTAAGTAATGGGGCAGTCTTGTGGTATCTCAGATTGTAGGTCCTCTGATTTGTGTTCCCGAATAGATCTGTGCCATTCAGTACAATGGTGACGTTTTGATTGGAAGAATAAAGTGGTACATCCCAATTGACGATGGTTTGGTTTGTCCAACAAGTACTTCCTGTCAAGCCTATGATTTGCAGACAAATTTCACTCATCTGTTCTGAACCTTCAATCGAAAGATTGGACCAAGGGCTAATGTAATGTCCACTTGTGTTGACAGAATTTGATGAGTTTATTACAGGTGCCATAGTAGATGAATCGATAGAAAAAGTTTGATTATAGAAGAAGATTTCACCGGTAGAAGTAGTAGCATATATTGTGATATAGCCTTGCTGACCATGTGAAAAGTTCGTTATTTCCCACATAAAGAATTCACAGTTCAAGTTACACGCAGTCACGCTTGCAGAATAATTTGATACGTTGACAAACATCGATTTGATAGGATAGTTATCTGTGATGTTGACGTTTATTTTATTGCTAGGGGAGGAGACTAGATTGTTGAAACCCAGCAACGTTAATTCAGGCGTACTCAGGTCTCTCGTTACGTTGATCACACTCGTTACCTCGTTTCCTACACAATCCAAAACAGTCATTTCAAACCACTCGTAACTCATTACCCCATTTGGCATCGCAATTGTTACGTAACGTTCTGTCGCCGTTGTTACACTGTTCTGATTTACCGTAGAAGTAATCGATACATTTCCACACGGCGACGTACTGTAGGTGACAAGAGCACTCGAACCATTGGATAGGACCATTCGACTCACAGAGCGTATTCCTGGGACATCGAGTAACATGAATTTCCCTAGATTTTGGGTTGATGTAGTATTGGTTCCATTAACATAATGCTTTATCTCAAACTCAAGTTGAGAGCCTGATGCAATTCCCGAATACATTGAGTTCCATGACCCGTTATCGAGAACAAGAGGCTGCGTAGCACTTGTATTGGACTGATACACTATCTGGCCATTCAATGATGCTGAAAACTGAATCGTGCCTACTGAATACACCGGCACAATTGTTAATTCGGAAAGGGATTCGGAATCCGAGGTACCGTTTCCAATATAATTTACAGTTGTAGTTTCAAGGATGTAGCTGTTCGTTACATTCATTGTCCCAAGGTCCTCAATGAACGTATGGCTCTGCCAAACTGAACTGTTTTGATTTCCATGTAGATCAGTACATGATACTTTGAATCGGATTTGCTGTGTCATGTTTTTGTTTGCAAAGATGTCGCCAACCAGATACGTTGTATTCCCGTCGACCATTACGGAGAAATCCGAGGTGTACGAACCGTTCACCGTCAACTGGGCTATGCTCTGTGGATTAGCATCATTACATGTGACAACCAATTCTGAGTCATCAAACACGTGTCCCTGAATTTCAGATACTTCCACGTTTGGTATTGGTAAGGAAAAGTCTGCATTGATTGAAAGATTGACCCAGTCCGATGGATTGCCGACATTATCGATATACCGGCAAGATAAGTACTGTTGAGTGCCATCTGTGAACAAATTATCGGCAAACGGATGCACGAACAGGGTTGACTGGTACGTCGAATTCTTACTGCCAGAATTTGAAATACATTCCAGGTGAGATACTCCTGATTGGTTATCAGTGCCGCCACTGATTTCAAATTGACTTAGTCTTCCGACCCGGGCTGAATGTTGCAAGGAAACACTTGTCCCATTACTGCTATGCCGAATATTTGGCGTCGTTGGCTTTTGGTCATCTATCGTGAACAATATCTGAGTTGTACCGCACTGTACTTGACTGCAAGATGATATTTCGAGTCGATAATCTCCCGAACTAAAGTTTCTCAACTCGATTTCATCGCTTGTCGTATTATTGTTATGAGATAGGTTAGTATTTTGTTTGAACAGTGTGTAATTCATACTTCCATTACCATTACCATTACTTCTGTAATTGATAACAATCGTCGTTTGATTATCAACATAGAAGTTACCGGATGGAGCAAGATAATTTGTTCCGTTTCTGAACAGCACATCTGCGTATGGAGCATACTGTGTAAAGAACAATCCTGAGACATTAATTGTACCCTCATTTCCAAAGAAGTCAATGCAGGTGTACTTGATTTCCAAATTCCCGAATGTCAAGAGACTTAATTGCGTAATCAACGGTTGTGAACCATTGAGATATACGGTGCCAGTAGAAAGTGATGAATTGTTCGAATGTGTGTATTCAACGCTCCTTGTCATTGAACCTGAGGGGTCTTGACAACTGTAGGCAATTGATGAATTGAGGCCTAATCGGTCTCCCGGTTTTGGATTGGTTGTTATCGTAGGAACTTTGTTATCTGTCACAAACTCAAATATTGACCAGTTCCCGATATTACCAACACGATCTACAGGTCTGCATGAAAGTGAGTTATTCCATTCAACGCCAATTGGCCCTGAAAGATTGAACAGGTTTCCGTAGACAATTTGAACTGTACCATTATTGAATCTACACTCTGCATAATCATAACCAGCCTCAATTGGGTCATCGCTCAGATTAGAAAGCCGTATTTGGGGATTAATACTCGCATATATTTTAGTTCCAACAGTCTTTGATTGCGATATTACTGAATACTGAATTCTTGTTTCAATACTCAAATCCACCGTATACATGTAGACATCGACAGCCGTTCGTCCATGGGCATCTGTTGTTGTGATGTTGATGTAGAGGTCTCCGTCGGTGTACTTTGGATTGGTTGTATCATAGTTCCATGAATAGGTAGAGTTGCGATTCGTCACTCCTCCGAGTCGTCCTTCTGTTTCATGCTCAACATCCATATCGAAGGATCCTCCGGTTGGTGGCGTTGCAATGAATTTGACGAAGTCACCAACATAATTGCCT
>Ga0233438_10005093_pt1 | contig 11210 bp, 11 predicted proteins | sample SI_123_September_FD_182720 | JGI IMG/M metagenome (GOLD analysis project Ga0233438, IMG submission 182720) | Seawater microbial communities from Saanich Inlet, British Columbia, Canada - SI_123_September2016_10_MG | ecosystem: Environmental > Aquatic > Marine > Inlet | place: Canada: British...
GTTAAATCTTGCCCTCCTCCAAACCATTGGGTAACGATATTCCCTTTTTTATCATACATTTCAAAATAACGCCAATTAGCATGAACAGTTGGCACAAAAGGATTAACAGGATGCAGCACCAAACTTAATCCACAAGCAAAAAAATTACCTTCTTTTACCTTAAACTGATTTCTTAAAACTTCTGGTAATTCTCCATAAACAGCAGATATGTTTACACCTCCTTTTTCAAAAACAGCTCCATTTTCTATAACTCTAGTTCTTCCTCCTCCACCTTCTTTTCGTTGCCAAAGATCTTCTTTAAATTTTGCAATACCATCTATTTCTTCTAATTTAGAAGTAATTGCATCTTGTAAATTTTCGATATAAGTGTAAAACTTATCTTTCATATACCAAGTTGTTTTTTTCGTGAATTAATTGCACCGTTTTTTTTGAGGCCGCAGTTACAGAAAGTGGCAACACAATAATAATTCCTAAAACCGGAATTAATAGAAAAAGCATAAAAACAATTCCGTTTCCTATAGCATAGCCTTTATTTCTTTTAACAAATTGTACACTTTCTCTGTACGTTAAATGACGCTCTAAGGTATAGTCCATATTTCCAAACCCAGCATAATAGGCTTGTACAATAAAAAGTAAGAGTGTAGAAAAAATATTTACTCCAGGAATAAATTTTAAAATTAAAATTGGTATTGTAATCAACAATTCCTTTGCTAAATTTCTAATATTTAAACGTATAGCTCTAATTAATTGCTCTGTATTTGTGGATTTTCTATGTAGATGTTTTAAATCTCCATAAAAATGTTTTTCTATTTTTTCTGAAACAGGACTCATAAAAGGCGCAGAAAGTGCCATAATTATATGTTTGTATAGAATTAAACCAATAATTAAAACTATCAAACCACCTATAAAATTACTAATGGATGAGAAGGTATCTTTTCCCCAATTCCAAATCCAAATTTTAGTAATGTAAGCACCTAAATTATCAGATAGAACATAGACCTCTACACCTATTAATACAGCTGTACAAAAACTAATCAACATAGGAATTATAAAATATCTCCAAAGCTTTAAATCTGACATCAGTTTAAAAACTCCTGTATATTCTTTAATTCCTAATATGATGTTTTTAAGCATATTTTACTGTGCTTTGTATTCTTTGACAGCATCTATAAATGCTTTTGCATTTTCTACTGGAATATTTGGTAGAATTCCATGACCTAAATTTACAATATATCTGTCTTTACCAAACTCGTTAATCATTTGGGTAACCATTCTTTTTATTTCTGATGGTGATGAAAGTAATCTTGATGGATCAAAATTACCTTGTAACGTAATCTGTCCTCCTGATAAATAACGTGCATTTCTTGCAGAACATGTCCAATCTACACCTAAAGCAGAAGCCCCAGATTTAGCCATATCGCTTAATGCAAACCAACACCCTTTACCAAATGCAATTACAGGAGCATCATCTTTTAAGGCATCTATAATTTGCTGCATATATTGCCAAGAGAATTCTTGATAATCTATTGGAGATAACATACCTCCCCAAGAGTCAAATACCTGAACTGCATTTACACCAGCCTCAACTTTTGCCTTTAAATAAGCAATAGTAGTATCTGTAATTTTTTGTAATAAGGTATGAGCCACAATAGGATTTGTAAAACATAACTCCTTTGCTTTATCAAAGTTTTTAGAACCCTGACCTTGCACACAATAACATAAAATAGTCCAAGGAGAACCTGCAAAACCTATCAACGGAATTTCATCATTTAGCTTTTCTTTGGTTGCCTTTATAGCATCCATAACATAACCTAAAGAATCTTGAATATCTGGAATAATTACTGAATCTAAATCTTTTTGAGAACGTATTGGATTTGGTAAATATGGGCCGAAATTTGGATTCATTTCCACTTCTATATTCATTGCTTGTGGAATAACCAAAATATCAGAAAATAATATAGCTGCATCCATTCCATATCTTCTGATAGGTTGCACTGTAATTTCTGATGCTAATTCTGGAGTTTGACAACGTGTAAAGAAATCGTATTTATGTTTGATTTCCATAAACTCAGGCAAATATCTTCCTGCTTGTCTCATCATCCAAACTGGAGGTCTATCTACAGTTTCTCCTTTTAATGCTCTTAAAAATAAATCGTTTTTTATCATTATATAGCTTTTGGCTATTGGCTTTTAGCTTTTTGCTTTGGCTTTTAGCTATTCTTTATTGTATTTATTAATCCGTTAATCATCTTACCTTCTTTTTCAATTAGTTCAAAAATGATTTTTAAATCTTCTGATTTAATTAATTTCAATTCTTCAATTATTATCAGTTAAGTTTCTACTTTAAAAAGAGAACCAATTGCAGTTTCCAAAAACCTTTTAAACTCTACTTCACTATTTCTAGTTGATCCTTCTGCAATATTGGAAGGAATAGAAACTGCTGCCCTAGTTATTTGACTTTTTAAACCAATTTTCTCATTGTTTTTTTCTAAAGGCAAACAGCTAAAAGCTAGAAGCTACTTTTCTCATTGCTTTGTCAGTTGCATGTGCTATTATTTTAATGTCCTTATCTGAAATTGCTGAATTTAAAAACCAAGCTTCAAATTGACTTGGAGGTAAAAAGACGCCATTTTTAATCATCTCCCAAAAGAAAACTGCAAACTTCTCTGTATCTGAAGTTTGTGCTTCTTTAAAATTAGTGACTTTATTCTTGGTAAAAAACGGATTCATCATGGAACCAAATCTGTTAACTACTAAATCTACATTGTATTTTTTGGCAGACTCTAATAAAATTACTTCCAAAATAGCACCAATTTCCTCGAATTTATCATAAGGATTTTGCTTCTTTAATTCAGTTAAAGTAGAAATTCCACCAGCCATTGCTATTGGGTTTCCAGATAAAGTACCAGCTTGATACATACCTCCTAAAGGTGCAACATTTTCCATAATTTCATTTCTTGCTCCATAAGCTCCAACAGGAAAACCACCACCAATAACTTTACCTAAACAAGTAATATCTGCAACAACACCTAACTTTTCTTGTGCTCCTCCAAAAGTAGATCTAAAACCCGTCATTACCTCATCTGCTATTAACAAAGATCCTTTAGATTGTAAATACTCTTTTAATTCTTTTAAGAAATTGTTTTGAGGAATTACTACTCCCATATTACCTCCAATAGGTTCTATAATTACCCCTGCAATATCATTATGCTCTTCAAAGTGTTTTTTTACACTTTCTAAATTATTGTACTCTGCTATTAAGGTGTTTTTCACAGCTCCTTCTGGCACTCCTTTAGAACCAGGTAAACTTAATGTAGCTAAACCTGAACCAGCAGCTACCAATAAAGCATCTTGATGCCCATGATAACAACCAGAAAACTTGATAATTTTATCTTTACCAGTATAAGCTCTGGCTAAACGAATTCCGCTTAAAACAGCTTCTGTACCCGAATTTACAAAACGAACTTTGTCCATTTCTGGAAAAGCATCACATACTATTTTAGCTAATTTAATTTCAGCTTCTGTAGATGCTCCGAAAGAATACCCATTTTTCAACGCTTTTTTAGCGGCTTTTTCTACAGCTTTATGCCTGTGCCCTAAAATCATTGGCCCGTAAGAAACTACTAAATCTACATATTCATTTCCATCAACATCAACAATTTTACTTCCTTTGGCTTTTTTTATAAATAAAGGATTACCGCCTACTGATGAAAACGCTCTTACAGGAGAATTTACTGCTCCTACTAAATGCTTTAACCCTTTTTGGTATAACTCTTCTGATTTTTTGAATTTCATTTTTTTGACTACTATTTATTCTAGATTCCTGCCTATGCAATAATGACAGTTCTTATTATAACTTTATTTTTTCAACAATAATTTAGCTGCCTCTTTTGCAAAATAGGTGATGATAATATCTGCACCTGCTCTTTTCATAGACAACAAACTCTCCATCATTACTTTCTCTCCATCTATCCAACCTTTTTCTGCAGCTGCTTTTACCATTGCATATTCACCACTCACATTATAACAAGCTATTGGTCTATCAAAATTATTTTTTAAATCTCTAATAATATCTAAATACGACAAGGCTGGCTTTACCATTAAAATATCTGCTCCTTCTTGATCATCAAAAGTAGCTTCTCTTAAACCTTCATCTCTATTTGATGGATCCATTTGATACGTTTTTCTGTCTCCAAAAGTTGGTGCAGAATCTGCTGCATCTCTAAATGGCCCATAAAATGCTGAAGCATACTTTACAGAATATGCCATAATTGGCAAGTTTGGATAACCTGAGTTGTCTAATGACTGTCGAATCATATCTATTGTTCCATCCATCATTCCTGATGGTGCAACCATATCTACACCGGCTTTTGCATGAGAAATTACTTGCTTTGCAATATTTACTAAAGTTGCATCATTATCTACATCATTATCATGAATAATTCCACAATGACCATGAGAAGTATACTCACAAAAACAAACGTCTGTAATCACATATAAACTTGGGTAATTCTTTTTGATAAATCGAATGGTTTGCTGCATAATTCCATTATCATTCCAAGTTTCTGTTCCTTCATCATCTTTTTCTGATGGAATACCAAATAATAGAACAGCAGGAATATTTAATAAAACAACTTCGTCTAATTCTTTAGAAATTCTATCCAAAGAAAAACGTTTGATTCCTGGCATAGAAACGATTTCTGTTTCTATATTTTCGCCTTCTTCTATAAACAAAGGATAAATAAAATCATCTACAGATAATTTAGTTTCTCTAACTAATCTTCTTACCCCTTCTGTTTTTCTTAATCTTCTTGTTCTAAACATGATATTAGTTTGATGTAAAATGAGTATTCACCATTTCTAAAACTGAATCTACACTTGGTAAATTTGCAACCTGTACATTTTTAAAATGTTTTCTAGCTTCTTTTGCAGTGGTTTCTCCAATACAAAAAGCAATTTTATTTGCACTATTTTCTGTTAAATAACTCTCTATCCCTGAAGGACTATAAAATAAGACTCCAGTTACTGAATCGTCTAATTTTTCTGAACTCAACATTGTCTTATAAGCCTCTACTTCATTTACAGTAATATCATGAGACTGTAAATAAGCAGGTAAAATATCTAATCGAACATCACTACAAAAATAAGTGACATTTTTATTATCTAAAGCTTTAGATAAGTATTCGGCTAAGGCTTTCGCATTTTTTGCAACCTTGGCAACTTTACCTATTCTATTTTCTAATAACTTTTTAGTTCTTCTTCCAACGCAATAAATATTCTTGAACTTCATTTCATTTTTGGTAAATGAATTCAATAAAGCTTCCACTGCATTTTGACTTGTGATTACAACATTTTCAATTTCGTTTTTAATCACTTTTGTTGGAATTCTATTAAAACGTATTTTAATGAAATCACTATCTTCTATACCAATTGCAGAAGAAAGAACCTCTTTCTGTAATTTTGATAATTTCTTTGTCGAGTAAACAGAAGCAATCTTTTCACCAACTTCTTCATCTTCTGCTATTAATTCTTTTCCTCCTCTGTTAATTACAAAATCTGCACAGTCTTTAGCTAAGTATCTGTGGCTTCCTAACTTTGCAGTTTTGCTTACTGTAATTTTCTTAGAGCCATCTCTTTTTAATAAGATTCCTTTAAAATTAATTTCTTGTGTTTTTTCATCAACATAAGCTAAAGCACCTATTGGAGCTGTACAACCACCTTCTAATAATCTTAAAAATTCACGTTCTACACCTACACAAACCTTAGTTTCATAATGATTTAATTGTTCACAAGCATCAATTACAAATTGATCTTTTTCTAAACAAGCCACCATTATTGCACCTTGTGCTGGAGCAGGAATCATCCAAGTTAAAGGTATTGCTCCTTTTTCTCTTAAACCCAGTCTCTCTAAACCTGCAGCAGCAAAAACAGCACCATTCCAAGACTCACTATTTTCTAATTTACTTAAACGTGTGTTTACATTCCCTCGTAAATCTTCGACCTTATGAGTTGGATAACGGTTTAACCACATTGCTTTTCTTCTTAAACTTCCAGTTGCGATAATTCCTCCTGGTTGTCCAAAAAATTCTTCTGTATCCTTTAATACAAGTAAATCTGAATAATTAGCTCTTTTTAAAACTGCACCTTGCATAATACCTTCTGGCAATGCAGTTGGTACATCTTTTAAAGAATGTACAGCAATATCTATATCACCGTTTAACATGGCAACATCTAAATTTTTAGTGAATATTCCTGTAATCCCTAATTCATACAAAGGCTTATCTAGAATAATATCTCCTGTAGACTTTATAGGAACAATTTGAGTTTCATAACCAAATTCTTCTAATTCTTTGCGTACTTTATTTGCTTGCCAAAGAGCCAATTGACTTTCGCGAGTTCCTATTCTGATCGTTTTTTGCATTAAGTATTTTTTAAGATTGGAAGACCTTATTGATGACCTCTAAACTTTGTGCTACAGATGTTTCTTCATCCTTTAAATGTTTCACAAATTGAGTTGTTATTTTTTGTATAAATCGTGAAGTTACTATTTCTGCCTGACTTTCATCAAAATCCACTATTTTTTTCCTTTGAAAATTAATTTCATCGTTCTTAATAGTCTCTAAAGATTGTTTCAAAGCAGCAATTGCCGGTGTAAATCTTCTATGGTTTAACCAATCGTTAAACTCTGCTTTGTTTTTTTCTATAATAACTTCAGCTTTTGGTATTTCTTTTTTACGAGACGATAAAGTTTCATCTGTAATTTTAGATAACTCATCTACATTTACCAAAGATATTCCTTTTAAATCAGTAACATTTTTTGCCACATTTTCTGGCATAGACAAGTCTAAAATTAATAACTCTTTATTACCTGAAATATGCTGTTGAGTTATAGTTGGTTTATCTGCTGCTGTAGAAACAATTAAAACATTAGCCTTAGCAACCTCATCAGTTAAATTTTCTATAACAGATTTTCTTATAGAATAATGTTCTTTTACAAATTCAGTTGCTTTTTCTTCTGTTCTATTAATTAAACAAACTGATTTATTTTGTGTGTATTCTGCTAAATTTTTACAGGTATGTTTCCCCATTTTCCCTAACCCAAAAACTAAGATGTTTTTTGAATTATAATCTGGTAAATTTTTAATTATGTATTGGACTGCTGCATAAGAAACGGATGTTGTACCAGAACTTAGACGAGTATCATTCTTTACTCTTTTACTTGCTTGTAAAACACTATTCACCAGTCTTTCTAGATAAGCATTGGTAGTATTGTGCAATTTAGCCAACTTAAATGCTTGCCTTAATTGACCTACAATTTCATAATCCCCTAAAATTTGACTTTCTAAACCTGTACCAATTCTAAACAAATGATGAACCGCATCTTGATTTTTGTATACATTAGAAATAGAAGCAAACTCCTCTACTGTGCCTTCTGAAAAATGGCATAACAATTGAATTAATTGATAAGGATATTCTGCAAAACCACAAATTTCTGTTCTGTTACAAGTTGATAAAATAAAAACACCTTCGAAGTTTTTTTCCTTTGCTTTATTTAATAAAGCAGACTGATTTTCTTTAGACAAAGAAAATTTACCCCGGGTATTTGCATCAGCTTTTTTATAACTAACACCAATATTATAAAAATGTGTTTTCGAAGTCTCTAACATAAACTCTAAAAGTTGCACAAAAATAAAAAGAGTTATCAGAAAAAAACATCGCTAAAAGTACTTTAAATAACGTTATATGTTTTTTAAAGTAAATAATCGGAATAAAAATCATTAAATTCCTTATTTTTGTTATATACAATGGTTTTAGGACGTTTTTATATAGAATCATTCTAAATAAAAAGCAGTTGAATTAAAATATATATAATGTTTAAAAATGTCGGCAAAAGTACTTTAGACGAAATTAACCTAGAAAAAGGTTTTTATGTACTTCATTTTCAGAACGAAAGCGAAGAAATTGAAAGCTTCGAAAGAGAAATAGATAGTACTTTTATTCAAATTCACTTCTGCTTGCGAGGGAAATCTAAATTTTTATTCAATGATAACTCCTATTCTTTTGATGTTTTAGATAATAGAAGTATACTTTTATATAACCCTCAGAGGACTTTACCCATTAATTTAGAGATTCAACCTAAAACAACCCTTATTTCTTTATTAATTTCAATTGAGAAATTTCACTCACTATTCTCTAAAGAATCTGGCTATATTCCATTTTTAAGTGATGAAAACAGCAATAAAAAGTATTACGATGACGCAGAAATAAAGCCAACTGTAGCTATTGTTTTGCAACAAATTATAAATTCAAACATAAATAGCTCTATCAGAGAATTATATGTAAAAGGAAAAGTATACGAGTTATTAAGTTTACATTTTCAAAAAGATGAAAGTGCAGATGGAGAATATTGCCCTTTTTTAGTTGATGAACAAAACGTACTTAAAATAAGAGAAGCTAAGAAGATTATTATTGCTAGAATGGCAGAACCTCCAAGTTTACAAGAACTAGCCAATGAAATTGGTTTAAATATAAAAAAACTAAAAGAAGGTTTTAAACAGATTTATGGAGATACAGTGTACAGTTTTCTTTTTGATTATAAGATGGAGCATTCTAGACGTCTTTTAGAAAGCAATCAATACAATGTAAATGAGGTAGGTACACAAGTTGGTTATAGCACAGCCAGTCATTTTATAGCCGCTTTTAAAAAGAAATTTGGTACTACACCAAAGAAATATGTAATGAGTTTAAATCAATAGTTATAAATAGTGATACAACTAACTCATAATGATGTTGAAAATAAACAGCAAAAGTTCCCGATAACTATTGTTTGCGATGCCATAAGAACTCCTGAAAATATTGGAATGTGTTTTCGAATTTCCGAAAGCTTTGGAGTAGAAAAAATATATTTTCATGAAAATTCACCATCTATAAAAAATAGAAAAGTAATCAATACTGCTAGAAACACTATCAACCAAATTGATCATGATTATTATAAAAATTTTGATGAATTAATTCAGCAATTAAAACAACAAGGAAACACAATTATAGGCATAGAAATTACTGATAAAAGTATCGATATTCAAGATTTTGATTTTAAAAACAATGAAAAAATCGTTTTACTTTTGGGTAATGAAAGAAATGGAATTGAAAATATTAACTTAGTAGATGAAACAATAGCTATACCCATGTATGGCAGAAACTCATCTATGAATGTAATTCACAGTTTAGCAATAACGCTCTACGAAATAACAAGTCAAATAAAGATATCTTAAAATATTAAAAATGAAAGGAGTTTTACTAGTAAATTTAGGTTCACCAGCAAGTACATCTACTAAAGATGTAAAGCAATATTTAGGTGAATTCTTAATGGATGAAAGAGTAATTGATGCTCCAAAATGGTTAAGAACTATTTTGGTTAAAGGAATTATTTTAAATACTAGACCAAAAAAATCTGCAAAAGCTTACAAAAAAATTTGGTGGGATGAAGGTTCACCTTTAATTGTTTTATCTGAAAGATTGTTAGACAAAGTACAGAAAAAAACAGAATTACCTGTTGCTCTTGCAATGCGTTATGGAACTCCGTCTATAAAGATGGGGCTACAAGAATTGCATGAAAAAGGAGTAACAGACGTTTTAATAGTCCCTTTGTACCCTCAACATGCTATGGCTACGACTGATACTATTTTAGTATTAGCAGAGGAATTAAGACAAGAGTTTTTCCCAGAAATGAAATTTAAGCATATTCCTGCTTTTTATCATAAGAAAGATTACATTCAAGTGTTAGCAGAAAGCATAAAGCGTGATTTAGAAGGTAAAGAATGGGATAAGATTTTATTTTCTTATCATGGAATTCCAGAAAGACATGTTCGTAAATCTGACGTTACTAAAAGTCATTGTAATCCAAGTGACAGTGTTAATTTTGAATGTTGTAAAACAAATTCTGCTGCTCATGAATTTTGCTACAAACACCAATGTTATGAAACAACAAAACAGGTTGTTGAATATCTGGATCTTCAACCTCATCAGTATTTTGTTTCTTTTCAATCTAGATTAGCTGGAGACCCTTGGTTGCAACCTTATACAGATAAAATGCTTGAGAAATATCCAGAAGAAGGAGTTAAGAAATTAGCTGTAGTTACACCCGCTTTTGTTTCTGATTGCTTAGAAACTTTGGAAGAAATAGCTATGGAGGGTAAAGAGGATTTTTTAGAAGCTGGTGGAGAAGCATTCTACGCAATTCCATGTCTGAATGATAGTGATGAATGGGTTGATGTTTTAGTAGATTGGATTGAAGCTTAAAAGAACACTTAAATATAATACAATTAATAATAGTTAAATTTACATATAAACATCTGTAATAAATAAAAATTAAATTACAATATATGGACTTTCTTTACGTAAAAGCATTACACATTATTTTTGTAGTTACCTGGTTTGCTGGTTTATTTTATATCGTTCGCTTATTTATTTATCATACAGAAGCAGAAACAAAACTAGAACCAGCTAAAACTATATTGCAGACGCAATACAAATTAATGAGTAAAAGGCTTTGGTACATTATAACTTGGCCCTCTGCAATTTTAGCTAGTATTTTTGCTTTTTGGATGCTTTATCAAATCCCCGGTTATTTATATCAACCTTGGATGCATGTAAAGTTGTCATTTGTATTAAGCCTTTATTTTTACCATGGATTTTGTCAGAAAATCTATAGTAGACTTCAGAAAGATATTATCAAATACTCTGCTTTTAAATTACGGATTTTTAATGAAATTGCCACAATAATATTATTTGCTGTTGTATTTTTAGTTACCTTAAAAAGTGCCATTAGTTGGATTTGGGGAGTTGTAGGAATTATTCTTTTTGGCATTCTTTTAATGCTAGGTATAAGGCTATATAAAAAGATAAAATCGAAAAGATCTTGGGATAAGACTGAAAAAGAAATACTAAAAAAGGATAATTAACCTAAATTTTAATAAAAAAAATCCCATAATTAATTTATGGGATTTTTTTTGCGGAGAAAGAGGGATTCGAACCCCCGGACCTGTTACAGTCAACAGTTTTCAAGACTGCCGCATTCGACCACTCTGCCATTTCTCCAAGCGTCTCATCAGGTATATCCTGAATGCGGATGCAAATATAGAAAGCTTTTTTATGTTGTGAAACAAAATGACTAATAATTTTTATTTTTTTTTGGATATATTTAAAAAATA
>Ga0233438_10005094_pt1 | contig 11210 bp, 11 predicted proteins | sample SI_123_September_FD_182720 | JGI IMG/M metagenome (GOLD analysis project Ga0233438, IMG submission 182720) | Seawater microbial communities from Saanich Inlet, British Columbia, Canada - SI_123_September2016_10_MG | ecosystem: Environmental > Aquatic > Marine > Inlet | place: Canada: British...
TGCGATGGCCTTGTCGGGTGGTGAGCGGCGGCGTGTAGAAATAGCGCGCTGCCTTGCTGCTGATCCTGCCTATCTTTTACTTGATGAGCCTTTTGCGGGCGTTGATCCGATCTCAGTGAACGACATCCGCTCCCTTGTGGCTGATCTCAAAACGCGTGGAATCGGTGTCTTGATTACAGATCACAATGTCCGAGAAACTCTCGAAATCGTAGACCGTGCCTATATTTTGCATGATGGAACCGTGCTCATGTCGGGTAAACCAAGCGAAGTTGTGGAAAACGAGAACGTCCGTCGGGTCTATCTTGGCGATAGCTTCCGTATCTCCTGAATTTTGGCAACAATTCGCTCTTTCAGTTGACAAGCCCCCGTCCTAGGGCCTCAAATGGGCTATGGGATCTTGTTTTCTCACTGGACAAAATAGCGTGACCTGCATTTTTTGCAGCGGCTCTGTTCAAACCAAAAACAATCCCTATTTCAATATGATAACTGTCTCACCCTTGGGCGCGTTAGCGCCCTTGGAGCGGGGCAATTCAACCAAGTAAAGGAGAGAAGATGCGCTACCAAATCAGCGGAAAGCAAATCGACATCGGGGAGGCACTACAAACCCATGTGAAAGAAGAGCTTGGGGCTGCCGTCGCAAAATATGCCGAACGGCCCACCGAAGCGCTCGTTGTTTTCTCCAAAAGTGGTCATGAGTTTAACTGTGAATCCACTGTGCATCTTTCGACAGGTCTCACGGCATCGGCCAAAGCGAGCGCCAGTGAGATTTATGCCGCGTTCGACGGCTGCTGTGAGAAAATGGAGAAGCAACTGAGGCGTTATAAGCGTCGCCTGAAGGACCACCATAAAGATCGAGTGGAACCGGTTGAACTTTTCGGAGCGTCCTCGTATATCCTCGCCTCTGATCACGAAAGTCAGGATTCGGAGCCCGAAACGCTTCAGCCTATGATCATCGCAGAGATGGAAACAAAAATACCATCGCTCTCCGTTGGTGAAGCTGTTATGCAGATGGAACTTGCAGGGTCTCCTGTTCTGATTTTTCGTAACGAGAGTAAAGACGGGCTAAACGTCGTGTATCGCCGCGAAGATGGCAATATCGGTTGGATAGACCCAGGTAAATAACAGGCGCATTTTATCGCGTCTGTGGAGCAGTAGACGAACGATGCAAATGTCCTCTTTACTCAAGCCCGAGGCAGTCAGGGTTTTATCCTCTGCCTCGAGCAAAAAGCGCCTGTTGCAAGAGCTGGGCGAAACGGCTGGATCCGTCTATGGCATAGATCCTGTCGTCGCGGTTCGGGCCCTTCAAGAGCGTGAAAACCTAGGACCAACTGGTGTTGGAAATGGTGTTGCACTGCCCCACGCCCACGTAGACGGTCTTGAAAAAGTCGTTGGCGTGTTTGTCGTGCTCGAAAAGCCGATTGATTTTGATGCTGTTGATAAGCTCCCTGTAGATTTGGCATTTGCTCTCTTCGCGCCGAGCGATGCGGGTGTTGAGCACCTCAAGGCCTTGGCCAAAGTTTCTCGTGCGCTGCGCGATGGAGCTCGCTGTGGCAAGCTGCGTTCCAACAAAAATGTCAGCACACTCTATACAATTATTACCGAAGATGTGAGCAAGCTGGTCGCTTAAAGATCAACGCCAGCTTCCGAAGCCAAAAATCAAATAGTCGCGTTGATAAGCGTCAGCGACTAGCGCTTCAATTTCGTCGTCATAGATTTGGGCAAGTGTATAAGGCGTGTCTTCCTGAGGCGTAGGCAGGCTTGCTTCATGCGCTACACCCACCTGCATAGCAAGCGCCGGTAAATACGCCTCGAATTCATCTTCGCGCAGCACAAAGTCAGGCAGCGCAAAGTTACCCATGCCCTGCAATATCCCCGCCTGACTGCCCCATGCCGCGTCAGCGCGCACAGCGGTCTGGTCTGACAGGTTCGCTTTGACAAACCCTAAAAACGCAACGAAGGCCGTGCGATGGTCTTCGAGGCTCCAGCTCGCGTCTGGGCCGTCCTTCGGGATCGGCAGCTTGTGCACGCGTCGCAATGTCCGCCTGATCTCAGAGTAGCACTTCGGGCCCTTGTTCAATATCCGCTCACAAAATGCGCGGTGCGCGCGTGGGGCAGGGTGGCGGACCACACTAAAACTTCGGTGGCCTGTATTGGTGCGCATCCATTGGCGCAGTGTTTTCTGGCTAAAGCCGCTTTGAAGCTCGGTCTCATTCACTCCGTCAAGCGCCGCCATCCACGGCAATACCTCGTCTTCAGGAGCAGAGCGCACGGGCAAAAACAAGAGAGGCGTCTTCGCGCAAGCCACGTAGCTTGGCACAGCCGCACCGCGCCGCGCCTCAAAATTCGGCGTACGTCCTAGTCCAAAGTGGTCTGTTTTTGCGAGAGAGGCTTCCATCTCCTCAAAGTTTGCGACTTTCTTAGACAGCGGCTCTGGGTTCTGTCGCTTGAGATTGCGGTCAAGTCGCTCAAGTTTATCTGGCTGCTCAAGGTAGGCGGCCAGACCGTTCATGACATCGACATCTTGCAAGTCCTCATAAGCCACATAAAATGCCGTCTGCCCCGTGGTCTGTAGCGCCTTCATCAATTTGAGTTGAAATGCCTGCAGCGCTTCGAGATGTGCGCCAAACTCCCTTGCATCAAAGACGGCCTTGGCATCTTTGCGCTTGGCGACATTGGTGAGCTTCCATTGCCCCGTTTCCTGCGCGATTTTCCAGCTCACATAGCTTTCGACAGGGTTGCGTGTCAGAATGATCTTGGCGCAGAGCGGATCGTTTAAAATGTCGTTCAACACCCGTGGTTCGTGGTCGTGGAAAAAGCGAAAGCCAGCCAAGCCTTGCGCATTTTTGACAGCCTCAATCAAAACATGAGGCTCGCGGTTGCGTGCTTCTTCACTCACGCCAAGGCAATCTTCGCGGTTGGGATAGCCAATGAAATGTGGATTGAACGCTTCGCCCAAACAGCTGAGGGCAGGGAAGCTGTTAATATTGGCTTCTAGAAAGTTCGAGCCTGTGCGCATCTCTGCAAAGACAACAAAATAATCAAACCGTTTGCTCATAACGCTACTTTTTTACCAAATAAGGTTTCGGGGTGGGCTGCTGCACGCCGACAGGATTCCCGACAACAGGGAAATCTCCCATCAGATAGGGGTGCATGCCTTGGTTCTTCAGGTTCTGCAAAAATTGTCCAAATCCCGTCAGATCGTTCATTTTCGGCGCCTCTGCCAAACGCCGAAGTGATTTAAAGCCGATCTCGTCGATTACGGTTTGCAAATGCTCCATCGGGTTTTCGATGAAGTCTGCCATGGTCCAGATCCGTATCCGCGCCTTGGAATGAGGCGAACGCAACACATCCAAAAATTCGCTTTCGATTTTCTGCAGCTCGGCCGCTTCGGTGCGCAGCTCGCTAAAATTTTTGTTTGAGCGAAATAGGGGCACAGCCCAAGCGCCACTGATCACAGATATCTGGGCGTTTGGATCAGCCGCCATAAGCCATGTTAGGTCTTGGTTATCTGCAGGTCCAAACTGGAAGCACTGTCGTTCTCCGCGCGTGTTCCATATCAGACTGGTGAGGAAAGCGCGCGGATTGTAGTCACGTACCTCTGCGCTATCGCTCAACGCACCATTAACGACGCCTTGTTCGCCCGAATAATGCGCCTTGTCCGGTGCAAAAAGATGCCCGTGTACTTTTGCACCCGTTGCCTTGCCAAACCAGGGCTCAAACTCTTCAAACAAATCTGAAAAGCCTTGAAGTACAGAATACTGCCCTGAGGTCGTTCCATTTTCCCAGCCATGATTGGGGAAGCGGCTGTGCATGTAGAGGCCGGGTCGCCCGCGTGTTCGACGGTCGACTGCTTTGGCAAAAATGCGGTCAATTTTGCCAGGGTTTGGTTCTGTGCGGTTCGCGGGGCTGTCTTTTACAGACAGGAACACCTCGTACAAGCGGTTCGCATGGGGCCAGATCTTGCGCGCAACAAAGCAATCGGAGCGGCGTAAAAGCTGCAAGTGATCGTCGTAAAAAATATGTGGTTTGCCCTGAAAATCAAACTTCGAAAGTGTTAAAGAGCGGCTTTCGATCTTTTGGCTACGTTGACGGGCCAATGTCTGAAAATAGCTCTCATCAGGGATCCAAACTCGCTTAAAATAGCGATCATATAACTTGCGGTCTGGGTCTTCCAGAATGCTTGAAAGCGTCTGGCGTGTCAGACACCACCACTGGCTCCCCATATGTGGGGTGATCCCGTTGGGCATCTTGCGGCTAAACCTGAGCCGTCGCTGAAGTTTGACATAACCATCAAACAAAATGCGGTGGCGTTTCCAGCTGAAGGGAAACCGCAGGGTAAAGCGTTCTTCGTCAAGCCCACCGACTGTCCAAGGGACATCGGCAGTTGTTGCACTTTCGATGAAGTCTGTGTTGGGCCGCTCAGCCAGATAGTCAATCAGCTCTTCCACAGGGCGCAAGGGAAGACAGGAGCCGCTAGCAAGATAAACGTGGCGGACATCTGGAAAGTTCTCCAGCATCTGCTCGCTCGCTTCTTGAGTCGCTGCGACAATACCCCATGTGCCCCACTCACAGCGATGACGGTTGGAAAATCGTATATCCTGCAGGTCTGACAGTTTTGTCTTAAAGGTGGCGAAGGCCTTGCGGGAAACGGCTTCATCTACGTGAATGACAACAGGGCAGCCCGCGGCGTTCCAATGCCGTGCAACCTGTTCAGCCCGCTCAAAGGCCGTGTGCACCAGCATGATGATGCCAACGCCGCTCATGCCCAGTTCCCTTTTGACATCAGGCCAAGAATTTCAAGCTGTCGCCAGTTGATGTATTTTTCGCTCCACTTGCACCAAAGGTCTGGGTTGTCCTTGAGGCTTTCGGCATAGGCGCGGTATTCTACGCTTGCGGAGTAATGCTGCCGCCGTTCAAGCTCTTCGGCGGCCTTCTGAGTGAAGGTGTCGAGGAATTTTGTGTGCAGCAGCACGCCACTGGCTTTCTCCCCGCCCCATTCGTCATAAACGAGGTTCAAACCGCGTGGCAGCAACATATGGGTCGAGCTGACATAGGTATATTTGCGATCCCACTTCACCAGAGGGATTTTGTTGAGCGCTGGGGCTTTCTCTGGCTTGTCCTTGAAGAACGTCCGCGCGCGTGGGCCGCCTATGTATCCATAGGTTGCCGAACTTCTTGTTCTTGTTGATCATGTAGTTCCCAGCGTCAAACCAGCTGGTGATCTCAAGTGGATTTTGCCCCTCTCGGTAAGGCTGCGCATCGATGCGCCCCTTCGGATACATATCCAGAAGCATGGCGCTAAAGCTCTTAATTGAGCTCGCATCAAGCCAATCGGTCAGCGCTCGGATGGGCCGTGTGTCACAGAATGGATAAACCAGAAACTCATCTGGATCGACAACAAGCGCCCAATGCCCATGCGCATGTTTCATTTGGAGCCAGTTAAGCCAATCTACGCCAAAGCGAGAGCGTTTATAACTTTTGTCGGTGTGCCAGACAGAAACATCAGGCTGCTCCATCAAATATTCCAGCGAGCCATCGCCGCTGTCATTGTCGACAATGAAGAAGTGATCAACGCCTTGGTCGCGATAATATTTGAGAAAATAAGGCAGCCGGATCTTCTCGTTGCGCATGGTGGTGAAACAGAGAATATCATCCTGCTTCACTTGCGCGCTTCGGTCTGACATCGCTCTAAGCTCGCGGCGTTTACGAAACGCGCGAATACGCCAACGTCGGCGTTGCAACCTTAAGCGATATGACTGGACCAAGCCCAACTGCTACCTCACCTCACTGGTTAAAAACGTAACTGGGTGTCACTCTCTCACGTCTCACTTAAGACGAGGTTGAAATGCGCATCCCATGTCGGCGGGGTGAAGGCTTCTTTTTTAGGCCTTTGTCCTGTCCGCCTGCTCTCAGCCAACGACAATACTCTTCTGACCCAAAGATAGCTGTCATTCACACTTGCGTAAACGGGAATATCCCCAAGAAGCTCCTTATAAACAGGCAGCTCGGTGCAAATTACAGGAACACCCCGCGCCGCTGCTTCCAAAACAGGAAGCCCATAGCCTTCCGCAAGGCTGGGGAAGACAATTCCAGCAGCCTCATCGAGCAAGGCAGAAATTGCCCCGTCGCTCAGTCCAGAAAGTTCGTGGATAAACCGTCCCTTGAGCCGTGAATTCTCTAGGCGGAAGAAACATTCGTCGTTCTTCCAGCCTCTCTGCCCACAGATCAGAAGTTGTGGCATATCTTGGGGTGGAACCTGTTTTTCCATCTGTTCCCAGACATCGATCAACAGGAGATGGTTTTTGCGTGGTTCAATCGTGCCAACACAAAGAAAATAAGGCTCCTCAAACGGCAGTCCTTTTGGAAGTGCAGTTTTGTCTGGCTCCGCCATATCCACCCCAAGATGCGCAACCATGCCTTGTGGCACACGCCCGATCTTGGCCAATTGCAATTCCGTCGCCGTTTGTGTGGCGCGCGAATTATAGATCACAAGGTCCGCTTTTGCGGAAACACGCCCCAAGAAAAGCTTGAAGCGTTCCACTGATCCATCACGCTGAAAATGTGGGAGATCCAGTGGAATTGTGTCATGCACAAACACGACAATTTTGCCACCGCGCAGTGCTTTTACGCCCATCGTTACATAGTCGGTTAGGTTGCTATGGCCTGTGTTGAAATAGGCCGTTCTGTCAGGCAAATGTCGCTTGAGCATCCGTCCCAAGCCGCGTCGTGTGCATCGCGCAACAGCAAGCTTTCGGGCATCTGTCAAAGCACGCTGAAGCTCTGGCGGTAATTTGGAAAAGATTTTGGCCAAGCGGCTCGCAGGACCCCAAGATATATCACCGTCAATCTTGGCAGCGAGTTTTTGCATCCCGCTTTCATCCAATAGCAAAAAGCCGAGTGGCGTGCGGATCAGCCCGAAAGCAGGGACATTGCTAGTGATCAGCGCGTCGAGGTAAGCGCGCTCTACTCTGTCAACGCCCGTTAAGACCCTTCCTGCGCGGCTGAGAAGTCGCGACAGGTCCAAAAGTCGTGCCGAGGGGCGCTCACTTTTCATAATGCCCGCTCTGATGCCACATCCACGCATCAGCCACCATTTCTTCGAGGTTCGAGCGCTGGGGGCGCCAGCCAAGTTCTTCTTCAGCACGCTTTGATCCAGAAACAAGCTTGGTGCAGTCCCCCGCGCGTCGCGGCCCTTCGGTGCAAGGCACAGGCTTCCCGGTGACTTCAGCTGCGCGATCCATAACCTCACGCACGGAAAACCCTGCGCCAGTGCCGAGATTGAACACGCGGCTTCCTTTGCCCTCGGCAAGCCACTTCAGGCCCAAAACATGTGCATCGACCAGATCGCAGACATGCACATAGTCGCGTATGCAGGTTCCGTCTGGCGTGTCGTAATCTGTCCCAAAGATCGTCAGCGCCGCGCGCTTCCCGTCAATTGCATCAAGGATCAGCGGGATAAGGTGGGTCTCAGGTTGGTGGTACTCGCCCACGTCGCCCTCTGGGTCCGCCCCTGCCACATTAAAGTAGCGAAAAATAACACTCTCGATCCCGTCACTGGCGCCAAAGTCGCTCAACATATCCTCAATCGCGCGCTTGCTAGCGCCATAGGCGTTGATGGGTAGCTGCGCGCTCTGCTCATTGAGGACAACATTGTCTTGGTCGCCGTATGTGGCACAAGTTGAGCTAAAGACAAACCGCTTACAGCCCGCTGCTGCTGCGGCCTCGATCAGGTTAAGAGAGCCTCCAGCGTTGTTGAGCCAGTATTTCCCTGGAATTTGCATGCTCTCGCCCACTTGGCTCAGCGCTGCAAAATGCATCACTGCCACAGGCCGGTAGGCGGCAAACACTTCATCAAGCCGTGCACGATCCAAGAGATCACCGCGCTCAAACGGACCAAACTTCACAGCGTCTTCCCAGCCTGTAACAAGGCTGTCAAATGTAACTGGGTTGAAGCCAGCCGCCCTCAAAGCTTTGCAGGCGTGCGAGCCAATATAGCCCGCGCCACCTGTGACAAGTACGTTATCCAAAGTTCACCTCGGCTGTTATTCTGCCGCTTTTCGGGTGTCGTTCACCACGTGCTGCAGGTATCCCATCAAATCGTCGCGCAGCTCTGGGCGGTCGAGCCCAAAAGACACGGTCGCCTGAAGAAAGCCTGATTTAGACCCGCAGTCAAACCGCTGACCCTGAAAACGGTAGCCATAGACGGGGCGACCTTCTTGGATTTCGTCGGCGATCCCGTCGGTCAGTTGGATTTCTCCGCCCGCGCCCGATTTCTTTTTGTTGAGATTTCTCAGAACATCTGGAGTCAGGATATAGCGGCCAATCACAGCAAGATTTGATGGAGCCTTATCGACGTCAGGCTTTTCAACCATGCCTTTCACACTCACACGTGCGCCCATATCTTCGGCTACATCCAGAATACCGTAAGCGCTTGTTTGCGACTGAGGCACTTCCATTGCCGCGACCATACACCCGGGGTTCTCTTCATAAGCTTCTACCATTTGCTGCAAGCAAGGCTTTTCTGCCGCGATAACATCGTCTGGTAGGATTACAGCAAAAGGTTCGTTAGAGATAAGTCGGCGCGCACACCATACCGCATGACCAAGACCAAGTGCCTTGTGCTGGCGGATATAGGCGATCGCACCACTTTCCATGTTTGTGGATTGCAAAATTTCGAGAAGTTCGTCTTTGCCCTTTTTGCGCAGCGTTTGCTCAAGCTGTGGGGCTTCATCGAAATAATCTTCAAGCGCGCCTTTGCCTCGCGAGGTGACAAAGATAAATTCTTTGATCCCAGCGGCGCGCGCTTCGTCAATTGCATATTGGATAAGCGGTCGGTCCACCAAAGTCATAATTTCCTTGGGAACAGACTTTGTAGCAGGGAGAAAACGCGTCCCCAGTCCCGCTACAGGAAAAATAGCTTTTGTAATTTTTTTCTTCATGGCCCCAACTCTTCAATATACTGCGCGTCTTTTGGTGCGCGCCATTAGGCCGAACCATGACACAAAAACATGACAAGATGTATAGCTTGGTTTTTAAAAAAGAAATAATAAGCCCATTTTTTCCATAATGTGGCGAATTTGTTAACATTTAAAGTTCAGCCGCGAGCCAGCCTGACACGCTCCTGTTCACGCCTGACACGGGATCGTAGTCGGTTGAGTTGAAACAGTGGCTCATCGCGTGTCGCCCTGCCAAATAGCCCGCCGCTTTGCTCCCAATAGCCTGCCACATCATAGCGAACATGGTGAAAACGGGTGTTCCAGGAGAAGAGATAGAGCGAGACATTCGCCCCCTGTGCTGCAAGTTGTGCGGCTTTCTTACGAAGCTTTTTGCCTTGCCAAAAGCGTCCAGCTACAGTCACGCCGCCACTGCGATCTGGCAAAAAAGGCTTGAAATCAGACGGATGATGTAACGTATCCGGATATTGCCCAAAAGCGCGTACGGCTCCTGCCTCAAATCCGGCCTCAAGGCTCTGCATAACGCCCGCCGCTTCGCTCTCGCTCATAAGGTCGCGGCTCACTTGGTCAGCCAGCCGTTCTGCCTGTTCCTCAACCATCTCAGAACAGCGTGGTTCAAGCGGATGTCCGTTCTTACGAAGCAAGAGTACAGTGCTTGCTCCTACATCAAACAAGTCTGTTACCGTCCTGTCGGCCTTGCGTCGTGTGCTGGCCTTGTAGGCGTGGTGGACTTCAGCGCTGGGGCATAGCGCGGTCTTGTGGTGCGTACCCCCTATCCGCAAGTTGAGATCGGTTTCATCCAGATAAAAGTGGAACCCTTCATCAAACCCACCGAGCGCTACAAGAACATCACGCCGCACAGCCATGTTCGTGCCCTCGGTCTTCACAGCAAAACCAGCCTTTGTTTGGGGGATAAACGAATTGCTGTTTTCGGCGGCAAGCGTCTCCGTCCGCCCAGCGCCGTCCACTTGCCGAGCAGTCCATTGAAACGAAATGCCGTTGCGCCCACGCACATACCCGCCCGTGCAGATCACTTCAGGCAGTTTAAATCCTGACACCAGATGATGCAGCCATAACGGTTCAGCCGCTGCATCATCATCAATAAACGCAATGATCTCGCCTGCTGCCTCGGCCACGCCTTTGTTGCGTGCGGCGGCAATATTAGGCTCTTCAAAGGCCACAAGCTTGATGCGCCCTGCGTAGGGGCTTTCGCCGACATAAGCACAGGCGGCCAGATCGGCGACAACAACAATCTCAAAGGGCTGATATGCTACGCCCGCCAGCGCCGAAAGACACCACAAAAGGCTCTCGGGCCGACCGTGGCTTACAATCACAACGCTGACGGAAGGCGCTGACATGTCAGGGAGTTTTCAGGTCTACAGCTGGGGAATATGCTATGAAGAACGGGTTCGCATAGCCTTCCTTGCCGTAGACAAGCGGGTCATGTGTCGCGAAAACAACGACTTTGCCGCCCGCACCATGAAGCACAGCGTGGCCTGCCGCAGTATCCCACTCCATCGTGCGGCCAACGCGCGGGTAGATGTCGGCCTCGCCTGTCGCCACAAGACAAAACTTCAGGCTTGAGCCCGCGCTCTTGCTGTCCTGAACGGCGTATTTGTTGATATAGTCGTCCGTTGCCTGATCGCGATGCGACTTTGACGCGACAACCATAAGGGCCGCATTGTCGCTCTCGGCCACGCGGATCGCCCGTGTGGTGCCCGCATATGTCTTGTCAAACGGCCCGTCTTCTTCAACAGCACTGCCGTCCGCAAGCGTATAAAACATCCGCTCTTTTGCGGGCGCATAAACAACGCCACGGGTTGGCACACCATTTTCTACATAAGCGATATTCACAGTAAAATCGCCTCGGCGATGCACAAATTCCTTGGTTCCGTCCAAGGGATCAACAATTAGAAAGGTGTCAGCCTGCTTGTAGTGTGTTGCCGCCTGTTCTTCAGTGATCAAAAGCACATCAGGAAAAGCAGAGCGCAAACCCGCCGAAATAATAGCATCAGCGGCTTCGTCGGCCTCTGTGACTGGGCTATCATCGGACTTTGACTTTACCTCAAAATCGTCACGACCATAGATTTCCATAATCTTGTCACCCGCAACAAGCGCGAGCTCGCGCATCACTTGGGTCAGCTTTTCGTAGTCCATTTGCTTCAGTCCTTCACTCTTTATGCCTCAGATCACGGTTTTGTTGCTTAGGCCGCTCAGGCCCTTTATGGTATGTGTGTAACGGTTCGGCAAGAATTG
>Ga0233438_10005096_pt1 | contig 11209 bp, 9 predicted proteins | sample SI_123_September_FD_182720 | JGI IMG/M metagenome (GOLD analysis project Ga0233438, IMG submission 182720) | Seawater microbial communities from Saanich Inlet, British Columbia, Canada - SI_123_September2016_10_MG | ecosystem: Environmental > Aquatic > Marine > Inlet | place: Canada: British...
CTGTCTATCTGTCTGATGCGTCTGATCGTGGACAAAGCCTCGATGCCGCAACTGGATACACTCACGATCACCAGATCGGGCTGGCTATCGAGGATCCGCGACTCGATCTTGCTCTGCGGCAAGGCGGTCCCGACTACCTCAAAATCATTGAGCTGCTCCATCCAGAGGCTCAAAGTCACGAGGGACAGCTTGTTGCTGTCGACCAAAAATACTTTGATAAATTTTGGTGCCGGGGACGTCATGGATACCCTTTACAAACATAAAGACAAACTGAAGATGTCCGTAAGTGTATACAAAATGCTAGCGATTTGGAATCGATTTTATTAAGGTGGCTGCAAGGGCTAAAATGAGTACGATAGCCGTTTGATGCGGCCTGAGGTGCCTTGGCAAGACCTTGGCTGCCTCTATGTTATACACATATAAACAAGTCAGACCTTGAAGTCTAGAGAAATATCGACGTTGCGCGCCGAATGAGTCAGAGCGCCGATCGAGATGCCCGACACGCCTGCGATGAGATAGTCGGCAAAAGTATCTGAGTCGATGCCTCCCGATACCTCTATATATAGATCATCATGGGCGAGGCCTCTGTCGACTCGGGCAAAAGTCACAGCCTGCCGCACTTGCTCGGGACTAAAGTTGTCCAGCATCACTCTCTGCGCACCACAATCGAGGGCTTGCTTAAGTCCGTCTAAGGTGTCGACTTCGATCTCGATAAAGAGCGCTTTGCCGTCGGGATCGGCTGCACGCGCCATTTGCATGGCTTGTTCGATGCTGCCCGCTGCAGCGATGTGATTGTCTTTAAGCATGATCGCGTGCGCCAGGCTAAAGCGGTGATTGGTGCCACCGCCGGCCTGTACCGCGTATTTGTCTAGCAGTCTCAGTCCAGGCATTGTCTTGCGCGTATCGAGCACTTGCAGATTGACGCCCTTGCTCACGGCGATGTCGACAAAGCTACGCGTCATTGTCGCTACGCCAGACATGCGTTGCATGAGATTGAGCATGGTGCGCTCGGCGATTAGTATGAGATCTGCCGGACCGGTCAGTGTGGCGATGCGCGTGCGAGGCAAGCCATTGGGTGGTGTGCAACTTATATAAGTGCCATCTTGAGCATGATGCTCGATGGAGATGCGCGGCAAGTCGCTCTGCCTGTCTAGGGCCGCACACAAAGCACCCATTGCAATCTCGATCATCGGTAGGCCTGCGACACAAGCGTCTTGCTTGAGCAAAAAATCAGCCTCGATGATCTTGTCTGCGTTTTTTTCTTGCGATGCAAAAATGCCTGCCGTGGGATCGCCAAGCAAAAAAGGCATGACAAGTGAATCCGGGTTTACCAGATCTTCTATCAAAATCAAATCGAGCAGCTTGTCAAGCAGTATGCTTTTGTAATAGTTTCCGCCTGTTATGGCTTCTCTTGCGGCTTTTAGAGTTTCAATTGTCATGGTAATTTTCATTTTGCAAATAATTGAGTTTAGGTTAATATGAGAAATCTAAAAAGTAGCAACCGAGCTGGAGCCGGTACGGGGTTTTTCATGGAGTCTAGATCTAAAGGCAAAGTGCCGTATTTGGTCTCCGTGTTTATCCTCCAGATCGTCCTCCTCGCCTGTCTACAGTCATCGGCCAGCTCATTGACTCCTGCATACAGCAGTCTACAGCGTAGCCGGGATGCACTGCTCGATCAGAGACGTTATCTCCAGTCTGAGGCCGACCGCCTCGCTGCCAAGATCGCCGATCTGCAGAGACAGCAAGACACGGTCAACAGCTACCTGCGTGACAACGACCGCGCCCTGCGCGATGTCGAGTCAGCGATGCGACGCTAAGCACCACGGAGCAGCACCATGCGCGATCTCATATCAGCATCCTTATCTCTGACTACTCTCAGTCTGGCTATTTTTACTGCGAGTACTCTCTCCGGTGCCGCTGCTTACGCCGAGAGCGAGAGCAAGCCTGATAGCAAGGCCAATAGCAAAAAGGTCTGTCACGTCAAGTGCAACGATCCTCATGCTGCTTGCTCCGAGTCAGAGAAGGTCATCGAGGCGCTCCAGCATTTGACCCGCCTGATCTCGCAAGGCGATTTTAACGATCTTGCCCAGCATCTCGATGCGGACGTCACCACCTTTGATGACACCAGCAAAAAGCTGGTGACAGGTCGTGAGGCCGTCATCGCCAATCTCAAGGAAAAATGGGAGAGAGCCCACAAACGCGCACAAAACGACGTGGTCTCCTATACCATCGACAGTCCTTATGCTCAGGTCAAGGGCGACACTGCAACAGTTACCTTTATCGCTCGCAAGGTCATCGGCGGACCCAACCCCGCCACCTATGTCTCGCATAGCACCGATGTTTTCAAAAAAGAGGGCGACCGCTGGGTAGCCATCCATTACATCGGCAGCTGGAAAAAAGTGTCGGGCTAATTAAGATTCAGATTTAGATCTAGATCTAGATTTAGACCTAGTTTCTGGCCAGATTTTTATTGCAGCACGTACTCGAGGCCTTCGGCATAGACTCGCGCATCGGGCACTCCATGCTGGTCTTCTATCTCGATCAGCTTTGCCTGGTAACCGTCTTTTTCGAGAGCCTCCACCATTTCTTTTTGCAAGATCGGCTTGATTACATGATCTTTGGTACTGGAGATGATTGCATACTTGACGGTACGGGGCACCTCGCGCAGATGCTTGATTAGACTGCGACGCTCATAAGGCGCCGGATCGACTGCCGGATCGCCAAGCCCTGTCAGCATGCCGTTTTTGACTAGGGTTGACGTCGTCTCATAGACCTTGAGCAGATCACCCGATCCTTCGCTCGAGACCACTCCGGCTATCTTGCTCTTGACCTCCGGACAGGCGAGCGCAGAATAAGCCAGAGAGGATATGCCGCCCATCGAAGTGCCCATGATGATGATCTTTTTGATCGGGTAGCGCTGCAGCACTTCTTTGATGTTTTGATCTACATCGGCCAGAGCCGCGTCATTGAGCCAGGAACTCGAGGCGCGATAGGGCAGAGAGAGGACGATGGCTTCTGGTTGTTTTTCGGAGATAGCCTGATAGATGGTCTTGTTTTTTGGCGAGACAAAGGGCTCCAGCGCGCTAGAACCCATGCCATGCAGATAGACCACGAGCACATTGTCATCGATAGCGCCGAGCGCTGCAGGCGTCATGCAGGCGTATTCTTCGAGCAGGCCATCCACATGCGAGATAAACCTGTGTTTTTCTGGCGCGCCCACGGTCTGGTCGCCTGAGTACATCTGCGCCGTCCGGATAGAAGTGAGATTTTGCTGCATGATGTCGCAGCGCTTTTTGTACTTTTTGACGCTAGAGGCCTGCACTAAAAAGAGTATAAAAAACACGATCCCGGCGATAGCCACCAGGCTAACGACGACTGTGTAGGCGACAAATATTCTTTTTTTCAAGCTCTCCGACATAGCCCTTATTTTTGTAGGTGAAAGAGTAAAATGCAATGGTCGCGCACGTATTGAAGCAAAGCGAGACAAAAGGGTGATATCAAGCAGTGACGCAAGGCCCGCAAGACCCGCAAGACATAAATAGATCTCCCAAGGGCCGCGCCCGCGAGCTGCTGATCGTCCAGCGCAAACTCGTCATCGCTCTTTTGTGCATCGTCTTTGCCTGCTTTGCCGTCATGGTCATCAATTATTTTGCCGATATCTTTCGCATCCTCGGCATTTCCGTCCTGATCGCCTATCTCTTTTATGCGCTCGTGGACTGGCTCAACAAGCACATCCCCAATCGTGCCGCCTGCGTCTTTATCATCTACAGCCTCGTCATTTCGCTCCTGGTATTTTTGGCGGTTACTTTTGTCCCGACTGTTTTTTACCAGGTGCACCAATTGAGCAACTGGTTGTTTGGTCAGATCCCCAACATCATCCATCGCCTCAGCATCTGGGTCAAACCGGTCGACGACCAGCTCCACAGTCTGCAGATCAACGCAAAGGCCCTCGACCTCCTGGCCGGTCTGGCTCAGACCATGCCCAGCCCCGATCCAAGCTTTATCATCAACAGGATGAGTGAAATGGCCATGTCCACCATGACCTGGTCTGTTTATGGTCTGTCCATCCTCGTGTTGTCTTTTTACTTTTTGCTCGACGGGCACGGCATGTCGGAGAGGGTGATCAGTCTCTTTCCTAAGCGTACTCGTGTCGGCATGTCGACCATGGCTTCCGAGATCGACTCCAATCTGCAGTCTTTTTTTAGAGGGCAGGTGGTCATGGCCGTGGCTTTCGCACTCGTCATGCTGGCCATCTATCTGGCTCTGGGCGTACCGTTTGCCCTGGTACTCGCCCTTATCCTGGCCTTTTTTGAAGTCATCCCAGTAATCGGTCCGCCCATGGGCTTTATCCCAGTCATTTTCGTCGTCGCCCTCAATGGCCTCGACAACATACATATCGAGCGCATCTGGCAGGTCGTCCTGCTTTTGATCGTGATCAATGTCGCCCAATGGCTCAAGGACAATGTCGTGGCGCCACGCTATATCGGCAATGCCGTGGGCCTGCATCCGGTCATCATATTTCTCGCCATACTGGTGGGATCAAAAGTAGACGGCCTGCTCGGCGTCATCTTTGCCATACCGGCAGCCTCTGCCATCAATGTGATCGGCAGCTATCTGATCCGCATCGCTCGTGGAGACATGCGTGCAAAGGCCGTAGTCGACTCGATTACGCCGGATCTGGACTAAGGAGTCTTGTGGGTGGCTTCAAACTTTTTTTGGGTCTTGATCGCGTCTTTTTTGCTCTGCTTGGCGATCTGATCCGGAGTCAATAGCTCATCGCCGGCGCTGGACTTGATGACGGACTCGGCAATGCTATTTTGCAACAATAGACCGAGAATGATGCAAATAATCAATCCGCCGATCATCAGCTTGGTGTTGCTTGACATGCTTTTATCCTCGATCCTCTTGGTTGGCCGTAAAAAGAGATACTAAAAACCGATTATAGTCTCACTTGCACCGCCAGTCTACTAGCTACCATAGATATGCCCCTCTCATAGTATTATGGGTGCCGGCAAATACCGTAAAGGGACACAAAGTGAACAATCCTCAGGCAGCCCCAAATCCTCAGGTCACAGCCATGAGCGGAGCCGCTAAGGCACTCGTGCAAAACATGGGCCATGCGCTCGTCGGCCAGTCAAAGTCCGCGAGACTCGCAGTGGTCGCTCTTTTGGCAGGCGGTCATGTATTGCTAGAGGACGTCCCGGGCGTAGGCAAGACCCTGCTCGCCAAGAGCCTTTCGGGCTCGATCAAGGGGAGTTTCAAGCGCATACAGTGCACCCCCGACCTCTTGCCCTCCGATATCTCCGGCATCAATCTCTTTGATCAAAAGACCCAGGCCTTCAACTTTGTCCCTGGTCCCATCTTTACCAATATCCTCCTGGTAGACGAAGTCAACCGCGCTACACCACGCACCCAGTCCGGCCTACTCGAAGCCATGGAAGAAGGACAGGTCACTACAGACGGTATCACTCGCCAATTGCCTTCGCTCTTTTTTGCCATCGCCACCCAGAACCCCATCGAGCATCACGGCACTTTCCCCCTGCCTGAGGCACAACTCGATCGTTTTATGATCTGCATGTCGATGGGCTATCCCCAGGCTGAAAGCGAAGCAGAGATCATCAAAAAGACCATGAAAGAAGGCGCGTTTCAGGTAGCGCCGGTACTCTCGGTCGAGGACGTGCTCGCCGCGCGGCAGGCCGTCAAAAAGATCTTTGTGCATGACGCTCTGGTCAATTACATCGTCCAGATAGTGCAGGCCACCCGCCGCCATCCCTCGATCCTGCTCGGAGTCAGCCCTCGCGGCTCCCAGCTCCTGGTCAAGGCTGCGCAAGCCCAGGCCTTTATCGATGGACGCGACTTTGTCAATCCCGACGATATCAAGACTCTCGCACCATACGTCTTTGGCCACCGCATCGTCCCCAAAGTAAAAACCAATAAAGTGAGCCATGGAGAACTCATCGAAAAAATCCTTGAGACCGTCGCCGTCCCAGCTTAGGCAGACGCAAGCGACACCGGGACCGGCAGGCAAGCCTCCCGAGATAAAGCCGCAACTCGCCAGTCGTGATGCGCTCTCCACCGAAATGGACAAGATGAGCGAGCACCAGGCTACCGGTGGTGCTTATCTGCGAGTGCCCATGCCTCGCGGTTATGCTGTCTATCTGGAGCTCCGCCAGATCAAGATAATACTGGTAGCGGTGGCACTCTACATATTTGCGGCCTTTGCCGCCAGCGAGTGGATCTATCTCTTGTCCGCGGCCTTTTTAGTCACATTACTCCTGGGCATGGTCCTGCCCGTGCTGTCGCTATCGGCTCTGCGCGCTGATTATGCTCTGCCCAATGAGGTCTCCCCCACCGAATCAGCCAATATCGAGATTTATCTGAGCAAGAGATTTTTCTTACCTTTTCTGACGCGGTTTTTTTCGATCAATGCCCTGCGCCTCACTATCAATATGGCTAAGCGCGCACCGCAGGGGCAGCCGTCGCTTGCGGTCTTTAGGCCCGACCCCGTCTATATAGATGAGTTGGCCGACGACTCGTGGTTTAGATTTAACTCGCCAGGTCTCAAGCGTGGCGTGTATTTTATGCGTTCGCTCGAGGTCATGACCTGCTATCCGCTTGGCGTGGCCTTTTGGTCGCGCACCTTGCCCTTTGCCGAAGCGCAGCCTGAGCATGAGCCTCAGTCTATATCTAAATCTGAGCCTGAGCCCGAGCCGGAGGTACTGCTGGACTCAGCAAATCCTGAGGAGCAGCCTGGTCCGGCGCGCCATGACAGCCGCCCCCGCAGCATCACCGTCTACCCCCAGATGACCACATCCGTGGGCAACTTTCTCAATAACCTCACAGGCGTACTCTCGCCGATGGGCCATCCCTCGGCCAACTCCATGATCACGCACCAGTCGTCGAGTTTTCGCAGCGTCCGCGAGTTTCGCTCAGGTGACAGTCTCCGGCACATCCACTGGCGCTCGACTGCCCGCCTCGGGGCCATGCAGGTCCGAGAGTTTGACTCCGAGATGCTCCCCGTCTTTGACGTCCTCCTCAATCTACGTGCCAACTATCGCACTGCCGATCAGTTTGAGCTGGCCGTGATGACGGTCAATTCGCTCATCCATCTGGGCTATAGTCTCGGCCATATGCCCAACCTCATTTTGCACCCGCCTTTTCAGTCTCCTGAGGTGCAGGCTCTGATGTTTGACCTGCCGCAGATGCCGCCAGGCCTGGGATTGATGGCAGAAATATTGGCGAGGGTGGAGCCCATCACTAGAGTGGCGGCCAACCGCAAGAGTTTTGACGAGCCTGTCAAAACGGATAATAAAAAATGGGAAGAAGTAAGCCTCAGGCCGCTTGTGACCTTATTGCCATCGTCAGAAAAAATCATGAAATATAGTCCCGGCCGTGGCGACATAGTGTGCATGCCGATAGACTTGCTGGAGATATCGCCGGATTGGCAGACCGAGGTGGATGACAGGCTGGATCAGGGGCCGACTACCGGTAATGTTATCGGCCGGGTAGAATGGGAAGATGACCTCGAGGGGCTATAGGCATGAGCGATCGCGATAAGGCAGTAGCCGAGGATAGCATCCCCCTTAGAGTTATCGTGTTTTTGATGACGATACTCTGCATTGGCGCCAGTTGTGCCATGACGCGGACGATGTGGCCGGTGACGGTGCTGTCTCTGGTTTTGGCTTGTACTGGTTCGGTAGTCGCTTATCAAAACCGCTACCAAAAGATCGCCTGGATGCAATACGTGGTGGTCGTGGGCGTGCTAGGGGCCGGCGCCAATGCAGTGATGGAATTTATGAATCCATCCAACAATGCCGCGGACTTTTGGGGCCCGATCGTGCATTTTGTCGCCTGCACCTTTGCCCTGCATACTTTTGATCTCAAAAGCCGTGCCGACGTCAATCTATCGGCTCTACTAGGCGCGATGATCCTTTGCTTTCTCTCGCCGATAGTAAGTGGTGTCGCATTTGGCGGCGTGGTCATGGCTTATATCTGCCTCGGGACCATCATGCTGTATTTTGATTGTCTCTCGCGCTCCCGCACTAGTTGGTTGCAAAAGCCCATGGCCAGCGCGCCTCAGATCAATATGTCGACCGCCCGCCGCAGCATGCGCGGCAGTGCCCAGCTCGGTCTCTTGATCCTGCCCATCGTCTCGATATTTGCTTTTTTGATGGTGCCGCGTACCGACAACATCATCGACATACTGATGTCCAGCCTGCGCAACATGGATCTCTCCCGCTTGCAGAGATTATTGCCGCGCCTGAGCGTCCCCACTCCCGATACCACTCCGCGTGCACCATATACGATGCCCACTCGTGGCACTAACGGCAAGGGTGGCAAGGCTCCTGGTGCCGATCGAGCGATCTCGCGGGATACCAATAGCGATGGCAGTGTCAAAGCCTCAGCCAAAGCAGAGCCGCCAAAAAAAGAAAACCCATCACCCAAACCAGAAAATAAAGAAGAAAAAACCGCGGTCAATCCCGAGCAAAATAAGCCCGAGATTAAGGCTAAGCCCGAGCCCAAGGGCCAAGGCAAAAGCGAGCCGGACAAAAAGCCTGGCGATAAGACCGTAGATAAAGATCAAAAAAATCCCAAAGATAAAAAGCAGGCCGGTCAAAACACAGGCATCAGACCTGGTGCCATGGGCAGCAAAAAAGATCGCCTGGCCGACGGCAGTCCCGTGGCAGGCAGCGACGGCACATCAAGCAGTGGCGCCGGTGGTGATGTCAAAGCCGGCGGTAATGGCTCCGGCACCAATGGCAAAGACGGCAAATCGGGCTCCGGAGGCAATAAGGGCAAGAGCACAAAAGGCATGTCCTGGAGCCAGATCCTGTCAACCGAGCTCGACAACGCTCCCGATCTATCAAGCAACAATGCCGTCGATGAGATCCTCCTCTTTAGAGTGACCTCACCTCGTCTCGTCAATCTCCGCACTCGCTCCTACGATAGCTTTGATGGTACGCGCTGGTCTTCGTCCAAGGCGCCTGGATCGGGCAAGCATGTGAGAGAGCAGTTATTTCAGATCGATGCGCTGTCCGCCGCGGTCAAGGCCGATCCCGGCAAGGACGAGGAGCAATTGAGCGAAGAAGAGCAGGCCGATCAGGAACTCGCCGAAGAAAAACTAAAAGAAATGCAGGGCGATGATCTCGGCTTTGGGCCTGATGTCGATGCTAGATGGATCTTTGAAAAGCCAGAAAAGCCCACTTTTAAAGTGACAATGGCCAACCCACTCATGGTACCTAAGATGGTGCCTACCGTCGAAGTCACCCAGAGCGTCGAAGCCACCGCCGACTGGGACGATTCGATCCCTGGCGGCTGGTACCCACAGACAGTAGGGTATTTTGGCCGCAACCTGATCGTCTCCGAAGACGGCTCCATCAAAGGCTCCGAACCGATCAAAAAAGGCTCTCATTACAAGATCTCATCGCAGATCCCCATGTACGATCTCGAGACGATGCGCGCTGCGCCAGGCATCTCCCCTGACCGCGAAGCCGCCATCCGTGACCGCCTCAGCAACTATCTACAAGTGCCCGATACTCTGTCTGAGGCCTGTGTCGATTTTGCCAACGATCGCGTCGGCACGACCGGCAACTGGTATCTGCAAGCCGAGCGTCTCTGCGATGCCATCCGCAATGTCGGCACTTATGAGTCGCACAAGGCCGATGACTTTAAAGCCGCGCACGATCGCATCGCGCAATTGATCTTTCACTACAAAAAAGGCAATAGCAAAGATTTTGCCACTGCTTTTACCGTGCTTGCTCGCAGCATCGGTCTGCCCGCGCGCGTAGTCACAGGCTTTAATCCTGGCAAACAAAACACGTTTTCGGGTTTCCGAGAGATAACCACCCACGACCACATGACCTGGTCCGAGGTATACATCCCCGACTATGGTTGGGTGCCCTTTGATGCCACTCCCAATGGTGTCATGCCCATGCTCGAAAGACCGCACAACTATTCGCTGGGCAGCCTGCAAAAATATCTGGAGGAAACCGCCGGCCTCGATGACAACGGTCCCGAATTGACTCCACGCAAGGCCGCCACATGGTTTGCCATGGGCTTCACCGTGCTCATCACCCTCGCAGCCCTCGGTTTTGCTCTCTGGTCTTTCCTCAAAAAACTAAAGCGCGACCGTGAGCTCGCCCTCCTGCGTGGCCCCGAGGGCCGCATCTATCTCGCCCTGATGAAGGACCTCAAAAAGGCTCGCATCAACCGTTTTGCTCATGAGACCATCAACCAGTACGTGGAGCGCCTGGAAAATCTGTCGCAAAAGGGCCACAGGTCCAAGTCTCCAAAGCCCGCCAATCCTCGTAAAAAAGCCGAAGGCGCTCCGATCGTCGTAGACTCGATGCTACCTGTGGCTCTGAGCGACTTTCTCGATGCTTATGAGGCCGTGCACTTTGGCAAAAAGACCAAGCAGCTGGATCAGCTGCAGGGCAAGGCTGATGCGGTCCGCAAGCATCTCGGCAATCGTAAATGAATAAGAATGCTTGACAGTCGGGATTTTTGGGGCGCTGATGGCTTACAATGGCAGATATGCAGTCACCAGATCCGTCAAATTCGCGAAAGACTACCGAGATCAAGCGTTCGGATGCGCTAGAAGCATTGATCGCGCAGGGCGTCAAAGACACCACCGCACCAAAGTTTGATGATACGGTAGCTATTGATATTAACGAGATGAAGCTCGTGCCCATGGGGCTTGCAGGCGGCGAAAAGACCGCGCCCGTGGAGACAGAGGCCGATAACAAAAAGGTCAAGCCGACTCTGATCGATGCGGCCGTGCCTGGCGCGGCGACTGATCCGAGTGGCGCCTCAGTGCCTGCAGATGCTGCGCCGCCGAGGCCTTCGCCCAGGACCACGCAGTCCAATCTCGCGCCGATCTCGCCACTGGCTCCGACCTCGCTGTCCGACCCCAATTTTTATATCAATCGCGAGCTGAGCCTCCTGGCCTTTCAGTGGCGAGTCCTCGAAGAAGCCTTTGACGAAACCAATCCGCTCCTCGAGCGTTTTAGATTTTTGTCGATCGTGGGCTCCAACCTCGAAGAGTTTTTTATGGTCCGCGTCGCTGGCCTCAAGCGGCAGATCGAGTCCGGGTCTACGAGCACAGGGCCTGATGGCCTCTCGCCCACCGATCAACTGGATGCAGTAAGCTCCGAAGTAACCAAATTGTTTGTCAACGCCCAGCAGTGCCTGCGGGACAGTCTCCTGCCGG
>Ga0233438_10005097_pt1 | contig 11203 bp, 9 predicted proteins | sample SI_123_September_FD_182720 | JGI IMG/M metagenome (GOLD analysis project Ga0233438, IMG submission 182720) | Seawater microbial communities from Saanich Inlet, British Columbia, Canada - SI_123_September2016_10_MG | ecosystem: Environmental > Aquatic > Marine > Inlet | place: Canada: British...
CACAGGCCCTCACCATCTACGGCCGAAAACCTGTGCTTGAGGCGCTTTCTGACGCCTCATTGACGCCCAGGAAACTGCACCTGGCTCAGAGTAACAAGCCGGGAGAAATTGTAAGGCAGATTCAGAGCGCAGCCAAAATTAGAGGCGTGGATATTCAAACACACGACCGCGGTTCGCTCTCTCGCATTTCACGCAACGGCAAGCAAGATCAGGGCGTGGCGTTGGACTTGTTTTGCCCCCAGTTTAATTCGTTGACGTCGTTCTTAAGTGCGCTTGAAACTGAAAAAACGTCAGACTTTAGAGGAGTTCTTCTCGACGGCGTGACTAACCCGCAGAACGTTGGCATGACAATCAGGTCGTGTTGTGCAGCAGGAGTGGATGCAATTTTTTATCCAAAAAAGTCAGTCGCCGCACTGGGCCCGTTGGTCATTAAAGCCTCAGCCGGCACGGTTTTTAGCGCCCCAATTGTTCAATGTGATGACGCTTTAAGCTGCGTCACCGAACTTCAAAGTCGGGGATTTCAAATTGCCGTTATGGACGGGGGCGCAAAGACTTCGTTGTTCGACTACCACCCCGACACCGCGACGGTTTATGTCTTGGGGGGCGAGACGGACGGCGCAAGCCCTCAAACAATGAGAGCCGCCAATCTGTCGTTGCATATCCCCATGAAAAATGGCGTTGAATCACTTAATGTGGCGGTTACAGCGGCGCTCGTTGCGTTTTACAGGCATTAGACGAGCGCCTTTGGAACGGACGACGACCCATTATTGATCGCCGAGAGCCGCAACTTCTGGCGCATCTGCCGTCCCGTTCTCAACAGCCAACCAAGCCTGTCGCAACACGTAGTGTCGAATCGCCTCAATCTCTTCGTCATCGATAATGTCTGAGAACCCCACCATACCGTTGTCGGTCAGCGCGCCATCGCGAACAATGGCAGCCCAAGAGTCTTCATTGGCCGATATGCCAGACCACCGCAAATCAGGTATGACGCCAGAGCTAATGGCGTAGGCGCCGTGACAGAACTGACAGTTCTCAGCAAAGCGTTGCATACCGAGCTGCCATGTCTCAGCATCACCGACAAGCGGCGCCTTTGGACTTTCGACAACTAAATAGTCTAGCGGCGATGGAAGCTCGGCCTTACCGCCGAGTTTCATGGTAACAATGCGTCCGGGCTCTGGAGTCACGGGCTTCTCCAACGCCGCACCGTAAATCATCATGGAAACATTGCCCCATCCCGACAACACCGACACGTATTGTTCACCGTCGAGTTCGTAAGTCATCGGTGCTGCGGCTGCGTCACCCACTAATCGCTGAGTCCACATGCGCTCACCTGTTTCAGCGTCATACGCGACAAACTCACCCCGCTTATTTCCCTGAAAAACCAGCCCTCCGTCGGTACTCAAGGTGCCGCCGTTAAAGGCTTGGGGAAAAGGTACTATCCAAGCCGGCTCACCTGCCACCGGATCCCAAGCGACAAGACTTCCGCCATCGAGCGTTTGCGTATAAGCGATCGTACCTTTCGGGAATTCGTACGCCCAGGCTGACGCTGAGTCATAACCCGTATTCCAGTGGCTCTTGGCACTTCGGGCAGCATCGTTATCAACGTAAACGTAGGGCAATGCGAGATTAGTAGGGATGTAGACGAGACCCGTCTTGGGATTAAATGACATCGGATGCCAGTTGTGAGCCCCTGTGGGACCAGGCACAACCACCATATTGTCCAGTTCGATTGCCTCTTGAGTGATCACAGGCCGACCATTCTCGTCGATCTCGCCAGTGGTCCAATTCTGCTCAGAGAACGGTGTCGCCGATAAAAGCTCTCCATCTCGAGCATCAAGCACGTAAAAGAAGCCGTTCTTGGGCGCCTGCATGACCACTCGGCGGCTCGCGCCATTTTCTCCAAGCGGAAGATCTGCAAGCACCATTTGTTGAGTCGCCGTAAAGTCCCACTGATCACGCGGTGTTGTCTGGTAATGCCACCGATACGCGCCAGTATCCGCGTCAAGCGCGAGTACGGAGGACAAGAATAGGTTGTCATACGCACCACCAAAATCCCCCTCAGGGTCGCGTATAGACGCATTCCAGGGCGAGCCATTTCCAACGCCCACGAGCACCTGGTCATTCACTGTGTCGTAGACAATAGAGTCCCAGGCAGTGCCACCGCCGCCGTCGGTTGTCCAAGCGCCAGTGTCACCCCAGCTGTCATTCGCCAGCTCAGCAAAAATCGCATCTGACGCAGCGCCATCAGGCTCTTTATTTGGGTTGGGGACCGTATAAAAGCGCCACTCGAGGTCACCGCTCTCGACGTTGTAGGCGGTGACGTAACCTCGCACACCCAACTCCGCGCCCGAGTTTCCAATGATCACCTTGTTCTTGAAGACTCTCGGCGCGCCCGTAATGGTATAAGGCTTTGATTGATCGACTGTAACGTTACTCCACAGCACCTCACCGGACGCGGCATCGAGCGCTTCTAATCGACCATCAAATACGCCGACAAAGACCTTGCCGTTATGTACAGCAACCCCTCTATTGACAACATCGCAACAGCCTTTAGCCGCATCTTCACCCGATACCTCTGGGTCGTACGTCCACAACTCTTTTCCCGTTCTCGCATCGATGGCGTAAACAACGGACCAGGAGCCCGTCACATACATGACGCCATCCACCACGATCGGGGTGGCTTCTGCCCCCCGCGGTTTATCCATTTCGTAAACCCAGTCCACGCCGAGATCTTGAATCGTATCGCCGTTAATAGACGCCAACGATGAGTGACGTGTCTCGTCGTACGAACCGCCATAGCTCAACCACATCTCCGGCTCTTGAGCGGCATTCATAATTCTCTGAGTGTCGACGGCGGCAACGCTTGCGGGAGCGTCCCCAACTTTCGGAGTGGTAGGCGTCTGTGGAGTGTCAGCGTCACCGCAGGCGGCAACCAGGCTCGTGACAAATAAAGTGGTGATTACATTTTTATAGGACATTGCTACAACCTCAGAGCTGTCGTTTTTATATCTCTGAGTCTAGCCAATGTGTTCGTCTTGTGGAACCACTGTTATTTGCTAAGAAACCCCATTGCATCCTCTAACCCGCCTAAGGTCAGCGGATACATTTTCTCTTCCATCAGCTGATTCGTAATAGCAATAGACTGCGTGTATTGCCACTCGTCCTCAGGAACAGGGTTTAGCCAGACACACTTTTCGTAGGTAGAGCGTAACCGCTCCAGCCACAGTGCACCTGGCTCTTCGTTCCAGTGCTCGACACTGCCACCGGGCTGAACAATCTCATACGGTGACATCGAAGCATCGCCCACAATCACAACTTTGTAATCGTGCCCAAACTTATGCAGCACATCGTGCAATGCCGTCCGTTGGTTATGGCGCCGAATATTATTTTCCCACACGTTGTCGTACAGGAAGTTATGGAAATAAAAATGCTTGAGATGTTTAAACTCGGTTCTCGCAGCTGAAAACAGCTCTTCACACACCTTGACGTGCGGATCCATCGAGCCACCAACATCGAGAAACAATAGGACCTTCACGGCGTTATGGCGCTCGGGCACCATCTTAATGTCCAGCAGGCCGGCGTTACGTGCGGTCGAACTGATGGTGTCGTCCAAGTCGAGCTCGTCCGCTGATCCCGTTCTTGCGAATTTACGCAGTCGTCGTAAGGCAACCTTGATATTTCGTGTGCCGATTTCAACGCCGTCGTCTAGATTTTTAAAATCTCGGCGATCCCAGACTTTGACGGCTTTTTTATTCTTACCCTGTCCCCCGACACGAATACCCTCGGGATGAAAGCCATCATTGCCAAACGGTGACGTGCCGCCGGTACCGACCCACTTGTTTCCGCCCTCGTGACGCTTTTCCTGCTCTTCTAGACGCTTCTTAAACTCGTCAATCAGCTTCTCTAAGCCGCCCAATGATTCGATTTTCGCTTTATCTTCATCCGAGAGCTGTTTGACGAACTCGGATCGGAGCCAATCGTCTGGGATCAGTGCTTCAATAACATCATCAACACCTTCCAGATCTCTGAAATGAAGGCCGAACGCGCGATCAAAACGATCGTAATACTTCTCGTCCTTCACCATTACGGCGCGAGATAGGTTGTAAAAGTCGTCGATATTGCCAAACACCAGCTGCTGATTCATGGCAGCCAATAGGTCCAACAGCTCCCTCGGCGTTACCGGAACTCCACCGTCTTTGAGCGCCTGGAAAAAATTTACCAGCATCGGTGCGCTCCTTACTGATTGCTCTCGCGTCGATGCATAAACGCCAGTCGTTCGAGTAACTGTACGTCCTGCTCGTTCTTAACCAGCGCGCCGTACAAGGGCGGTATCGCTTTTGTCTGATCTCGATTCTTGAGGACTTCATCCGGAATATCATCCGCCATAAGCAGCTTGAGCCAATCGATCAGCTCAGAGGTCGATGGCTTCTTTTTGAGCCCAGGGATGCCCCTTAACTCAAAGAACACCTCAAGGGCTTCTTGTACGAGATCTTGCTTGATCGTCGGGTAATGAACATCAATGATTTGCCGCATGGTCTCGCGATCTGGAAAGTTTATGAAGTGAAAGAAACAGCGACGTAGGAACGCGTCTGGCAATTCCTTCTCGTTATTTGACGTAATTATAATGACGGGACGATGGCGTGCTTTGATCGTCTCACCCGTCTCGTAAACAAAAAACTCCATCCGGTCGAGCTCGACCAGCAAGTCATTCGGGAACTCGATGTCGGCCTTGTCGACCTCATCAATGAGGAGCACGACCTGCTCGTCCGCATCGAAGGCCTCCCACAGCTTGCCACGCTTAATGTAGTTGGCAATGTCGTGAACACCCTCGCCTCCCAGCTGAGAGTCTCTAAGTCGCGAGACCGCGTCATACTCATAGAGACCTTGTTGCGCCTTGGTGGTCGACTTAATGTGCCATTGTATAAGTCTCATTCCCAGACCCGATGCGACCTCCTCGGCCAGCATGGTTTTGCCCGTTCCGGGCTCTCCCTTAATCAGCAGTGGCCGTTGCAGTGCGACCGCGGCGTCAACCGCCATTCTGAGGTCGTCGGTGGCTACATAATTGTCAGTGCCCGTAAATTTCATAGTACAGCTCCATACAGTCGAGGCGAGAGATTAACGGATGATTCCGAGGTTTACGAGTCGTTTTGAGCAGGTCCCGCGATCATAACCCTACGCTGAGTCAGGACGAGAAGTGGACAAACGTCCAGACACCAGAGCTACGCCAACACCGACGAGGCCACTGATAAAAAGCATAATAAAGGCCGGCGTCGCGGCTGCAACACCGCCGGCAAAGAGGAGATTAAAGAGGCCCGTCACCAACGCGGGTGCGATCGTTGTCATCTCTGATGATGCGTAGCTGGGCGCAAGTAAAATTCCCGTCACGAGACCTGTAGCAACGCGTGCCAAGATCGGAGGTAGCCGGCTGAACCAAAGGACGTAGAGCATGCGACAACCCACAACAGCCGCAAGGGCATAGACAACGAGAGCGATGAGGTAGCTAGTGGGAGTCATCATTGGGCGTATACTCAGACGGCGGTATTTGAAGATAATACCCTTTATCAGATATCCCCTCGAGCACTTCGGCGCCGGTACAGCGGGCCAACTGTCTATCGGGCGACACCTCGATCTCTAAAATTACCCGTAACTCGCCCAGCAACTGCAGTAATGCCTCTGGCAATTCGTCAGTGGGCATGTCTGAGGGCATGTAAAGATAGGTGCCTGCTTTTCTAGCAGCCCCAAAAACGGTTATCGGTCGGTTCGTGGTAACGCTCATAATTTCCTTTCCCCCTCACTCGTAAAATGTTTCATAACAGCTGGAAAATAAAGCCAAAGCGAGACAGCTCGCACGAGGACAAAAACAACCATCGCCCACCACAACCCTATGAGCCCAAAGTAGCTACCCAACCACGCGATTGCACACAGAAATACCACCGTCGAGCCCAGCGATGCGTTGCGCATTTCGCGTGTTCGCGATGTCCCAATAAAAAGACCATCCAACTGAAACGCAGGAAACGAGGCCAGTACATAGGCTGCACAAACCGGTAGCAGTGTCGTTGACAGGACAACGACCTCTTCGAGGTTCGTAAGTGCGCGAATTAGGGCTTCCCCCGATAACAGTACCAGAGCAGACAATCCAATGGCGGCAATAGCGGCCAGCCACGTCGTTCGACGTAACACCATGGTAAACGTCGCTTGGTCCTTCGCGCCATAACTGCGTCCCGACAGTGACTCAGCAACGTAAGCGAAGCCATCCAAGAAGAACGCCGTGAACGCCATAATTTGCAGAACAATATGCGTCGCAGCTAAGGCAACGACTCCAAATTTAGCCGCCTCATTCGTGAAAAAGGAAAACGCGAAAACCAGTAGTAAGGTGCGCACCATAATGTCCGTGTTTGCACTTAACAGAGCAACCAGTTGTGAGTACTGCCTCAGCCGCTTCCAGGGCCAGAACGTCCGCCACTCGGACGACACAGCGTGGTTCTCCACAAGGAACCGTTTTAGTCGATAAAAACCCAATCCGCAGGTAATGACCTCTGCCACGACAGTCCCACCTGCAATCCCCACTGCGCCCAGTCCAAGCACCCCCGCGGCTAAAACATCGAGCACCATGTTTAAGCCGTTCATGAATAACTGGAGCTTTAGCAGTTCTCTCGCCTGCCCCAGACCGATCCAAACGCCCATGATCACGAATATCATCAAGGTCGCAGGAGCGCCCCAGATCCGGGTATAAAAGTAAGACTGCGCGACCGCCTCCACTGACTCATCGCCCGATAACAGCTGAAAACTCAGAAGCCCAATAGGCCATTGCAAGATCAGCAAGAGCAAACCGACAGCGACAGCGATAAGGCATGCCCGGCCGAAGATCGCGCGCACCTCGGTTTTGTCACCTGCGCCATCGGCCCGAGCAATAAAGCCCGTGGTGCCCATACGCAAAAAGCCAAAGCTCCAGTAAACGAATGAAAAAATGAGTGCACCGAGGGCAATCGCTCCCAAGTCGACAACCGAGCCTGTATTTCCAATGACCGCGGTATCAACAATACCCAGTAAGGGTACAGACGCATTGGCCACGATAAACGGCCACGCCATTGAGAGTAAGTGACGGTAACTTAGGTGAATCGGCTTGAGCTCCACTGACCGCGCTTACTGTTGAACTTGCAGCGGCGGCGTCGACTCGGAGAGCGTGTTTAAAAGCGCCTCAACAACAGCGTCGTAACGCCAGCCTAATAGGGCTGAAGGCAACGGGTTTTGTTGGAAATAGCACTGTACGAGCAGCTCAATATCCTTATTGGCCAATAAAATTTCGGGCGCCACGCCCAACACCTCGGCTCGTACCTTGACCACAGAACCGAGCTTGATCATCCACTCTTTTTCGCGCGATTTTGCTGGAGCTTCCCAGAGATTTGTCGCTGGCGGAGCCAAGGAATCTGCATTTTCAATCACGCCCAGTATTGCAGTACCTCGCTTACGAATAACCGTCTCATGAAGTCCTTCGATTTGCGTTAACGCAGCGATGTGCCTGGGTGCTTTTCGAGCCAGGAGGGTCATCACGCCATCGGGCAGAATCCAGCTGCGCGGACGATCTAAGCGTCTCGCCTCACCTTCACGCCATTCAATGAGAGCTTGAAGCACACCCTGCTCCTTTGGACTGAGCTTCCAGGCAGACTTAAACTTAGCAGACGGACCTCTCCCACCAATTTTCAGCGCCTGTGTATCTTCAAGGAGCCAGTCTAAGCGACCGTCGCTCACACACTTTTCGTGCAGTGTCTGACCAATACGTCGCAAGTAAGTGACGTCCATCGCCGCGTAGTGCAGTTGACGGTCAGACAGGGGTCGTTTGAGCCAGTCGGACGTTGTCTCAGCCTTGGAGATCACGTCCCCAGTAAACACTTCAACCATCGCGCGATAACCCAGACCAAACCCGTGCCCTAACAGGGCCAAAGCCCGCTGCGTGTCAAACAACGGCGTAGGCACGACACCCAACCAATGCTGAAACACTTCTAAGTCCTCACTCGGACTGTGTAAGAGCTTCACGACCGCTAAATTTGAAAATAACCGTGACAAAGCCGCGGTCGATGAAATCTTCAGTGGGTCGACCAGGTAGGCCGTTTTATCCCAACACAGCTGCAGGAGCGCCACTTGCGGGTAAAACGTGTCACGTCGCCTAAACTCAGTATCGATCGCGACGAACGGGTCTTGTTGGTGCAGCTCTAAGAGCTGCTCAAGGCGCGTATCGCTGTCGACTAACTCGTAAATCATGAGTCACCCACCACTTTTCTCCCACCCAGAGCATGAGCAAGTGTTGTGGGATCGATAAACTCAAGTTCGCCTCCCAGGGGCACACCATGCGCAATTCGAGTCACTGTAATAGCGTACCGCGACGCAATTTCGGCGATATAGTGGCCTGTCGCCTCACCCTCCACCGTCGGATTCGTCGCCAAAATAACCTCGGCGATCGACGCCGGAGCCAGCAAAAGATCTAGACTGTCCAGGCCAAGCTGCTTCGGGCCGATTCCGTCCAGCGGTGACAAGTGACCCATTAACACGAAATACAGTCCCCGGTAACTTCCGGTCTGCTCTATGGCCAATACGTCTGCCGGTGCCTCGACCACGCACAGAAGCGTGTCGTCACGTTTGGGATCACCGCACAGCTCGCAAACGCTCAGTTCTGTAAAATTACGGCACCGCTGGCAGCGTCCCACTTTGGTCAGTGCGTTGACTAACGCATCGCCTAAAATCTGCGCGGCCTCTCTGTCGCGCTCTAATAAATGAAGCGTCATACGCTGTGCGGACTTGGGACCCACACCGGGCAAGTGGCGAAGTGCCTCAATCAGGTCTTGAATGGCAGGGCTTAACTTCATAACGTTAGAGCTCCGTCAAAGGTGGTCGAATAGAGCTTGGGACAATAGTCGCATCGAAGTCAGTCACCAGTGCGTTGAGGCAGTCATCTTTTTCTAGCGCGTCCGTCGCCGCGTCAACTCGCCGTCGTTCAAAGATTTCGCGTTGGCGTGCAGGTGTATTATCAGACGTTTCACCCACCGCGACTAGGACCGTTACGGGTGCCTCTAGAACCAGCTCAATCGCACTGGCCAGCCCCGTTTGGTGACGCTCATTAAAAAGCGCCGCATTTGTCGATGCAATCTTAAACCGAAGCGTTCGCTCGTACGTCTCGACCAACTCAAAGTGCGATGCGACCGTATGTATCACTCCTCTGAGTCCCAGCCCTTCAAAAAAGTCAGGCCATGAACCATTGGTTGGCAAATCCTCTTCAGCGACTTTGGGCGCTGTAGACACCTCGCTAGCAGCGACCTCAACGACACCGACCAGGCTCTGCTCGTTAACATTCGCAGGCTGCGCCATGACGGTGGGCTCCTCAACGACCGGCATTTGGATTGCCGACTCCTTGGACAGGGACTCTGCCTCTGCAGGCAGCAGCTCCTGTACTGCCGTGCCTTGTGGAGTCGTGTGAGGTAACGGCGACGCGGGCGCAGTCTCGACGACTACCGTATTTACCTGCGTCGGTGCAGCCACCGGCGGCGCCGGTGGCTCAGACTTTTTTGCCGGGGGTGCCTCGTGCGACTGGGCCAAAATAACCCCGGGTTTGAACGCCAACAATCGTAGAATAGCCATGTCCAGACCACTTCGCGGATCTGAGGCGAGCACCAACTCTTTTTTAGCGGCCACGGACATTTGCCACCAGAGGTGCGCGACGTCCGGCGTCACCGCTGCCGCGAGCGATTCTAAACGCGCGAACTCAGGCTGTGTCGTATCGATTGATCCTGGAACGGCTTGCGCGAGAGCGATCTGATGCAGCACCGACGCCAGTTCATCCAATGTCCCACTGTAATCTGGCGAATGGCTGGCAATAGCGTCGAGCACCGCAAGCGCTTGCCTTGCGTCATCAGCAATGAGCGCATCGAGCAAATCCAGTACCTTAGTTCTCGACACCGTCCCAAGCATTTGACGGACGTCGTCTGACTCTAGCTTTCCGGAACCATGAGCGATCGCCTGATCGGACAGCGACAGTGCATCGCGCATCGAGCCCTCCGCTCCTCGTGCGAGCAAGGCAAGTGACTCGTTATCAAACGGAACACTCTCTTCACTGAGGACATGCTTCAGGTGCCCGACAATTTGCTCGGGAACCATGTTTTTGAGATTAAATTGTAAACAGCGCGACAAGACCGTCGCCGGCAACTTTTGTGGGTCCGTTGTAGCCAGTATGAATTTAACGTGCTCTGGCGGCTCTTCGAGTGTTTTGAGCAGCGCATTGAAGCTGTGGTTCGAGAGCATGTGAACTTCATCGATTAAGTAGATCTTAAAACGCGAGCGTGTCGGCGCATACTGGACATTGTCCAGAAGTTCGCGCGTATCCTCGACCTTAGTTCTCGACGCTGCGTCGACTTCAAGCACGTCAACGCTTCGGCCTTCAGCAATCTCAACACAGCTGGCACAATCACCGCAGGGCATTGACGTAACGCCAGTATCGCAGTTAAGACTTTTCGCTATTAGGCGCGCTAACGTTGTTTTTCCCACCCCTCGAGTGCCGGTAAACAAGTAGGCGTGGTGCAGCCGCTCAGACTCCAGTGCAGTCGTCAGCGCACGAACAACGTGCTCTTGCCCCACCATTTCTGAGAAAGAAGACGGGCGCCACTTTCGCGCCAGTACTTGATAACCCATCGCTACAGATCCCCGATTGGGCCAGCGGCGCAGCCGGCATGGGACAGACTGTAAATTCCGATTGACACTGTTAACACCGACGCTCTGGACATAGCGCTACATTCTACACAAGTTTAACGGCGATGATCGCGGGGGTTTGCGAGGAAATGTCATTAGAGTGCAGTCGTACCGAACGCGTCTCACGCCCGCGGTAAAAATGGAGGTGCCCCGGACAGCCGCACCTCGGCACCCGAGTCGATAACTACCGTTGCTCCCTTCCGGGCCTGGCGGAGTTCACTATCTATCGCTGCGAGGGGACCGTCCGAGCCACCACAAAGCTCCCACAGAGGAGAGCGCCGAAATTGTGGCTAAATCGGTTCGCACACGCAAGGAAAAAAGAATCTAATCTGCCGGTTAGGGGGCGACGTACCATGTTTACGTTAACATGTTAAAACGCGTAACATATAAATGTTAATCCTCTTAACATGCCTCGGAGCGGTCAATGTCACCAAAAATTCTCTTTACGACGTTAATCAGCGCAACCGTC
>Ga0233438_10005103_pt1 | contig 11185 bp, 5 predicted proteins | sample SI_123_September_FD_182720 | JGI IMG/M metagenome (GOLD analysis project Ga0233438, IMG submission 182720) | Seawater microbial communities from Saanich Inlet, British Columbia, Canada - SI_123_September2016_10_MG | ecosystem: Environmental > Aquatic > Marine > Inlet | place: Canada: British...
ATTCTCTTTGATAATCCCTGCCTTTTCCCCAGCAATTGCTTCAATGGTGTTTCCCAAAAACTGTTGGTGATCCTTGCTAATATTGGTAATGATAGATAAAATGGGGGTAATGATATTGGTGGCATCAAGTCGTCCGCCCAAGCCGACTTCAATAACAGCCATATCCACCTGCTCCTTGGCAAAAGAAGAAAACGCCATGCCAATTGTCGCTTCAAAAAACGAATAGTTCCCAGCTTCAAGTGTCTCTAAATGTTGATTGACAAAATCAACAACAATGTCTTTATCTATGGGTTGCCCATTGATTTTGATTCGCTCTCGAAAATCCTTTAAATGGGGAGAGGTATAAAGTCCGACTGTATATCCAGCAGTCTGAAGAACCGAAGCCAACATATGCGCAGTAGAACCCTTGCCATTAGTGCCAGCAATATGGATGCACTTGAAGCTGCGATGGGGATTTCCCAACGCAGCACTCAAGCGATTCATTTGATCCAATCCTAAACGCATGGCTGGCGCACCAACCCGTTGATACATGGGTAAGCGTTTGAACAACCAAGCGAGGGTTTGGTTGTAATTCATTTACACCAAGATGTAATCTCTAAACAGCATAAAGGTTAGGTAACCAGAAACAGAACCAACAAGTGCCAAGAATGAAATATTTTTTAAGTACCAGAAAAAGTTGATTTTCTCCATCCCCATGGCAACAACACCCGCTGCTGATCCAAAAATAATCATACTCCCACCTGTTCCGGCAGCAAAAGCAATGGCATGCCAAAGTGGATGATCAATCGGTTCTGAAAACATTCCCATACTGGCAGCGACCAAAGGAACATTGTCGATAATAGCAGAGATAAATCCAAAGATTGCAACCACGATATCGGAGTTGGGAATTGCGGCATTCAAGTCTTGTGCAAATCCAAACAACAACCCAAGGGATTCAAGAGCAGCAACAGCCATCAAAATCCCTAAGAAAAACAGGATACTCGGCATCTCAATTTTTGTCAATGCCACGTGTACTGGATTATGATGCGTGTACGTACCAGAGTTTGACTTGGATTCAACAAACGCTTTGGAACGGCTATACACTTCTGCAAAAACAGAGACAACGGCTAAGGACAACATCATCCCGACGTAAGGAGGCAAGTGAGTTACCGTTTTAAACACAGGAACAAACAAAATGGCACTGAGTCCCAAGTACAGCATCGTTGGCCCCTTTGGCGTCAATTCGATTTTATCATCCATCTTATCAATCTCACCTTTAAAGACCTTATAACGGCTGGCGATAAGCGTGGGCACCACCATACAAACCAAAGAGGGTACAATAAGGTATTTGATCAATTCGGGAGTAGATACTTTTTTACCAATCCACAGCATTGTGGTGGTGACATCTCCGATCGGTGACCATGCGCCACCAGCGTTAGCAGTTACAATAATCAGACCCGCAAACCAAAGTCTGAGGTTGCGTTCGTGAATGACCTTTTGCAGAATAGTAATTAATACAATGGTAGCGGTAAGGTTATCGATGATTGCAGAAAGTACGAATGCCAAACTCGCAAATATCCAGAGCAAGCGAACCTTATTCCGCGTACGGATAAATTGTTTGATTGTCGCAAAACCATTAAAATAATCAATGATTTCAACAATCGTCATCGCGCCTAAAAGAAAGACAAGAATCTCTGCTGTTTTACCCAGATGGTGCAAAAGGGCTTCTTCGATATGCGTCGGCAATAATTGTTTATTGACTGTATCGATGTCAAACACATCCAAGTGACCCAAGGCAATCATCGCCCATAAAATGGCCATCATGGCAAGTGCAGGAATAAGTTTGTCGATATGAAGGTTATGCTCAAGCGTGATTGCGAGGTAACCGAGTACAAATACTATAATAATGATCGTTTCCATATATCAATTTTGTTAAATCAAATATACTACCTCGTTTTAGTTTTTGCCAAAAAACTTATGTTAGTTTTAAGTAGATCATATTGAGCGGTTTTGCCAAACAACCCCTCATTTTATATAGGTATAAAAATCAATGTTTTTACAGTTTTGTTTGCAACCCCTCAATTTTAGGGGTTTTAAATTTCGAATTTTCCATTTTTTGATGATTTCACAATATCAACTATAGATAGTACGAAATAAGTATTTATTTTCGCCTTTCCTTAAAAATATTGTATTTCTTCATTCCATCAGAAGCAATGTTGTTAGAATATCACAAACAGATGGATATATTTGAGACGCTATGATGATAAAACAAGGACTTTACGACCCCCAATTTGAGCATGACAACTGTGGTGCAGGTTTCATTTGCAGCTTAGGAGGTAAGCGCACAAATGATATCATCCACAAAGCACTTGATATTCTCGTCAAACTTGAGCATCGAGGTGCGGTGAGTGCAGATGGTAAGACGGGAGATGGCGCTGGTATTCTGATTGATATTCCACACGACTTTCTACAGCAAATCTGTGATTTTGATTTGCCAGATCCATCAACCTATTCCCTTGGCATGGTGTTTTTACCTACCAAAGAAAATCAACGACAGTTTTGTATAAACACCCTCAATGAGGAATTCGAAAAACAGGGACTTGAAGTCATTGGATGGAGAGAAGTTCCAACAAATCAAATGGTTGTTGGAGAAATCGCTGGACGCACGCTACCCCACATTGAGCAAGTCTTTGTTCGTCCTGCGGAAGGCTTAACGCTCACCGAAAAAGAACTCAACACCAAGACCTTTATTGCGCGTAAAATTGCAGAACACAAGGTTCATGCAACCAAAATGTCGCAAGCCAGTTATTTTTATTTGCCGAGTTTGTCAACGCGAACGCTGATTTACAAAGGCCTGCTGGTTCCAGAAGACATTGAACGATTTTATACAGACTTGGCCGATAAGCGCGTGGTAACACGACTCGCATTAGTCCATCAGCGTTTTTCTACCAACACCTTTCCCACTTGGGATTTGGCGCAGCCCTTCCGCTATATGTGTCACAATGGGGAAATTAATACCTATCGTGGGAATCTCAACCGTATGAAAGCACGTGAGGAACTTCTGAAAAGTGACTTTTTTGGTGATGATATCCAGTCCATTCTTCCCATCGTTTTAAACGGAAAGTCTGACTCTGCATCTATGGACATGGTCGTTGAACTGTTACTGCACACAGGTCGATCGCTGCCCGAAGTTATGATGATGATGGTTCCTGAGGCATGGGAAAAGCACAAAAGCATGGACCCCTTAAAAAAAGCATTTTACTCTTTTAATTCCTGTATCATGGAGCCCTGGGATGGTCCTGCGTCTATTCCGTTTACGGATGGAAATTATATCGGAGCCCTACTCGACCGAAACGGCTTGAGACCCTCCAGATACACCGTGACAAAAGACGGATATGTCGTGATGTCTTCTGAGACTGGCGTTACGGAAATCGAACCCAAAAATGTAGCCACTCATGGAAGACTAGAACCAGGCCGTATGTTTCTTGTCGATATGAATGAAGGGCGCATTGTCGAAGATAAAGAAATTAAAGACATTATATCTTCAAAACAACCCTATCAAAAATGGTTGGACGAGAATCTATTGGCTTTAAAAGACGTTCTTTACACCGGTAACAATACGCCGCAAGAGCAAACGAGCTATTTGCAGAGACTTAAAGGATTTGGATATACTGAAGAGGATATCAAAACCTTGATTACCCCGATGATTTCAGCAGGCAAAGAAGCCATTGGGTCAATGGGAACAGATACCCCACTCGCTGTACTTTCCCACAAACCACAACTGCTTTACAACTATTTCAAGCAACTTTTTGCACAAGTCACCAATCCTCCACTTGATGGAATTCGGGAAGAGATTGTAACCGATACCTCGCTTTCCATTGGCAGTGATTACAATTTGTTTTCGGTTGACCCCATACACGCCAAAAAACTACGTATCCAAAATCCGATTATTTCTAACGAAGATTTGGATAAAATCAAATTTATCAAACACCAAGACTTTCAAGCTGCGTCTGTCTCTGTTTTATACGATGTCGAAAAAGGACACAACGGACTGCAGCAAGCCATTGAAAATGTTATCAGTCAAGTCAAAGAAAAAGTTAGTGAAGGTGCAAATATCATCATTTTATCAGATCGTGGAGTAAATCGCGACCAGGCGCCTATCCCGATGCTATTGGCTTGCTCTGCCGTTCATCACGGATTGACCAAGCATGGTATGCGTTCGAAGTTTGGGATTGTGATTGAATCTGCAGAACCTCGTGAACCTCATCATTTTGCGACATTATTTGGGTATGGTGCAAGCGCAATCAACCCATATATGGTCAATGAAATTATTGACAATCTAGTCCGTTCACAAGATCGCATTCAAATCACAACCGATCAAGCTATTGAGAATTTTAATAAGGCCATCGCTAAGGGATTGGTCAAAATCATGAATAAAATTGGAATTTCCACACTTCACTCCTATCGAGGTGCGCAGATTTTTGAAGCACTTGGGTTGAATCAGAAATTCATCGATGAATTCTTTTGCAATACGCCGACACGTATTGAAGGAATTGGGTTGTTTGAAGTCGAAAAGGAAATCTCTCTTCGTCATCACCAGGCCTTTGCAAACGAAGAAGCTGCTGAGATTCAGGATTTGGAAATTGGCGGAAGCTATCGCTGGAGACGGAATGGAGAAGCACATATGCTCAATCCTGCCACGATCGCAAAGTTGCAAGTGGCAACCCAACAAAATAAGTTTGAAAGCTATGAAGAATTTGCCAAATTGGTCAATGACCAATCAAGGCAATTGATGACCATCCGTGGTATGTTTTCTTTTGACGACCTTGATCCCATTCCGATTGAGGAAGTCGAACCTTGGACAGCAATTGCGAAACGCTTTAAAACAGGTGCGATGTCACTGGGTTCTATCAGTGAAGAAGCTCATGAAACCTTGGCAAAAGCGATGAACCGCATTGGTGGGAAAAGCAATTCTGGTGAAGGTGGAGAAGACCCACGACGATTTAAAAGAGATGAAGATGGGGATTGGCGCAACAGTGCGATTAAGCAAGTTGCATCTGGTCGTTTTGGCGTTTCCTCACATTATTTGGCCAATGCACAAGAGATTCAAATCAAAATGGCGCAAGGTGCTAAACCCGGTGAAGGCGGGCAACTTCCGGGCCCAAAAGTCAATCCATATATTGCGTCTGTGCGAAACTCAACTCCTTATGTTGGGTTGATCTCACCACCGCCACACCACGATATTTACTCCATTGAAGATTTGGCGCAACTCATTTACGATTTAAAAAATGCCAATCGGGAAGCCCGCGTGAATGTAAAGTTGGTTTCTGAAGTAGGCGTTGGAACCATTGCTGCTGGTGTTGCAAAGGCCAAAGCAGATGTGATTTTGATTTCGGGATATGACGGCGGAACTGGCGCATCACCACTCACATCATTAAAGCATGCTGGGTTACCATGGGAACTGGGGATCGCCGAGGCACAACAAACGCTTGTCTTAAATGACTTACGCGGTCGCATTGTATTGGAATGTGACGGTCAGATGAAAACGGGTCGAGACGTGGCAATTGCTTGTCTTCTTGGAGCTGAGGAATTTGGTTTTTCAACTGCACCACTCGTCGCAACAGGATGTGTTATGATGCGTGCATGTCACCTTAACACCTGTCCAGTTGGAATCGCAACACAAGACCCAGAGCTCCGTAAAAACTTTAAAGGAAAACCCGAGCATGTTGTGAATTACATGCACTTTGTCGCTGAGGAGTTGAGAAGCATCATGGCACAACTTGGATTTAAAACCATTGATGAAATGGTCGGTCAAAGCCAAAAGTTGAATATGAGCGATGCGATTGACCACTTTAAGGCCAAGGGCATTGATCTATCGAGCATCTTACACAAGCCCGATGTGGAAAAGGGAACTCCCGAAAGAAATGTTGAAAAGCAAGATCACAAGCTGGATAACGTTCTTGACTTTACGTTGATTTCTCAGGCAAGCAAAGCCATTGAAAAATTAGAGCCACAAACCCTAGCGTTTCCCATTCGCAACACCGATCGAAGTGTAGGGGCGATCTTAAGTAACGAAATCTCCAAAAAATATGGGGCTGATGGTCTTCCTGAAGACACCTTGACCATACATTTTACGGGTTCTGCAGGACAAAGTTTCGGTTGTTTTGCCACCAAAGGACTCAATTTGGAAACGATTGGAAACTGCAATGATTACTTTGGCAAAGGCCTTTCGGGTGCTCGGCTTGTTGCTCGAATCCCTGACGGCGTTTCTTATAAAGCCGAAGAGAACGTCATTATCGGTAATGTCGCCCTCTATGGTGCAACTGCTGGTGAGGCCTACATCAATGGAATTGCTGGTGAGCGTTTTTGTGTTCGTAATTCTGGTTCAACAGCAGTTGTTGAAGGCATCGGGGATCACGGTTGTGAATATATGACTGGCGGTATTGCCGTTATCCTTGGCGAGTTTGGACGTAATTTTGCTGCGGGAATGAGTGGTGGAATCGCTTATTTATATTCTCCTGATGGTACTTTTGATGAGCGAAACTTTAATATGGAAATGATTGGATTAGAAGACCCTTCATCAGATGATCTCACCCATTTAGAAGAGCTGATCAACAAGCATGTCAAATACACCGCGAGTAACAAAGCAACTGCAATTCTCAGCAATTGGGAAGCAGAGAAAAAGAATTTTATCAAGGTCATGCCAACGGACTACAAAAAAGCGCTAGCTCGCTTGGCAGAAGAGGCTAAACAAGAAGTAAACTGATATGGGAAAGCTAAGAGGATTTTTAGAGTACGACCGGATTGACGAGGCAAATATAGCTGTCGCTGACCGAGTCAAGAACTACAAGGAATTTACGGTTCATCCTGGTGAAGAAAAGTTACAAGACCAAGGAGCTCGTTGTATGGATTGCGGGGTTCCATTTTGTCACAGTGGCTGTCCTCTTGGCAATATGATCCCTGACTTTAACGATGCTGTTTATCAAAATGATTGGCAAAAAGCGCTTCGAATTCTACATTCTACAAACAATTTTCCAGAGTTTACAGGCCGACTATGCCCAGCGCCATGTGAGGCAGCCTGTGTTTTGGGGATTATCAATCCGCCTGTTTCGATTGAAATGATCGAAAAATACATCGTTGAACGTGGATTTAAAGAGGGATGGATTCAGGCAAACCCACCCAAAAACAGAACGGGAAAAACCATTGCCGTTGTCGGATCGGGGCCAGCCGGATTGGCTGCTGCCCAACAACTCAACAGAGCAGGACACACCGTAACGGTTTTTGAACGAGATGAAAAAGTAGGTGGATTGCTGCGATATGGAATTCCTGACTTCAAAATGGAAAAACACATCATCGAACGTCGTGTATCTATTTTGGAAGAGGAAGGCATACTCTTTAAAACAGGGGTTGAGGTTGGTAAAAACTACAGTGTAGAAAAACTCAAGAATTTTGATGCTGTTGTCCTTTGTGGTGGTGCAACCATTCGCAGAAGGTTACCCATCCCTGGGGCAGATGCCAAAGGGGTTGTACAGGCGATGGACTTTTTACCAAAAAGCAACCGATGGGTTGATGGACTGACAGATATCGATCCTGAACTTCACGCCCAAGGCAAAAACGTCATTGTGATTGGTGGTGGAGATACAGGTTCAGACTGTATTGGCACCTCAAACCGTCAAGGAGCAGCGAGTGTGACCAATTTTGAAATCATGCCACAACCTGCTGATGACCGAACAGCTGAACACCCTTGGCCCTACTGGCCGTTTAAGCACAAAACCTCCTCCTCGCATGAAGAAGGAAGTGAGCGTGAGTTTAGCGTCATGACCAAAGAGTTTGTATCGGATCACGATGGCAGACTATCTGGTCTTAAAACCGTACAAGTACGTTGGGAGAAACAAGAAGGGGAAAGGCCAAAGCTTGTAGAAGAGCCCAACTCTGAAAAAGAATGGCCGTGCGACCTTGCCTTACTCGCCCTTGGTTTCACGGGACCTGAGCCAACTTTGGCTGAGCAACTCGGCATTCAACTTGACGAACGCTCAAATATCAATGCAGACACCAAGTCATATCAAACAAATGTTCCCCACATCTTTGCTGCAGGGGATATGCGACGTGGTCAGTCTTTGATTGTTTGGGCAATTTCTGAAGGTAGAGAGGCTGCCTATCAAGTCGATCAATTTTTGATGGGTACTACACAACTCCCGACAAAAACACACGGAGATTTACCGAGTTATCCGTAAAAATTTTATTGAAAAAAGTTCCAGACAATCCCAAATCGTAAAATAAAATCCCGATACGGATAATCTGGTGCCGCCAATCTGTTGTTTCCGTTCCACGCAGCACCCAAGTTTTCAGCATTAAAATACAGTCGTGTTTGCTGGATTTTCGCGTTAAAAAAGGCACTTAACAAAGGTTCTCCCCCAATTTTAACAGCATCTTGTACCACATAATCGGAAAGTATGGGGCTATAGGCATCTGCATAAAATGACGAATAGTATTTGACTGTCGCTCCAATCTGTACAAAGGCCGCTTTGCGAAACCACTCATCAGCATAGGAAATGGTTGATCTACCCAAGAAATCTGGAAGATGAACCGGAGCGTTATCGTCCACTTGCTGATACTGAATATTTGTGTCTAATGAAAACACCCCTAAGGACAAGCGATTGTCCCAACGCGCTTTTAACAGGTTTATCGTTTCATTCCATTGTTCAGGGCTTGCAAACAAAGAACCTTTTTCCAAGTCTTGCTGAAAATAGGCATAGTTGTCGAGCGTTGTCAAAGACACTGAAAATAAACCAATTTTTGGCACATCCAAACTCGAGAAAAGGGTGGATCGGTTGGTCTTTAGCATACTTTCCTGCCAGATAAAAGACGAATAGCTACTATGGTAATTGAGCAAGGTAAATCGAGGGGAATAGGTCTCCCAGCGAAAACCGCCTTGTAAACGAACTTTTACAATCTTTGGGAAAGAAGCGGTTAGCTGCGCAAAACTCCCCAACTGATTATCGTCTGCTGACTGCTCAAAATGAAAATTTAACTGACTATCTTGTAATGAAAACCCGAGCTTTGCACCCACGGCAATACCAGACTCATTGACCTCACGGTCAAGGGTCGTATGTACATTGTTGTAGCTGTACTGCAAAGCCGATCCATAGGCCTCGATTTGACCCCATTTTGATTGTTCAAAAAGTGCATATACATCATGTCGTGTACTTGTGTAGTGCACCATGTCTTTTGGACTTGTAAAGCCCTCTGCAAGGGAACCAAACCCCTCCACTACTGATAGCTGATCAAAGGTGTGTCGTTGCGAATCGGTTTGTATGCGGTGGCCTAGGCGAAGTGCAGGCATTGGAATCGAGTCGGATGTCATGATCAGCGCATAGTCCTGCTCTAGCAAATAACGTTTTCCTGTAAAAAAATGAGTGGCATTTTGAAACTTAACCGATAGACGAGCCCGATCTTCAAATTCTGTGATTTTGTCCGTATAGTTCTGAAGAGATACATCGTCTAGCCCGCCATTTTCTTGTTGTTCGATTTTTTGGTTTGCCATTTGAAGTCGCAATCGATACCTGCGATTTGGATTTTCATACCAGGTGGAAAAACGAAGCTGACTCAACCCAGACAAGTTGTGTTGGTAATGGCCAAGGGAGCGATGACCCCGATAGGCAATCGCATAATTCATGCGTGGGCTGAGGTTTGCAGTGATCAGCACATCGGTAGATTGACCTTGTTGAAATGCCGTTTTAAAATACATTTCGGTCAGTGGCGTTGGCACATGGTAGTAGTTCACCTCATGGGAATTAAACATTTGATGGGATTTTGCATGAAAGCCAGCCATTGGCATAATCGACTGCGGACCCGATTGCATTGACAGATAATTGACGGTTTGACCTGAGTTGGCAAACGCCAAGTGTTCAAAATCGTCCTTTCGGCGAAAGTTAAACTTATATTGCTTTGCAACACTTAGGGTTGTATCCACAAAAGTCGTGTCTCGATCCTGAGAGATGATTAGATAGTCTGTTATCGGTTTCTTTTCCGTAAACTTTTGTTTGGACCGTTTGCCAAACAAACTGTCTTGGTCTTGGAAAGACCCTTGAAATTGATTGTTTGGCGAGAAGTTTCCTTGAAGTCCGTTTATCGGAAGTGGTGTCTTTATATTTGGTCGACCTTGAGATTGGACAGCAAAAGCAGCAAGCAAGCAACATCCCACAAAAATAGACCTGATCGAATTCATTTGTGCAAAGGTATAGAATTCGGGTGGACAGTGATAAAGATCGTTTGTACTTGTATACAAATACGTATTGAAAAATAAGAACACGGTATCAAACAATATCGTATTTTAGTTGTAATGCAAACCCAACACACCAAGTTTATTGAATGTGGGACCGATGAGGCCGGTCGGGGTTGCTTGGCAGGGCCTGTCACAGCTGCTGCTGTGATCCTTCCCCCCTCCTATTCGCATGCTTCGCTTACCGATTCCAAAAAACTGACTGCCAAACAACGTACCGAATTACGAAAAGAAATCGAGCAGGTTGCCATCTCCTATGGCATTGCCCATGTACTACCCGAAAGAATCGATGAAGTCAATATCCTCAATGCATCTATCGAAGCCATGCATCTCGCCATTCAAAAGCTCAAGCCAACTCCCGAATACATCCTTGTCGATGGCAACCGCTTTACGCCCTATCTCGATATCCCACACAAATGTATGATCAAAGGAGATGCCCGCTTTCTCAATATTGCAGCCGCATCTGTACTGGCAAAAACCGAACGAGATGATTTTATGAAGAAACTTCACAGTAAATCCCCAGACTATGGGTGGGATACAAACAAGGGATATCCAACCAAAAAACACCGTAGAGGTATCCAGTCTGTTGGTGTATCCCAATGGCATAGAAAAAGTTTTACATTATTGCCCACACAAACGCAATTCGATTTTTAACTTTATTACCTTTGTCTCATGCGCTACTTGCTCGTTTGCTTTGTGCTTTTTGCCTTGACGCAATGCTCAACTCCTCCGCAAAACGCGGTTAATCCTCTTGGCTTTATCCCTGCAAAGCCCGTTGCAATTCTTCATACCGAGGATATGGAATCCTTAGTTGGTTTTTCAAATAGTCAGACTCAACTCAGTCGTTTCCTCCATCCGCTTGTATCTGCAAAAGAACATTGGTTATCCTTTCAAGAGTGTATCGTCAGTTATCATAAACAGGGT
>Ga0233438_10005108_pt1 | contig 11179 bp, 11 predicted proteins | sample SI_123_September_FD_182720 | JGI IMG/M metagenome (GOLD analysis project Ga0233438, IMG submission 182720) | Seawater microbial communities from Saanich Inlet, British Columbia, Canada - SI_123_September2016_10_MG | ecosystem: Environmental > Aquatic > Marine > Inlet | place: Canada: British...
TATTACAAAACTACCTTCTGCTCTAGCAGCACCTACTACGCTATCTTCTAGTGCCTTAAGTGTTATCGGTGTTCCTGCTATGAATCCATGCGCTGTTACTGTTGTTACTGTAATAAGCGACTGACCAACACCTTCGGTGCCGGCACTTGCATCAGTTGTTACACTTAAGACTGGCGTATCTGTTCCTGGAACTTCGTATACTGATGGATATCCTCTAAGTACAGAGATAGCAGCCCATTTAGTTGGCTGTAGACCGTACTCGAAGTCAGCGTCAAGCATCGACAATGGTTGTGCAACACGCATACGTTCAATAGCATCTGTACCAAAATCATAAGGTCTTGTTGTTGTTACACTTTTGCCATTTTCAATTCGTTCTACAAAGATTTGTAATTCATCTGTTGTACTATGTGTACGGGTATTATAGTTTAGTGTTATTGTAGTAATAGCATCTGTAGTTTCTAAGTATTTAGGAAAATTATCATCAATAGAAACTTTATCTGTTTTTAATGTAATCAATCCTCCTGAGCTAGGATTATTAAAACTATATACAATTTCATTTTTTGTTACATTTGTTATTAATAGTAACTGATCTAAATCGTAACGACCTTGTACTTTAACAGTACCTACTCCTGTAGGAACTAGTGTTGGTAGTCCATTAAGACCATTTGTAATTGTATCAACTGTATTAAATGCTAGTGTATTAATCTTTGCACTAGGTCCAGAAGTAACACCATTTGTTGTTGCACTATCAAACGAGTGTACTGAAGTATCTGAAGATATTCCTACATTCATAGTAATAGTAGTACCAGTTACAGATGTGATTGTTAAAGGTGCATAATAATACGGATCTCTTCCTTTTGCATTAGGAACACCTGTTGCTCTAGGATAGGGGTGTGTTGTTGCTCCGCCATCAAGCAAACAAGTAAACGTTATAGCACCTGGGGCAATATGTATCTCATCTCCTACTGCCAGAGAATGAGTGCCAATTGTTAATGTCATTACCCCTGTGGCGGGCGTGTAACTAGCATCTGTAGGTGTAAACTGTTGCGTAGTTTCTACAGTAGTATCTGTATCTACTGTTTGTGTTACTTCGCTATTTGAAGCAGAATATAAACTGTTTGCAAAAATATAATCTCTTATTAGTGTACTAATAAAAGTGTGTGTTTGTATCTCAGGTTGTCTGTCACCATCAACTTGTGCAACATCTTGATCCCAGTAATACTGTATAGTCTTAATTACATTTTCGTTGCCGCCGTATCGTAGATCTTTTAGATACGCATCAATAACATAGCCAACGTCTCTTTCGCATTTTGCTTGATTATATGTGTAACCTACAAATCCAGTTGCGCCTGCATCTACTTGATCTTGTATCCAAGCCGTTGCTTCTTTTTGTATAAAACTTTTGTTTGCATTTAGTAATGCCCATGCATTAGGGTACAGATTGTCTGCTGCTCCTAGTCCTGGGTTAAATACGTAATCTTTAATTTGTGTTTTTGCCATTTTTTAACTTCCAAGTGCTATTGCAAATGCTATACTTGTTGTGTCTACATACGTTTTCTTAGTAACATCATTGTTATTTACCGGATCATTTGTTACAGATGCACTTTCAAATGTTGCTGTAGAAAATGATGCTGCTGCCGGATATGTTCCACCAATAATCGTGTTATCAATCGTAGATTGTGTTATTGCGCTACTATTTATTGGTATTGATAAACCACTTGTACTAATATTCCCTATAATTGAATTTTCTATTTGAAGGAGAATTTCGTTTGTAGCGTTTAATTCTAAGTTTGTGTTGCTAGATAATCGAGGAATTCCTACACCTGCGATATTTAGTTCGCCACCGACATACAAGTCGTCTGTTATCCCAACACCGCCTTCTACTGTAAGAGAACCGGTAGTAGAACTTGTTGATGCTACATTGCCTGTGATATCTACAGTAGAAAATAGTCCTTGAGAGTCTACTACGCTTATAGTGCCAATTGCTGTGCCTGATGTATTAGTATAAAAAAGAGTATCTTCTGCATCGAGAGGCACTGCAAAGGAAAGTGCCCCAGACGTTTTGCTCTGGGCATCACTGCCGCCGCTGCCGTCACTGTGAGTCAACCCTGCATTTTGGTTTGTCGTCCCGTCAGCTTTTTTAAGTATAAAATCAAAGGCAGTTAGGTCGAGTCTAAACGTATAAGTTTTTCCGCGTGACAGTGTTATAGGAGGATTAGAATCAGAACTTACATTTTCAATGAAAAAATTTGCCTGGTCATCGGTCACAATAAAATCAACAACTGTTGTGTCAGTCGTAATATTAAAAGATGTTGCTGTTAAGTTGCCGTTGCTATCAACTGTAAAGCCAGGACTTTTAAATCCGTAGCCGGACTCAAAAGGACTAGGTGTAGATTTTTTCATTTATGCCTCCATCTTATAGTATTTATCTATATGTAAATGAAGAGTTAGGTAATAGGATTTTGATTTTGGAAGTATTGTGCTGTAAAAATTAATTTAGCACCTTTTGCTTTTGCTATCTTAGGTTTTACATATACATCAACGTAAGAACTAGTTACAAGAACTTTTATTTCTATAATATCTATATTTGTGCTATTTCTAGCATATTCTACTAAGTGGGCATCATTTGTTGTTGCAGTGACTAGGACTTTTATTATTTCTTTGTTGTTATCATTAAGATCTGCACTTATAATATATTCTGCTGTGCTGAAATCATTTACATGCCAGCGATCTAAAAGAGTATCATTATGAAGTATTGTAGCAGGCCCATTATGACTAATGCTACCGTTATTTCTAAACAATAACGTGTTTTTCAACCCTCTTATAAAATGATCTGTAAAATTTGCCATTATATTTTATCTACCAATTAGTAATTATCATTTACTGTTTAGTTATTAGTAATTTGTTATATTACCATTACTAGAATCTTCGTTTGTATTAGTCGAAGGCCACGATCTTCCAGTTCCCCAAATAACTCGAACAACACCTTGACCGCCGTTGCCGCCTCTGTAGCCGCCCTGGCTTCCATTACCGTAATATGTTCCGCCGCCGGCACCGCCGTAGCTTCCGCCATCACCGCGGCCACCTACACCAGAAATTGACACACGTTGTCCGGCTTGGCCGCCTGAGCCGCCGCCTCCTGGATTTGCAGGGTTGCCACCAGTATAAGTGCCGCCTGCACCGTTGGATCCTTGACCATAAATGCCGGTGCCGCCTCCTCCAGCTGCTTCTATGTTGTTGCCGCCTGCACCTGCGCCGCCGCCGCCTCCGTTTCCTGCGCCGCCGTTACTAGAGTAACCTGCTGGAACATCGCCGCCTGCGCCAGCATAGCCGCCTGCACCTGCGCCGCCAGTCCTGTGCGAACCTTGGTTAGAAGATAGGTTGTTGCCGCCGCGGCCGCCGCCGTCGCCTACATAGCTGCCGCCATTAGTAGCAGATCCGTCGAAGTTTCCACGGCCACGATCGCCGCCGTATCCTGCAACTGTACTAGTGTTTATAAAATAACTTGTGCCGCCAGGATTACCGTTTGTGCTGTTGCCGTTTCCTCCGTTTCCTCCTGCGCCAACTACTACGGTTACTGTAGAGCCTGGTGATACAGAAATATCATTTTTCCAGCCAAGGCCTCCGCCGCCGCCCCCGGCGCCGTCATGGTCACCAGCGCCGCCTCCGCCACCGCCGATTGTTAGTACACTAACTGACGAAACTCCTGGCGGAACAGTCCAAGTTGTTGTTCCAACACTAGTAAAAACTGCTTCTCCTGCGCCGCCGCCGCCGCCGGTGCTGTTTGTTAATGATCTTATACTGTTTGATGCAAATGTTCCTAGTAATGGCATATCTTTTCCTTATGCATAAGCACTGACTGATGCTAATACTGTAAATGCAGTGTTGCCTGTTTTCATAACAGTATAAGAATAAGCATCAATTGAATCGGCTGTGCCTGCAGATGGTGCGGCACCGCTTAACCATGTTATAGTAGGTGCACTACCGTCAACTGTTATTGCTGTATTATAATACGCTGTTGATCCTTGTGTAACTAATGTAACAACAGTAATTGTTTGTCCTGTAGCAAGTGTTGTATTTAAATCTACAACATCAGTAATATCTATAGTCCAATTGCCTGTTGCAGCTGTTGTATAATAGTAAATAGAACCACTACTAACATTAATTGTGGTAGAGGTAGAAATAGGTGAACCTAGTGTAGTAACATTTTCAACTACTTGAGATAGATTAGCTATTCCGTCAACTTCGAGATTCTCTACAGTAGGATTACCTCTAGTTCCGGTTGTTAATAATTGCCTCATTTTATTTCCTCATTGAAATTTTATATAAATGTATTTATCTACTAATAAAGATTACTAATAAACGTTAGGTATATGACTGCGTTCGCCTTTCCAACGTATAAAAGGCACATTGTTCAGTTGCGATATAACCTTAAGATATTCATCTATACTAAAGTGTGTTAATTTTAGTTTTTGTATACCGTGGGTTAGTTCGTTTAGTAAATATTCTGCGTCTTTGATCATATCTTTTGTTAGGTGTTTTTGAGCAGTATGTTTAGTTAATTGATTTGTTCCTACTAATATATGACACCATATTTGCCAGCCAGCAGCACCCGAATATCCTGGAAAATCATATGCTGTGGGCACTCTTGTTTTACACATTTCTTTTAAGTCTTCTGCAAACTCAGTTGTTGTATTTCCGTTAGTTATATGCTGCCAAAAATCACTGTCCTTTCGACCGCCTAAATAATGGGAGACAAGAAAATCTTTGTAATCATCATACATTCTAGCAATTTTTGCATTATAAAATTTTATAGCCGCTGGGTTTAATGTATCGTCGAGTGTGGGTTTAAGAAATTCAAAATTAAACTGGGCAAGTTGTTTTATTGTTGCGTGGATAGATGTTGCTTCTAAAGGTTCTGCAAATGCCCCACATAATCCTATTGCAAGACAATTTTTAATCCAAACGTTTTCTAATCTGCCGGTGTTAAATTTAAAATGTGTTAATGGTTCTATTTTCCTTCCTAATGTTTTTTCTATTTCAGCATGTGCTTGATCTTTTGATATAAAATCATCGCAGTATACATAGCCAGCTCCTTTTCTTTCGGTTGTTCCTGCTTCCCAATACCATCCTGATGATTGCGCATGTGCTACTGAATAGAATTTAGGTTTTTCATTTTCTTCATAGTCTAAAAAAAACGGAATGGCTGCATTAACAGGTAGATGTTTTTTGTAGCTAACCCATTTAGCCTCTAATTTATTCATAATAACTCTGGAAAATCCTGATGAGTCTATAAAAAAGTCGCCAGCGATATTTTCTCCTGTTTCCAACTTTAAAGACGATACTAATCCAGTGTCGTTGTCTAGAATTACGTCAACTACTTTGCTGTCGATCAAAGAGCAATTAGCAGACTTGAGCGCGGTTTTTTCTAAATATTTTGCAGTTAATCTTGCATCAATGTGAAATGCATAGGTACTAATATCTGTAGTATTTGTAATTTTACTTATAGGAGAAACATCACTATCTAACAAACTGCCAAAAAAAGTAGTTTTGTGCAGGTTATCAGGATCAGTTGCTGTAACATATGTAAATACTCCGTCTGGAATATGTAAACTTGTTGGTGTTCCGTCGATTGGTGCAAAATAGCTTTTTTGTATTTCTGGGGTCCAACCCTTGTGTAGTATACCGTACTTGGGCATAGCGTTTGTTTCTTTCAAAAAATCTTGCGGGTCTATTCCTAAATCGCCGTACCGCCCCGTAATTACATCCATTAGTTCGCCTGTTACGCCTTCGCCTGCACCTAATACACCTATTTGTGAGGATGCAATTGTAGTCACGTTATGATCGGGATTATTTTTAGCAATAAACAGTGCCGCGAGCCACCCAGCTGTGCCGCCTCCGAGGATAACTATATTCATACCAAGTTCCTTTTTTTTACAATAGTAATATATAATTATATATGCATTTAATTTTAGAAATTTGACTAAACTGAAACTATTATGGATGTTATCGATATTTTTTCCACACTATTAGTATCAGAGCTTTATCCTGATATTAATAACAATATTTTAGAATCTTACGCTATAAACTATAGAAATGAAGAACCTCTTGGAGTTAATAAAAGCAATATTAAGGGGTGGCAAAGTGACACGTTAACTAGGCCTAATAACGAGATAGGTAAATTAACCATCTCGATCGAGCAGACTGTTGCAGCACTACACAATCAATTAGGTATCAAGGACAATGTAGAACTTTGCCTAAATAATTTATGGATTAATATCAATACAGACAGTGCATTCAATGCTCCGCATGTTCATCCAGACGCATTATTGGCAGGCGTGTACTATGTTAAAGTACCCGAATATTCAGGAGATATTGTTTTTAAAAATCCTGCAATCAATCAGCAATATCATATTCCTAAAGCTAGTGTGAAAAATTTTAACAAAGTTCTTGCAAGTAAATGGACAGTTACACCGAAAAATAATATGTGTTTAATTTTTCCGGCATGGATTGAGCACTATGTTGAACCCAATCCTACACACGAAGAAAGAATTAGTATTGCTTTCAACATAGGTATTAGATGAGAATTTTAGGTATCCAAAAAGATCATAACTCTTCCGCATGTCTGTTTATAGACAAGGAGTTAATATATTATAATCAAGAAGAAAGACTTAGCAGAAAAAAGAAAGACTCCGGTTTGCCTATTCAAACACTGTTTGAAATTTGTAAGTTATCTCCTACTATAGATGTTTTGTTAATATCAGGGTACGATCATATCTACAGCGAATGCTTGTCTATAGTTAGTATTATTGAAAAACTCGGATTTAAATTATCAAATAATTTTGAATTTATACCGTATTATAAAAGTCATCACCTAACTCATGCTGCATTAGCATTCTATAATTCTAAATTTCAAGATGCTCTTGTAATGGTATGCGACGGACATGGTTCTAATTATAATCTGTCAAATGGAGGTCAAGCAGACGAAACTACATCTATATTTTCTGTAAGTTATCCTGACCAGTTTAAACTATTATATCGAAGATTCTCAACACATGCTGCTATAGACGAATCTACTTCTATAATATGGGATAATTCTCTTGCTTTACAAAAAACGCCTGTACCTAATTATCTTTCGAAAAATACAGATATAGAAATACGCAATGATTTTGACTTAGGTCGCATGTACGAAGGAACATCAAGAAGTTTAGGTTTTGACGACGAAGGCGGAAAAATGATGAGTTTACAATCGTTTGGAGATATAGATCAGGAAACGCCGCCGGTATTGCAAAACAATAAATTTAATATGTCAGTTTTTGCTTTCGACAATTATACCCACATCGGGTTCAACACATTAGTATATGAAGATCTTAACAACAATAACACTAAATTAAATTTTGCAGCAAAGGTACAGGATGTATTCCAAACACAAGGGTTAAAGTTAATAAAAACCTATTTAGATAAATCAAATCATAAAAATATAATACTGTCCGGTGGTACCTCGCTTAATGTAGTTGCTAATAACTACTATAAAAATAATCTTCCTAGTGATATAAATTTATATATAGAACCTATGTGTGGCGACGAAGGTAATTGTTTAGGAATTTGCCGGCACTTTATATATAATAGATATAAACCTGTACAATCAGTTACTCCGTTGTCTATTTATATTGGCGGTAATCTTCCTTCTTACGATTACAAGTTATTACCCAAAGAAACAGAAATACAAAATGTTGACGAAGAAGTTATTGCTGGCTTATTAGAAGCAGGCCATGTTGTGGGATTATTTCAAGGAAGATCCGAAGGGGGTCCTAGAGCCTTAGGCAATAGAAGCTTATTGTATGATCCTCGTGTTAAAAATGGTAAGGATATAGTAAACAATATAAAAGGTAGAGAAGAATTTAGACCTTTTGCAGCGGCAGTTTTGCAAGAATGTGCAAGTGACTGGTTTGACCTAAAAAATATTAACTGTTCTCCGCACATGATGTACGCTGTAGATTATAAAGAAAATATGTTAGAACTAGTTCCAGCAGTTGCTCACGTTGACGGTACTTGCAGAATTCAGACTGTGTCTAAGAAAGACAATAAATTTTTATACTTGTTAATTAATAAGTTTTTTAAAAAAACGCAAATTCCAATGGTGCTAAACACTTCTTTTAATCTTGCTGGTGATCCTATTGTGGAAACTGTAAACGATGCATTAGACTCTTTAAGAAGATCAAAATTAGAATATCTGTGGCTTCCTGACGTTGGCAAATTAATTATTGTCAGAAATTAAATTTACCACGCCCAAGATACAAAACTGTATCTCTCTCCTTGCAGAACTTCGCTTACTCTATGAGGATACATAAAATTACTAGGAAAAATTAATACAGAACCCTGAGTGAGATTTATTTTTTGATCGTCCCATAATAAAAAATCTCCTCCTTTAAAATCGTCATTCAATAATCCTATAATGGTTAATATAGGAACGCCCTTAACTTCGCCGTCGAATAAATCATGAATATGATCGCAATGTAATTTCATATTTGTTCCGGGAATGTATCTATGAAATTTTATTCCAGTATAACTATTCCATCCTCCAAACCAACGGAATTGTTCATGGTAATTTTCCAAGTCAGTGATAGTATATCTATATAATAAATTCCAAATTTCTTTTTCTATTATTTCTTGTTCTGCAAATTGAGCACGACTTTGTAAAAAATCGTCGCCTACGCATATATATTCTTGTTTGTTGTTATAAAATTGGTGCGTAGCCCAATCCACCTTTGCTAACTGGTTAACTGCACTATTGCAAAGTTCTTTTGAAAAAACATTATTATAATGTTTTACATAATCTTTTATATCGGTAGGAAATGTCATTTATATCTCGGTATCTGTATAATCATAATACATAAAATTTATTAAACAGCGAACTTTTTGATCTGTACACGTTGTACCCGTATGTAAGATGTTGGGGTCAAAAATTAACAATCTGTTTTCCACACTTTGTATTTTAGTGCCATCAGAAAAAATAGTATATCCGTCGTTAGTATTAACATAAAAAATAGCAACGTTTCCATCAAAATGATCATGATCTAAATGATATTCGTGAATTATTTGTTGTTCTGTTCTTGGAATTAGATTTGCTTTGATTCTTACAATCGCCGAAGGATTTAACTTAAATAATATCGGATCGATTAAGTTTAATTTATCGCTGGTAAAACTATAATCTCTATAAAATTGATGCGTAAATTGATAATTATATAAGTCATCAATTGTATAATTGCTATTTGGCTTTACTAGATATTGATTCATAAACCACGGAAAGTCTGCACCTAATATTTCAGTTTGGATTGGTTTAAAAACTTCTTGGGGTAAAACATTATCAATTATTTTATAGTTCATATGTTATTTAAATTTAGGTCCTACTACCCACAACACAAGAGATTTTCTTATACCCTTGGTCACTGGAGTTACTCTGTGTAGTTGAAAAGACGGAAATAATACTAGTGTTCCTTTTTTCATTATAGGAGTTTCATAATTTTGAGAGTGGCCTATTTGTAGATCGCCTCCGGTAAAGTCTTCTTCATTATTTAAAAGTAAGGAAATGGATAATTTTCGAGTTTCGGAGTGAGTGTTAGTGTTAAGAGGAGACATATCTATATCTACATGCCAGTCGTAATGATCATTAGAGGCACCGTGATACTCTGTATACTGATAGTTGTTGTAACCGTTTAAATCAAAATTATACCATCTGTCATTACACATTTCTATAACAGAGTTTAACCGTTTAAATATCCAGCTGTTTTCTTCGTTCGGGTTATGAATTGAAGTTTTAGATTTGCGTACAGTTAGATTTTTTTCACCAAACCCTGTTCTATTATTACTTGCACCAAATATAGCAGCTGTGTCGAGTTCTTGATTTGCAGATATTTCACATATTACATCTAATTCTTCAGATGTAAACACTTGGTTCCAAAAGCAATACGGATAAATTATTTTTTGTCTTTCTTCGGGAAAATTAGTAAGTCTTTTATAATCGTAACTCATTATTCATCTCTTTACTATGCTTAATACTTAGTAAAAAAATATTTGTACGATTAAAAATTAGAACTTATTTTTCGTAAAACCCATTTCTCTGCGTTCGGATCATAGTCATAAATTTTGCCGTCAGCTGGATACTCTGGTAATGACCGTGTAACTTCGGGTTCTGGTGCTTCGACCCAATTACTTGTTTCAACGTCCCAAAGATAATCTTTACCATCCTCTGGTATATCGATCGGAGCAACGTGCGTACAAGTTTCCTCATCAAAAATCCAATCTTGCGCTCCGCCGTCAAGGTTCCAATTCATTTTTACAGTTTCTTGTTTTAAAGATTTTTCTTCATCAGTCATGGGGTGAATCGTCCAGACGTGTTTGACTACGTCTTCGTCCCAGTCGTAAGTGCAGGATACAGTTTCATATACTCCCAATTTTGGTTGTGGTACGCTAATAAATTCTGCCCACTCGGAAGTAGGTAAAACATCTAGCGATACTCGGGGATATGCACTAACCATATTTGATGCTACAATAGGATGCTTTATAGGTTGCCCGTCTTGAAGTTTTATAAATAGCCTTTCCATGTTTTACAAGTCTCCAGTATTAGTAGCTGGCCAAGCCCTTTCGGTAGTTGTGCCCCAAAGTATTCTTACGCCGCCTAAGCCACCGTCGCCTGATGATGATGGCCAACTAGTGCCTGGTCCGCCGCCGCCACCGCCGTAGTTGCCACCTCTTATGTTATTTGAACTTTCTCCAGTACCGCTCCATGGGTTTTGGCCATACATACCTCTTTCGCCGCCGCTGCCGCCATTACCGCCGCCGCCTGGTGAGCCGGAGGAGTTCCACGGAGTATAAAATCCGCTGCCGCTAGGTCCTGCTCCCTGTAGTCCTACGCCGCCGCCTGCTCCAGTTCCGTAGGTACTAGAATAATGGTTGCCGCCCGATGCGCCGCCTCCGCTACCGCTGACACCAACGTTGCCGCCTACGCCAGTGTATCCTCCGGCTCCGCCGCCGCCTGTCCAACTGGTTGTACTGCCGCCTGCGCCGCCTCCGTCGCCGGTGTATCCGCCTCCGCGACCGTTGCCATTAGGGCCGCCAGTTTGTCCGCTGGCTGATCCGCCACCGTATCCTGCAACGGTACTAGTATCTATAAAGTAAC
>Ga0233438_10005109_pt1 | contig 11176 bp, 8 predicted proteins | sample SI_123_September_FD_182720 | JGI IMG/M metagenome (GOLD analysis project Ga0233438, IMG submission 182720) | Seawater microbial communities from Saanich Inlet, British Columbia, Canada - SI_123_September2016_10_MG | ecosystem: Environmental > Aquatic > Marine > Inlet | place: Canada: British...
AGATTTCGTTTTTCTTTTTTTTTTTTTTTCCATTATTATGGGTTTCATAGGTTTTTTTTACTCTGTTATAATGAGGCTATCACTTTCTTGGAGTTATTCTTTTATCACCAATGGAGTAGTCTATTTACATTATGTTACTTTACACGCTGTTTATATGATTTTCTTTTTTGTCATGCCTTTTAGTATAGGAGGTCTTTCTAATTTACTTATTCCTTTATGTTTTAGTTTAGCTGATATGTGTTTACCCCGTATTAATAATCTTTCGTTTTGGATGTTAGTTTTTTCTTTCTGTTTAACTGTAATATCTTCTTCTATATACTTGGGTGCAAGCTCTGGTTGGACCCTTTACCCCCCATATTCATCTTATCCTGGTTCCTCTTGATTATCCACCGATTTTATTATTTTTTCTTTACATTTAGCAGGTGCTAGTTCTATTTTATCTTCAATAAATTTTATAGTCACTGTTTTCGTATTGCCTATAAATTATAATTTTTGATTTTTCCAATATCCTCTTTTTATAGTTGCTCAACTTACTGTAAGCTTTCTTTTATTAATTTCCCTACCAGTCTTAGCTGCTGCAATTACCATGTTGCTTTTTGATCGTAATTTTTCCACTTACTTTTTTAGTAATGTTAATGGAGGTGATGCTTTACTCTATCAACATCTGTTTTGGTTTTTTGGACATCCTGAAGTATATGTTCTAATATTACCCGCTTTTGCTGTTGTTTCCCACTTCTTGTCTTTTTCTATTAATCGTGCAGTACCTTTTTCCTATCCTGGCCTCAGTATTGCTATTATTGGAATTGGTATTTTAGGTTGTGTCGTTTGGGCTCATCATATGTTTACTTCTGGTATGGATATAGATACTAGATTTTATTTTGCTTCTGCTACTTTAATCATAGCTGTCCCTACTGGAATTAAAATCTTTTCTTGGCTATTTACCCTATTATCCGACTTTATAATATATAGTCCCCTATTAATTTGGGTTCTTGGTTTTATATTCCTTTTTACTTTTGGTGGCTTGTCTGGTATTGTGCTTTGAAATTGTCATTTAAATTTATTTTTCCACGACTGATACTATGTTATTGCCCATTTCCATTATGTTTTATCACTTGGTGCTGTCGTAGGTGTTTTTATTTCTTTATTTTTCTTCTTTCCCACTTTCTATAATTTAAGTTATTCTTATCTTAATCAAACTTCTATTTTTATCGTCTTCTTTATAGGTTCAAATGTTCTTTTTTTTCCTTTTCATTTTTTAGGTTTATGGGGGCTACCACGCCACTATTTATTATTCGATTTAAATTTTTTCTGTTTCAGTATTTCTTCTCTTTTTGGTCTAATTTTAATTCTTATTTCTAGTATCGAAGTTTGTTCAAGTGTATTTTATAGAGAGGGTCTACTTTATTTCTCTTATTATATGGATCTATTTTTTAAATTAGATATTTTTGTAGAAAATAATGTACAATGTTTCTATAATTTGTATCTGATTTCCACAGAATAATGGTTTTCAGCTTTTTTTTATTTTCTTATATTTCTTTGCTTTTTCTCTGCATGGTCTTATTCTCTTTGATAATTTTTTGTTGTTTTAATTTCCTAGTAATTTTATACTAGTCTTTTAATAATGTCTTATCTTTCCCAATTAAGTCTATCTTTTTTCAGTCATCAATTTATTTTGGTTATTTGCGTTTTTATCGTTTTTTTTATTTCTATTATATTTGTCTTTCTCTTCTTCTATCAGCATAATAATACTATTTTTAACTCTAATTTTCTTCTTGAATACTTCTGGACTTTCATTCCTGTTGTTTTAGTAATTATTTTGTTTTTACCTCTATTTTTTTTTAATAACTTTTTAAGTTCCGAGTTTGATTTTTGTTATTTTATAATTGGCAATCAATGGTTTTGGGATTTTATTTATTTAGATGATTTTGTTTACTCGACAAGTTTGTTTAATTATGATTTTATCTACAATAGCTATCCCACTGTTTACCTGCCCTGTCTTTATAAGTTGAATTTTTACTTAACTTGAAATGACGTTCTTCATGCATTTTCCTTACCCCATCTTTATACTATGGTTGATTTGGTTCCAGGTACTTTGCACTCTTTAAATCTATTTTTTCCTTTTGCAGGGGTGTACACTGTTTACTGTGCTCAAATATGTGGTATAAATCACTCCGCAATGCCCTTTATGATAAATGCTCAATAATCCTTTTTTTTTTTGTATTTATTTCCTTTTATTCATCTATCTGTATATGTAAACTTATTTATGAATTTTATATTCGATTATCTTAATTTAATTTTATTATTTCCAATCTTAAATTTGTAGTTTTTAATTTTAATTTTACAAATTAAAAACTTTTTTCTCGTTATGGTGACATAAGATATGTCATCATAATTTTATATCTAATGTTATACATTTTATATATCAATATCTCTTGTTTACTTATATTAGTTTTTTATATGTTTATCTACAATGTTATTTAATAAAATCTTCTAATTTCTTTCTCATTTTAATTTGAAATCAAATTTTATTAAATATTCCACTAATTCTTGGTAGGGAGTTTTCTAATTTCGAAATAATAAAACAAGAAATTGAATTTAAAACAGTTTTATATGTTTTAAAAAATTATTTCTTTTATATATTGGTTTATTATTATAATTATTTATAATTTAATTTATATTAATATTTACAAGTTTATTAATATAATTAAGTCTTATATTTTTGCCTATTAAATTTTATATTGTTATACTATTATTGTTAATAATGTATTTATTGTATTTACTTTATTAGGCTTCCCCCTTTTTTTCTATAATTAATTTAATTATAATTATTGTAAAAATTAGTATTAGTTTTATCTATTTATATTTTTGTTTTAAAATTTATTTACTCAATAATATTTTATTTAATTTTTATCACAGATGTTTTATAAAAACTTAAGATTTAGTTTACTATGTTAAATTTGATAAGTGTAGATTATTAATTGTTTCTATTTAAATCCGTCGGTGTGTAATTTGAGGTCTAATGAACTTCGTTGTTAATCTTCGAATGTGGTAAAATTCTTATAATTATTGTATATAAAAATTACTTAAATTTTTAGATGATAAGACCCTTAAAGTTTAAATAAATAGGGCGAGTTCATGGTTTTTTATTAATTAAAATTTATAAAAATTATTATTTTATTTTATTACTTAAGGGCTAATGATAAGGCGTTGCGTTTTCGTATTCACATATTCTCGATGTTGTATAACCAATAATAATTAAAAAAGCTAGATCTTGATTTTTATTTTGACCGTTGGGCGATCAAAATTCGGTTCTTTATATGAGTTTAGAACGTATAATTACAGTTCGGTTTCTATCTAAAATTTGTTATTCCTATAAAAGATTATGAAAAGAAATTTTATTTATTATTTTTTCTTGAATTATAGTTTAATTTATTTATTTTTCATTCTTTGACTACAAAAAAATTTATTGTATTACTTTATTATTTTATCTTATAATATTTTCTTATTTATTATTTATAACTTATTCTATTGTTTAATAATTGTACCAGTTGTAGCGGTGTAACCCTTAATATTTATAGTTAATATTTTTATAGCAAACTTTTATTTTTCAAACTTTTTATTGTTTTTGTCCATATTATCTAATGTGTCTTGGTTATTTTTATTTCTGATTTACATAGTTTTAAAGAATATACATGGGTTTTTTATTTTATTCAAAATTAAATAAAAGGTTTTCTCTTTATTTAGTTTTACTTAAAATAAGTAAAAGGCTTTTTCTTTTACATATTTAATAAAAATTTGTACGAAAGAAATTAATCATTATTATTTTAAATTATTTTTTATGCAGTGTTAACCCTATGCAATAGGTATTATATACCAAAAGAATTTAAATTACCTGCCTAAACAATCTAGTGTCAGGGTTAAAGATATAATAGTCCTATGCGATTTTTATAAAATAAGTAGTATTATGGTTTATAGCGTTGAAACCCTATAAATTCTGATTATTATATTTTTTTTTGTATGTTATATACTCATCTCAATCTTTGAATTTTACCTATATTTATTTGATTCTTATTTTTTCTTCTTTTCAACTATTTGTGTTATTTTTTTTCTGCTTTCTGAATTTTCTGGGTTTTTATAATATTTGTTATAATATTTTATATGTTATATTTTACTCATTCCTATTCAGACACTTTAACTGAATTCTGATTTATACAATTTTTTTGTAACTCTCAATTTTTCATCTATTTTGTAGTTTCCGAGGTATTCTTTTTCTTTGGTATTTTTTGGTCTCTATTCTGGGTTATTTTTTCTTATGACTCTTGTTTCATTTTATCCTTAAGTCTTATTAATCCATTTGGTCTAGCACTTTTTAATACTTTTTTACTCTTAACTTCTTCTACATTTGGAGTTCTTTTCCACTTAAATTATTTAAATTTTAAATACGATCAAAACCTATTGCTTTGTATTATTTTTGGCATATTTTTTATTGTTAATCAATATATTGAATTTAGAATTTGTTTTTATACCATTTCAGATTTTTCTTTCTGTTCTGTGTTTTTCCTTGGTACTGGTTTTCATGGTTTCCATGTTTTAGTTGGTGTTATTTTCTTATTATTAAATTTAATCTATTTTTCCTTAAATAGGTTTTACCTCTTATTCTTTCTAAACTGTAGTCTTCTTTATTGGCATTTTGTTGATATAATCTGGCTATTTCTTTTCTCTATTATTTATTGTATAGTATTCAATCTTTATTTATAATTTATAATTAAATGTTTTTTTTATATTATTTTTTCATTTTATTTTATTCTTATATAAATATATTTTATTTTCTAATAATATTTGAAATATGATCTATTGCATTGATTTTAAATTTTATATGACATTTTTGATTTGTTTTTTATCTTATTTTAGTGTTAGATTTTTTTATTTGCTTCCTTTTAATAAATTTTTATTTTAATATCTTATTCTCCTATTTTCTAGTTTTTGGGTTATTTAGTCTCTATTTTTTCTATTTTTTTATATTACCTTTTTACTTGTATAACAATAAGTTGTATATATTCTATTTTTGATTATACCATAAATACTATATATTATTCTCTGTTAAATTGTTATTATGTTTATCCAATATTGTTTTATATCTAATTATTTTTCTTATTCTTTTCTTTTTTTTCAATTTTTCTTTAAATTTTATTTTATTATTTTCTTATCTATTTTACTTTACAGTCTATATTATTTGATTAAATATTTCTTACTTTTTTCTTTTTGAATGGATCTTATTTTATATTCTTAATCTTTTTGCATTAGTATTAATTATTTATTTCTATACTCTTATTACATTTTTAGGCATACCCGGCACTTCTTTATTTTTTTTTAATTTTGTATTTTGGTTTTTTTTATTGAATAATTCATATTTCATTTCTTTTTTGATTTGTGTAATATATCTTTTATTTACCTTGAATGTCTTAAAATTATTCCTTAACTTCTAAATGCTTTTTCTTGTTTTTTTAATCTTGATATATGTATTTATAAATCATTTTTCCCAATTCAAAATCCATTTTAACCTATTTTGATTCCATGCTGGCTTTGCCACTAATATTTACTTTACTCTATCTTTATACTTCTTTTTTTTAATGTTATTTATATTATTTGCCTTCTTAGAGATTGAAATAAATTTTATTTGGTTCCTTTTTATATCTTTCGACTTTTTCTTAAATAAATTATTGTTCTATATATTTTGTATTCTCTTTATTATTTTAACTTTATTTTATATTTTAGAGCTAGGTTTTTTATTTTAATTCGATGTATTTATTCTTTTTTCAATCTTTATTTTTTTTGGTTTTTAATTTATTTATGTTTTACAATTTTTTTAGAAGAGAAGTTTTTTTTATAGTTTCTATTATACTTCTTTTTAATCTTCTCTTTATTTCCAATATTTATGTTTTTTTTATTGTTTACGAGTTTTTAATGTTCCCTCTTCTAATCTGGACTTTATTATCTAGTTCCATGCACTTTATTTTATCCCGTTCATTTATATTCTTATTCTTTCTTAGCTATGTCTTAACTTTTTTCTTCTTTTTGTCTTTTTTATTATTAAGTTTTTCTTTTGTTGTTTATAACTTTATTTTTTTTATTCTTTTTTCTTTATCCTTTCTGTTTAAAGCACCTTTATTCCCTTTCTTTAATTGGTTAATTTTTCTTCATGTTTATGCCAGCACTGGTATTTCTGTATTTCTAGCTAGTTTTTATTTGAAATTATGAGCTTTATTTTTTTTATTTTTTTATTTTTATTTAAATTATAATTTAATATTATATTTTAGCATCTTAACTTGAATTTTAGTTTTATTTTTTATTGTTTTTGAAATTAATTTTAAAAGATTAATAGCTTTCGGTAGTATTTTTCATTGTTCTATATCTCTTATGTTTATTTATTTTTCTTATATTATCCAGCTAAAATCTTTATTGATTTTATTTTTTATTATACATTTTATTCATGCTTTTTGCTCAGGTTTATTCTTCTACACTTTTGGTATTCTGTATGAATTTTTCCACGTAAAGACTTGGGTTGCTTTCTGTTCTTTTTCTAAATTTTGAAATGAGTTCATATTCTTTGTCTTCCTTCTAACTATGGTTTATTTCTCTTTTCCTCTGTTTTTTACTTTTCTAGTAGAACTGACGATTTTAATAAATATAAATTCTCAGTTTTATTTTCTTCTTTATTGTTTCTTGATTTTTACGAATTTTATATTCTTATTCTTAAATTTTAAATTTTTTTATAATTCTATATCTCTTGTTCTCTTATCTTACTATTTAGCGGTTAAAAATTACTTCTCACTTGTATTAGTATTAATAACATGTGCTTTTTTATCCCATTGTTTTTAAATTAGTTTGGTTCTCATTGTTTTAATTGTGTAGTTTTATAGAATTATTGTTTAGGTGTGAACTTATATAATTAAAATTTATACATTGTTGTAGTATTTTATACTTTCTTATAAATTAATATTCTTACTTCCAATTATAAATTAATATTTTCACAACCTTAAATTTATATCTGGTTTTTTTATACTTTGTATTCTGCTATGCCTTCTAATTTAAATTTTTCTTTTAATTTTGGTGTTATTCTATTAGCGACTTTAATATTTTTACTATTAACAGGTTTTCTATCTGTTTTATTTTATTCTAATAATTTAGAATTATCCTTTACTACCTTAATCCTTGGAGGCTACAATAATTTTAATTATTTTTTTTTAAGAGTTATGCACAATACTTTTGCTAACATGTTTTTTATTTTCATTTATCTACATATAGTTAAATCTTGGTTTTACACTTCAAATAATAACATGTTAGTTCTTTTAGTGGGTATTATTATATACTTCTTAAGTTGTGCTATCGCTTTTTTTGGGTATTGCCTACCTATGGGTCAAATGTGATATTGGGCTGCTATAGTTATATTTTCTCTTTTATCCATTTTACCTTATGGTAATCTCATTATACTATATTTATTTGGTAGTTTTTCTATTTCCTCAAGAACCCTATCTATATTATTTTTTCTTCATTTTATTAGCCCTCTAATTCTGACTCTTTTAGTTGGAGTTCATCTTTTATCTTTACACTGAAGTCTTTCCTCTACCACTTCAGATTTTTTAGACTTGGTCTACTTTTACCCATATTATCTTATAATAGATCTATTCATCGTTTCTGTTTATGCTTTTTTATGTATTCTTGTTATTTTCTTCTTCTGATTTTATTTTTTTGAATCTGCTAATTTTTTGGCCTTTAATTCTTTAGTCACTCCTTTACATATTTATCCAGATTGGTTTTTATTGTTCCCCTATGCGTGTCTCCGTTGAATTGATTCTAAGCTGATTGGTGTTTTTTTATTATTATTCATAATTTTAAATCAATTTACTTTACCAGTTATTGCTTCCTATTTCAAACTATTTCATTTTAGTATATTAAATATCCTAATGGTTTGTATGTTCGTTTTATTAACTTTTTTTGGATGATCCCCCTCAGTGTATCCCTTTGATTTTTATGTTGTTATCTTCCAGTTTGTTACATATACTTTAGCTTTTTTATTTTTAGCTTTATATTTATTTAAGTCTATTTTGTTCTGAAATTTATAAGATTCTTTTTCTATTATTAATGTTATTATGTCTATCTACTTTTTTTCTTTTTTTATCTATATTTTTTTTAAGTTATTCAAATTTTAATATTCACTCTCTTTACCCTTTGTTCATAATTCTTCTAATTTTAGTTATATTTTTTTCTAATTGTTTCACTCTGAGTCAAGGTTCTTTATTTTTTGATTACATATCTATTTCACATTTTTCTATATTTTCCAATTTCAATTTTATATTCTCTTTTATAGTGCTGCTCGTATGTGTTATACTTTTAGGTTTTATTTTAGCTTATTTTAAGTGATTCTATTTTATTATGTGGTTTCTTTTATTGTTTTTTCTCTTCTTTTTTTCAATCAGTTCTTATGTTATTTCTTTCAACTACATTTTAATGTTTCTATTTTGGGAATTAATGGGTGTATGTTGATTTTTTCTTATTTCTGCTTTCTTTTTTAGAATCAAAACCAGATTTGCCTCTTTTGTTGCTTTCTTTTGGAACCTATCAGGAGATTTTGCACTTTTACTATATTTAATTGTATCTATAATATTATATTGAACCCTCACTATAAGTTTTAACTATTACTTCATAGTTAGTGCCTTCTTCTTAGTCCTAGCAATCTTTGCAAAATCTGCAGTATTCCCTTTACACACGTGGTTGTACTATGCCATGGAGGGTCCCACCCCTGTATCAGCATTTTTACATGCTGCTTGAATGATCACAGCTGGTGTTTATTTATTTTTTATCTTTCCTATTTATATCGGATCCATCTTATACTTTTTCTCCCTCTTTTGAATTCTATTCTTTTCTTTTAATGCTATTTATTTTTACGATCTAAAAAGGATTATAGCTTCATGAACTGGTAGTCAGATGGGTTATATCTTCTTATTTTTCTCTCTGGGTTATGTTTTAAATGGGTTACTACTATTCTGATATCACGCTGTCTTTAAGTCTTATTTCTTTTTCCTAGCTGGTTTTATAATATCCTCGTTATTTGATTATCAGGATTTCCGTTCTCAATTCACTTCTTTCTCATGGTTTTTTTTCTTATTTTTTTGTTGAGTGTCTTTAGTAGGCTTGTTCTTCTTCTGGACAGGTATTATCAAAGAGATATTTGTTTATAAATATCTCGGTGTAATAGTTATAAAATTCTCCTTTTTCTTTATTTTCATTTTTTGATGCATATATAGCTTTAAATTATTTATAATAAGGTACGCTCCTTTTAACTTTGATTGACAACTTTTAGGATGTTTTCTTTATATGTTTGGAGTCCTTTTTGTTAATATAGGCTATACTTACTTAAATTGAACTGTTGAATATCCTCTATATTATTTTAGTCTATCTTGGGTTTTTGCAATTACCTCTATGTTTATCATCTTATTAATAATTAGAATTGATTTTTATTCTATTATTAAGGATTTCGTCTTTAATAATATATTTTTATATCTTTATAAACTATCTCTAATTTTATATTTTATTTTTTACGACATTTATATATTTTGTAATTTTTTCTTCACATTTTATTAATAGTTTTGGTTTTATTTACTATAATATGAGTTCCCTTTTTAATATTTTTCGAGAGGAGAATTATAGGAGTACTTCAATTAAGATACGGTCTTTTTATCTATTTTTTTAATGCTTTTTTCGTCTTTCTTAGTGATTTTTTAAAAATTTTAGGTAAATACAATCACTTCTTCTTCAGTTATAATTTTTTTCTTTTATATTTATGATCTATATTTTTTTTATTTATTACCGTTATTATTTTAATCATATTCCCTTTCAACACATATGAAATTGTATTGTACTTCTTCTTCCCCTTATTTTTCTTGGTTTGTATGTCCTTCATTCCCTTTCCTTTTTCTCTTTTTATATACTTTTCCAATTCTATATTCTCTTTTATAGGTAATATAAGATCTATTCTTCTTTTAATATCATACGAATTAGTCTTTGACTTTTGAATTTTAATACTATTTATTCTAAATTATCATTATAATATTGTATTATATTTAAATTTATTTCTTCTACCCGTTTGCTTTATTCTATATATTACTTTCCTTTGTGATGCCTCTAGAGTCCCCTTTGACCTCATTGAAGGTGAAAGTGAGCTAGTATCTGGTTTCAATACTGAATTAGCTTTTTTATGATTCTTATTAGTATTTTTTGCAGAGTATATCATATTCTTCTTCTTCATCGTATTCACCTCTTTCTTATTTAATATTCCCCTATTTATTACTCTATTTTTATTCTTATTTACTAGAGCTTTGTTAGTTAGATTTTTTTTTACTTTCATAATCTACTTATTTTGGTTTTACTATTTATTCTTTTTAACTTTCTATTTCTTTTACATACTAATAGTTATTATATAATGCTTTTCTATCTTTTATTTTTCTTTTATTTTTATTTTTTTCTAGATTTAATTTTATGTTTTTGATTAATTATTTCCTTTTATTTCCTACTTTTTATCAACTTTTTCTATTTATATAGTATTTTGGCTTCCTTAGTTATATTAATTTACATTGGAGGTATAAGTTTATTTCTATTTTTTTATATTTGTTTATCCTAATCTTAAATTTGTAGTTTTTAATTTTAATTTTACAAATTAAAAACTTTTTTCTCGTTATGGTGACATAAGATATGTCATCATATTATTATTTTAAATGTTATTTATCCTCCTTTTATTTATTTTAATTACTTTAGTTTATTTTAATTCTTTATTTAATTTTATTATTTTTTTAGAAATGAATATATTTGTAGTCTTCTTAATTTACTTTAGTTTATATAGTTTTATAAATTTCTTTCTTATTCTATTCTACAGTATTATTGCTATATTTTTCTTTCTATTCTTGGTTATTATTTAATTCCATTTTATTAAATGGCCAATTCTAGGTGGCTATTTTGAGTCTTTCATAAAGATATCGCTTGACTCTATTTTTTTTTTTCCATTATTATGGGTTTCATAGGTTTTTTTTACTCTGTTATAATGAGGCTATCACTTTCTTGGAGTTATTCTTTTATCACCAATGGAGTAGTCTATTTACATTATGTTACTTTACATGCTGTT
>Ga0233438_10005111_pt1 | contig 11174 bp, 7 predicted proteins | sample SI_123_September_FD_182720 | JGI IMG/M metagenome (GOLD analysis project Ga0233438, IMG submission 182720) | Seawater microbial communities from Saanich Inlet, British Columbia, Canada - SI_123_September2016_10_MG | ecosystem: Environmental > Aquatic > Marine > Inlet | place: Canada: British...
ATAGATTTATAAAGTTGTGGTTATCCTTAGGGCTTAACTGGCATAGGGGGGTGTAATCCAAACTCTCATGGTCAGAGGCGTTTTCTTTTAAACCGCAGGCATATCATCTTCCGTAAATTCTGGGATAAAACACGGAGTAGAGATATTGTAGAGTTTATTATATTAGTGGCTTATTAATCATAAATCCATTTAAAATGAAAAAAAATCTAATCATCTTATTAGTAGCTACTTTGTTAATTTCTTGTCAAAATGTAAAAGTAGACCCTTCACCAATGAGCGGAACGATTAATGAAAGCGATGAAAAAACAGCTATAATAGTTAAGCTTGCCAAAGCATATGAGGCAGGGACTTTCGAGGAGGCAAGAGAATATTTTACATCTGATGGAAAGCACTATTTCAATTCTACGGTATATACTACTGACCAAATCATAGAGGGCTATAATTTTCATTAATCCCATATTTATTTGAGTTACAACCTTAACAATGGTTTAATTTTTTTGATATTTAATAATTTGCTAGTTTAGTACAATCAATTAAATATTCTGTGAGCTTATCACCTCTAGACACATACATTGTATTGGCATATGTTGTTGGCGTTTTATTTCTGGGTTTCTACCTTTCAAATAAAGCTTCTAAGAATTTGTCTTCCTATTTTTTGGGTGGTAACACACTGCCTTGGTATTACCTTGGACTAAGTAATGCTTCAGGAATGTTTGATATTTCGGGGACCATGTGGACAGTAGGTATACTTTTTGCTTACGGTTTAAAAAGTGCTTGGCTACCATGGTTGTGGCCTGTATGGAATCAAGTATTTGTGTTTGTTTATTTGGCTCTTTGGATTAGAAGGTCCAACGTAATGACTGGTGCTGAATGGATTACTTTCAGATTTGGTTCTGGAAAAGGCGCAAAGCTTTCGCATATTATTATAGTAGTTTTTGCTGTAATTAGTGTGTTGGGCTTTATAGCTTATTTCTTTGAAGGTATTGGAAAGTTTGCTACCGAAATATTACCTTGGGATTTGAGTGTGTCTTGGCTTGGATACGAGTTAACATCAGCTAGAGGCTATGCATTAATTATTTGTATTCTCACCGCCCTTTATACGGTTAAAGGGGGTATGCATTCTGTGGTAGCTACTGAGGTAATGCAATTTATTGTTATGACTATAGGGTGTATAGGAGTTGGTATTGTGGCCTATAATTCAGTAACTATAGAGCAATTAAATGCGGTAATACCGCCAGGTTGGAAAGATCTCTCTTTTGGGTGGCATTTAGATTTGAATTGGAAAGATACCCCATTCCCTCAGGTTAATGAAAAAATTGAAAGTGATGGTTTTACACTGTTTGGTGGTTTGTTTGTTTTGATGGTACTCAAGGGGATTTTTGCCTCTATAGCAGGCCCTGTACCGAGTTATGATATGCAGCGTATTTTAGCAGCTCGAAAGCCAACAGAAGCTGCTAAAATGAGTTTCTTAACTGTAGCTGTTTTGTATATTCCTAGGTATTTTATGGTGGTGGGCTTTGCTGTATTAGCCTTGGTGTATTTGGGACCAGAAATAACGGCTATGGGTGGTGATATTGATTTTGATAAAATCCTACCAATGACCATGAATGCCCAACTACCAACCGGACTTAAGGGCATTATGTTAGCGGGTTTTTTAGCAGCATTTATGGGTACTTTTGCAGCATTTATAAATGCTGCACCAGCCTATTTGGTGAATGATGTTTATAAGAAATATATTAAGCCAGGCGCTTCTGATAAAAAATTGGTACAACTCAGTATCATTTCTTCTTTGATCATAGTATGTACAGGGATTGTTTTTGGTTTTAATGCTGGTTCTTTGAATAGTCTTATATTGTGGTTAAGTTCTGCATTATATGGTGGCTACGTTGCTGCAAATGTATTAAAATGGGTATGGTGGCGTTTTACTGGAGCGGGCTATTTTTGGGGCATGCTGTTTGGTCTTATTGCTTCTACTATCAAGTTATTTTTCTTTCCACAATATGTAGATATTTTTGTTTTCCCACTTATTTTTGCCTTTTCACTTTTGGGGTGTATTTTAGGCACTTACGCTACTAGAAAACCTAATCCAGAAGCGGTGGTCGCTTTTTACAAACAAACCAGACCCTGGGGCTTTTGGGCCCCCGTCAAAGCTGTTGTAATGGAAAATGATCCGTTTTTTGTGCCTAATATACATTTTAAAAGAGATGGATTTAATGTGCTGGTTGGAATTGTTTGGCAAATGGCACAATTACTAATTCCTGTTTATTTTATGATTAGAGAAAATATACAAATGGTCATTTGGTCTGGCGTATTTATTGTTTGTACCTATTTATTAAAAAAGTACTGGTGGAACACCTTAGAGGATTAATATTAGATTTTTACCATGAAAATATCAGCCACATTTATAGATGAAATTAGCCATGACATACCACATCAAAATTGGGGTGCTAAGGAATGGGAGCAAGATTTTGCACATATGAAAACCATGGGTATAGATACCGTGGTGCTTATTAGAGCGGGATATAGAAAGTTTATTAGCTATCCGTCTGCTTATTTAATTGAGAACCAGCAATGTTTTTTACCAAGTCAGGATTTGGTGGGATTATTTTTAAGGTTATCTGATCAATTTAATTTTGATTTTTATTTTGGGATTTATGACAGCGGAGTTTATTGGGATACAGGAGATATGTCTCAAGAAATTGAGATTAACAAACCGGTCATTCAAGAAGTTTTTGCTACTTATGGCCATCATAAATCTTTTAAAGGTTGGTATATCTCATTGGAACTTAGCAGAAAAACAAAAGGGGCCATTACAGCCATTAGGGATTTAGGGCTATATTGTAAAAAAGTAAGTGGAGGATTACCGGTACTTATATCTCCCTGGATAGACGGAGAAAAAGCGGTTATTGCAACGGAAAAAGAATTAAAGAAGCCTGAGTCTGTTTCTCTAGAAACTCATGCCCAGGAGTGGGATAAAATTTTTAATGGTATACAAGGGGCTATAGATATTGTTGCCTTTCAAGACGGTCATGTGGACTATGAACAGTTGCGTTCTTATTTAGAAGTCAATAAAAAATTGGCAGACCAATACGGTCTTATTTCTTGGACCAATACCGAATCTTTTGATCGGGATATGCCTATTAAATTTTTACCTATTAAGTTCGATAAACTTCAGTATAAATTAGCGCAAGCTTCGGCAGTAGGGATTGAAAAGGCCATTACTTTTGAGTTTTCTCATTTTATGAGCCCACAATCTGCTTACATACAAGCTGGTCACTTATACCAGCGTTATTTAGATTATTATTTTAATACTCATACTGAATAATTATGATGCATTCTTATGGAGCGCTGTATAAAAAAGAACTGTTAGAAGAGGTAATACCTTTTTGGGAGAAGTACTCGCAAGATAAAATACACGGGGGATATTTTACCTGTTTAACATCTAGTGGCATGGTGTACGATAAAGATAAATTTGTTTGGTTACAAGCTCGCCAAGCGTGGATGTTTGCCACCCTCTCAACTACTAAATTTGCATCTGAAAATTGGCCCAATATGGCCAAAACAGGAATTGATTTTTTAGAAAAGTACGGGAGGAGCCCAACCGGTGATTGGTATTTTTCTCTTACCCAGCAGGGCCAGCCACTCATTGCACCCTATAACATATTTTCTGACTGTTTTGCAGCTATAGCGTTTGGAGCCTATTATAAAATTGATCCAAAGGTGTCTTATAAAAATATAGCAACAACCACCTTTGAACGAATTTTGCTGCGCAAGGACAATCCAAAAGGCCCCTATAATAAAGCCATGCCAGGAACAAGGCCCATGCAGAACTTTGCCCTTCCAATGATCCTGTGTAATCTCGCTTTGGAGTTAGAACACTTATTGGGAACAGCTCAGGTAAATGATTTGGCGGCTACATTAGTTCCTTTGATTATGGAACAATTTTATGATGCTTCAAGAGGACTGGTATTAGAAAACATTAGTCCTGAGGGGTCTTTTGTAGATTCTTTTGAAGGGAGATTACTCAACCCAGGCCATGCTATCGAAGCTATGTGGTTTGTAATGAATATAGGAATGAGGCTTAATGATCTAGTTCTAATAGAAAAAGCAGAGGCTATTATGTACCAGCAGCTAGAAAATGGTTGGGATTCTTTGTATGGAGGAATATTTTATTTTTTAGACATAAATGGCCACCCGACCCAGCAATTAGAATGGGACCAAAAGCTTTGGTGGGTTCACTTAGAAACATTGGTTGCATTGGCTAAAATATATGCCTATAATAAAAGCCCTAGAGCAAAAGAATGGTTTGAGAAGGTGCACTATTACACTTGGGAACACTTTAGAGATCCGGTTAATAATGGCGAGTGGTATGGGTATTTAAACAGAGAAGGCAAAGTATTATTACCTTTAAAAGGAGGTAAGTGGAAAGGTTGTTTTCATGTACCTAGGGCCCTTTATGAAATTTCAAATGCACTTGAAAATTTAAGTATAAATTATCATTAATTATAAGAACTATGTCTGTTAAAAATTATTTTATTTTACCCATTTTATTGCTGCTATTTATTTCTTCCCTTTTGGGACAAGAGTATCAAAGAAATCAAGATTCAAATGCTATTCTGATTATTGGTGCTGGTGCTGGAGGTACTGCCGCGGCAATACAAGCAGCAAGAATGGGTGTGAAAGTATATTTATTTTCTGAAAGTCCTTGGTTGGGAGGCATGCTTACTGCAGCAGGCGTTTCTGCAATTGATGGAAACCACCAACTTCCATCTGGTTTGTGGGGTGAATTTAGGACCAAATTATACGCTCACTATGGAGGTCCAGAAGCATTAGCTACTGGTTGGGTGAGCAACACACACTTTGAGCCTAAAGTCGGAGATAGTATTTTAAAATCCATGGTTCAGTACCCCAATTTGAAAATATATTACAATACCAAAATCAACCGTATTTTACAAACGCACAAAGGCTGGAAAATAAGCTATGTATCTAAAGATAAATTGTCCCATATTGAAGGAGCTATTTTGATAGATGGTACTGAAAATGGAGATGTTCTCCCTTTGGTTGGTGCTGAATTTAATGTGGGCATGGACGCTCAATCCGATACAGGAGAAAAAGAAGCGCCAAAAAATTCTAATAGAATTGTTCAAGACCTTACCTATACCCTAATTTTAAAAGACTTAGGTAGAGATGCCAAACAAACTGAATTGGAGACGAAACACCCTTCTTACGATGCTTCTGTTTTTGATTGTGCTTGTAGGCTACCAGGGAGTTATACACCAAAAGGAATTGTAGACCATATTCAAATGCTTGACTATGCTAAATTACCAGGAAATAAATACTTAATCAATTGGCCTAATTGTGGGAACGATTATTTTTTGGACTGGCCTAATATGACTTTTGAAGAAGTTCAAAAAGGAATCTCAGACGCCAAGCAACACACCTTAAATTTTGTTTATTACATACAACATGAATTGGGTTTTAAAAACTTAATTGTTCATAATGAATTTAATACTAATGATTCTTTTCCTTGGATTCCATACCACAGGGAGTCTAGAAGGCTCAAGGGTTTGGTTCAACTCACAGTAAATGAAGTCCGGAATCCTTATGCGTATGATTTGTTTAAAACGGGTATTGCAGTAGGGGATTATCCTATTGACCACCATCATGACAAAAATCCCAATGCTCCTAAAATAGATTTTATAGGTATAAAAGTACCGAGTTATAATGTACCATTAGGCAGTTTAATACCCAAAGAGACACCTCATTTTATTGTTGCTGAAAAGAATATAAGTGTGACTAATATTGTCAATGGAGCAACCCGTTTGCAACCTGTTGTTTTAGGAATTGGACAAGCGGCAGGAGCAGTTGCTGCACTAGCGCTTAATATGGATATTCATCCAAAGGATGTAGCCGTGAGGGATGTTCAAAAGGCTTTACTTGCAGAACAGGTATACCTAATGCCTTTTATAGATGTGAAGCCTTCAGACAGCGCTTTTTATGCCATTCAAAAAATAGGCGTTACAGGAATTTTAAAAGGCCAAGGAGTTTCCTATAAATGGGCTAATCAGACCTGGTTTTATCCCAATGCTTTCCTGTCTCGATATGAGCTTATTGATGGACTTAAAAAGTATTATTCGATTTTTAGTGGACTTGAAGGTTCAGGAGAATTTGTAGATTTTTCTTTTTTTAAAGCCCTCTTAGATTCTGCTAAATTCACTTCTGAGCCTATAGATGAAAGTGCATTAATGACTATGGGCTTGTCCCAGTATATTTCACAACCCCAAAAACCTATGACTAGAAGCGCTTTGGCTATTATGTTAGATATTGTTTTAGATCCATTTTCATTAGCAATAGATCATCACGGCAAGCTTATTCTCTCTGACTAATCCCAATTTGTAGCTCTGGGTTTTCAGGATTCATATCTCCGTATTGTTCCAGAAGTTTTAACAAGACTCTCCATTTAATACTCCACCCCTTCAAAATAAATCTATTCCCCTTTTAGGGTTGCACTCGTATAATGGGTGTATTAACCAAACCACAGGGATATCATCTTCAGTAAGTTCTACAATACACTTTACCAAGAATGAAACAAGCTTCTAATGAAGTAAGTGAAGACTTGCCGTTGTTTATGTGATAGATTGAGTTATTTATTATAAGTACATTTAACTATCTTAAAACCAACACAATGAAAAATATTATACCTTTAATTTAAATTAGATTAATCTATAGAATACCAAAATAATTAATGAACCTTTAAATTCTAAATAATTTGCTCTTAAGAACAAAATATAAATTGCGTTTAATTCTTATAATTTTAATTCAATCTAGTCAATTAATTGGCCAAAGTTCAGATGAAAAAACCTCTTCGGTAATTGAATCCAGTAATTTGATTGGTAAAACAATAAGTTTAAGTAATGAGACAAATTATAATTACTTAATCTCTGTTATTTTTAAAGAAAATTCTGGGGCCACAAAAAAACAGGTATAGCCAAATTTCCTAGTGACAAGTTTTCAGATTATCCCGAGATAGCAGTACTTTTAGAGAAAAATTTCATTATTAATGATACGATTTCAGACTATTACTTCATTGCAAAAAACGGAATAAGTGACCGGGTAGTTATAAAATTTAATGATGTTTTATTACAAAATACAAACAATCAAAAAAATTTTAAAGAAGTCGGGGAATCAAGTGATTACACTGAACGCTTTTCTGAATTTATCATCCCTAAATCAATTATAATAAATGGAGTCAACACAGTACAAATTTTTGTGCTTAAAACTACATTTACTCCTATTTTTCATGGTGATATCTATCTGAAAAAGAACGATAGTGAACTAAAAGATCTGGAAAGTAAAGAAATTAATTTGAATGGGGATTGGACATACACTGTTTATTCTGAAAACTTGTCGAATTTTAAAACAGGAGGCGTGGATGCTAATGTCACAAGTGTTTTTACTAATTATGACTTTAATGAAGAAAAATTTGCAAGTAGCTCTTTTGACGATAATGATTGGAGTACCACTGATTTTCCGAATTCATTTGCACTTATTTTCAGTAGGCAGCAAATAGATGGAGCCGTTTGGTTTAGAAAAAAAATAAACTTTACCGAAAAACCAAAAGAAGACTATTTGTTTGAGGTCCTAGACGGGATTGATGATGCTGACTTTTTGTATGTCAATGGACAATTAGTAGGTAGCACTAATTGCTATAATTGTCCACGTCGATACAAAATCCCTAAGGAATATATGCAAAAAGAAAACATCTTTACTTTGCTTATAATAGATAATTACGGCCTCGGAGGATTAACTGGTCCAATTAAAATTAAAACTTCAAAACAATCGATAGATATTTCAAAAGGATGGAAATTTAAATTGATTTTTGACATAAAAAAAATTCATTTTATTGAAATTTATAAAGAGATTTCAAATCCCTTTGAATCAGGTAATTACAGTTTTATTGATTTTAATGGTAATGCTATCCAAAAATTAAAAGTGGCTGAAATGATGGGAATTAAGATTGACAAAGATTATGAAACACCCTTTTACCTACTATTATTAATTACATTAATACTAATTATAGTGTCAGCGATTTTTATTTATAGAAATTTCACTTATAAATCAAACAAAAAAGAGAATCAAACAAACTTTAGACCCAATGATAATATATTATCAAGGCGTATATTAATTAGGTCTGGCCGTAGTGATCATAATATTGAAGTTAATAGCATTTCCTTAATTGAAGCAAAAAAGGATTATGTGAAAATATTAACAACTGATAATTCTTATTTGGTTAGAAATAATCTAAAAGTATTTCTTGAACAACTTCCCACGAATATAATTATTCGTATAAATAAATCCCAAGCTATAAACATCAATCAAATTGATAGAATTAAGAAAAATATTGTTTACTCAAAAAATGATAGTTCCTTCAAAATTGGTCAAAGTTATACAAAAAAGGTAAATCAGATCCTTAAATAATTACAATAATGTATACAGATAATGACGTATTGTATACGTTTTTCAATTGATATGTACTTTTTGGTATTTAAGCCAACATAATAATATAAAAACTTGTGTGAAATATTGCTAATTTTATTACCTATAAATGCCTAAACAAGCCTATTAATATTTTAAAAAAAAACAATGAAACAAAAAACTATATTAAATGTATTTTTAAGCACCTTCTTTCTGTTCGGAGGTATTATTTTCGGACAAAAGACTATAAATGGAAATGTTACAGATGATACAGGTGTTCCTGTTCCAGGCGCTACAATTGTTGTAGTAGAAACAAACTTGGGTGTAATTTCTGATTTTGACGGAAACTATTCCATCTTAGCAGAGGAGGGACAATCTTTAGAAATAAGTTATGTGGGTTACTCCTCTCAACAAATCCAAGTTGGGGCTTTATCAACTTATGATGTGTCACTTCAGATAGAAAACGCATTGGATGAAGTTATTGTTACTTCATTGGGAATAGTTCGTCAGAAAAGAGAGCTAACATATGCAACCCAAAATGTTGACACTGATGGAATAGACGAATCGAGACCTAATGGAAATTTGATGAATAGTTTACAAGGAAAAGTAGCGGGTCTTTCAATTCAAACAACAAGTGGAGGTGTTGCCTCTAGTTCTAAAGTTATATTGCGTGGAAATAGATCAATTGCTGGAAGTAGTCAACCATTATATGTTGTTGATGGTGTTCCTTTAGGTGGAGACATAAATGATTTGAGCCCTGATGATATCGCATCAATTAGTGTTTTGAGAGGTTCTAATGCAGCAGCACTTTATGGTGCAAGAGCTAATAATGGTGCAATAATTATAACTACTAAAAAAGGAGAAGAAGGCTCTTTTAAAGTCAATGTAAATTCTACTCTTACCGTTGATTCGCCAAATATTCAATTTGATTATCAAAATCAATATGGACAAGGAAGTGGTGGTATATACACATCTTTCTCAACTGACTCTTGGGGACCAGCTCTAGGAGGATCCCAACCTCACTGGTCATTAGACCCAAATATTTCTGGGGACATTCCCTTTGTATCAAATCCCGATAATATCACCGATTTCTTTGATACCGGAATTAATATAGCAAATAATATTTCTGTGACTTCAGGTTCTAAAAATGCAACTACTTACTTAAGCTACACTAATGATATAAGAAAGGGTATCATTCCTGGTAACGAATTACAGAGACATAACATCAATTTAAAAATTGATAATACTATTTTAGATGGCAAGCTTAAGATAAGCTCTCGTGTAAATTACATAAAATCAAACATTAATAATGAGCCTTCCCAATGGGAAAGCTTTGACAATCCTTACAGACATCTTTATCGATTACCAAGGAACATTCGTACTGAAGATGCCTCTAATTTTGAATATACTGACTCTTCTGGAAATTCGAGACAAAATTATTGGAAGCCAAACGATAATGGTGGTCAAAATCCATATTGGACGATCAATAGAGCAAATTTGAGTGAAACTTTAACTGATCGTGTGTTGGGGTATACGTCATTAACATATAATATTTCTGATGACTTGAACATACTAGTTAGATCTGCAATTGATAATTCATCTAATTCATTTGAGAAACGCTGGCATAATGATACATATATAATAGCTGATAACGGTCAGTATGCAATAACAAATAGCAGATCACTTGAATGGAATACAGATTTCTTACTGGCATTTAAACGTGATTTGAACGAAAATTTATCACTTAATTTGAATGTTGGGGGTAACAATAGAGTAAATAAATCTAAAGGAATTTCCACTAATAATGGAGGGCTAAACGCTCCAAATATTTTTGCTGTTTCAAATGCGGTAAATTTGACTGCAAATCAATTTATTTCAGAAAGAGAAGTTAACTCTTTGTATGGTTTTGGTAATATTGGTTTCAAAAATGCTTTGTATTTAGATCTAACATATCGTTCTGATTGGAGTTCAACACTTCCCTCTGATAATAATCGTTATGATTTCTATTCTGCAGGTTTAAGTGCTGTTGTCTCAGAATTCGTAAAATTCCCCTCATTTGTAGACTTTTTCAAAGTTAGAGGTTCTTATGCTGTGGTAGGAAATGATACAGATCCATACAGTTTAGAAAGACTAGCTCAATTACAGCCTGGAGGTTTTATTGCTTTGCAAACTACTGCTCCCGCCTCTGATTTAAGAGCAGAAAAAACAACATCATTTGAGCTTGGTTTTGATACCACTTTATTTAATAATAGAGTTAATCTAGATTTCACTTATTACAAATCTAATAGTATTGATCAATTATTTAGACAAGATGTTCCTCAAGCTTCTGGAGTTACTTCTAAATTTATTAATGGAGGAGATATTCAAAATAATGGAATTGAAGCAGTTGTTTCTGTTGGAATATTAACAGAAGGAGATTTTACTTGGGATTTGATTCTAAACTATGCTGCAAACAATAGTGAAGTTCTTAGATTAGCGGAAGGACTAGAGAGTCTTTCTTATGGCCAGGACTTTGTGAGAAGATTTCAATTAGATGTTGGTCAGCCCTGGGGTAGTATTTACTCTAGAGGTTTTGAAAGAGATGCTCAAAATAGAGTATTAATGAATGCAAACGGAACACCGACAATTACATCTGGTCAAACTGTTAATATTGGTAATTTCAATCCCGATTGGATGGGCGGAATTACGAATTCATTCTC
>Ga0233438_10005113_pt1 | contig 11170 bp, 10 predicted proteins | sample SI_123_September_FD_182720 | JGI IMG/M metagenome (GOLD analysis project Ga0233438, IMG submission 182720) | Seawater microbial communities from Saanich Inlet, British Columbia, Canada - SI_123_September2016_10_MG | ecosystem: Environmental > Aquatic > Marine > Inlet | place: Canada: British...
GTATACTGTTCTGGATGAACCATGACTTTACTCCTATTGTTAAATTCTACGATTTAATATAAAAGAGTAAATTGTGGTTCATCGACTAGCCACAACTAAATTTACAGAAACAATGTTGCACTAACATTTGTTAATCTAATAAAATGTATAGAAATACAATATCACTTATACAGTACAAATGTACACTATAATTTTTTTTTGACGAGTTAACCGCTTTAAAGCAACAATCCATAATAAAAACAGAATGTTTTTGGCTTATAAAGTCACATCTGTTGCTCCCATTCAATTCTGAAGTGCTAAGCCTAATCGACGTACTTATGCTAAACTTAACCTCCAGGGACTGATAAATCATCTTGTGAAAGTTAGTAAATTAGTACGGTGGGTTGCAGTAAGCATTGCTTGTATTGTCATTAGTTACTTCTACATTGATCGCTCAGTGGTTTGGTATTTATTTGAGCACCAGGCTAGACAGTTCTTTGTATTAAAGCTTTTTGCTGAAGCAATTCCTTTGACAGTATTAATCTTTATTTTTTGTTTTTTTTTATACTATGCGACTAAAGTATCGCGAGGATCTATTAGTCATATAGATAGGCGCTTGTTACTGGCATGTAATGCAGTGGTCATTGGTCAATTTTTGAAAGAAGTTCTAAAAGTTCTGTTTGGACGCTACTGGCCTGCAACCTTTGTGTGCCATAACCCATCTTTAATTAATGATCAGGTTTATGGCTTTAACTGGTTGAAGTTTTCAAGCGCTTATGCTTCTTTTCCCTCAGGACATACAACCTTTATTTTTTCATTTTCAGTGAGCATGTGTTTTTTGTTTGCTAAGTGGAGATGGTTATGGATTTTGTTAGCGCTCTTGGTAGTCATTGGCCAAATAGGTATGTACTATCACTTTGTTAGTGATGTTATTGCTGGCGCTTTATTAGGATCGTTAGTTGGTTTTTATACCACTAGATGTCAGCCAAGCGACTGATTTTATGATTCAGCAAGATAGTTTGTGCTTCACAGCGATTGCCAATTATACCAATGCGCTTTAGCTAGCACAGCAGCGCTAATGGCTGCAGTTTCACATCTAAGGATTGATTCACCTAAGTGGATGGCAGTTGCCGATTTTATCAGCAAATTTTGCTCGGCTATCGACCAGCCGCTTTCTGGACCAATGATGATCGATGTTGGAAATTCCGGTTTGGCTGGCCAACCAGTAGATACTTTCGCATGAGGACATAGAAAAAATTTATTCGTTGATAACTCAGACCAGTGTTCAAGTGAAATCGGCGCTGCTAGTTTGGGGATAGTGGTGCGCCTTGATTGCTGGCAAGCTTGAATAAGAATGGTTTGTAGGCGCTGTTGTTTTTTTGGCCATTGATGTTCAGGCCAACTGCCATGATCAGTTTGTACTAGTTGAATGTCAATGACACCAATTTCACATACTTTTTGGATGATCCATTCGATCTTCTGGGGTTGTGATAATGCCAGTGCTAGCTGAAAGTTGGCCATTGGCTGATCGACGCAGGGTAGCTGCTCAATGACAGTCACTTGCGTATTTGGCTTCACTGAATCTACTTGACATAAAAAACGCTTTTCAGTGGGATCAAATAATTCTAGGTGATCATTGGTGTTTATGCGAAGAACCTTTAAATGCTTGGCGATAACATTATTGAGTGTGATGGATTGCTGAATCGAGAGTGTCTTCTCAATAAAAAATAATGGGATCATAGCAAGGATGTGAACTTGATTTAGATATCAACGTTTTCAACATTACCAGCATTTTTTAGAATAAAATCACGACGAGGTTCTACTTCATCACCCATTAACGTAGAAAAGATTTTGTCTGCTTCCATCGCATCGTTAACACGTGTTTTTACTAAAGTACGGTTTTCTGGATTCATGGTTGTTTCCCAAAGTTGATCAGGATTCATTTCACCAAGACCTTTATAACGCTGTATGGTTAAGCCTTTTTTTGCTGACTCAAAGAGAATTTTCATGACTTGATCAAAATCATTGACTAATACTTTACCTTTCTCTTGCTGAATGTGAGCGCCTGGCTGTAATAAATCATGGGTGGTTTGATACATTTGATGCATTGCTTTGTAGGCAGACCCTTGGAAAAAATCTGGTTCAATTTGATACTGATTAACCACCTGACCTTGAAATAAGACATCCACTTGAATGGTTGGGTGCTCAACTTGGTTCATGGAGAGATTAATCATATCTTGCTGTGTTGTATCATCAGCTATATGTGCTTGTACCTTGGGTAACCAATTTGTTAGTTGATCCATGTCCATTAATGCCTCAGGTGAGTGCATTGCTTGTTTACGAATAGCTTCTAACAGGGCACGAGGATAGTGCTGTGATAGAGTGCCAACGATACCTTGGATTTTTTGATGATTTTTGGCCAGTTCTTCCAGTTGGCTTGATGCTATCGCAGGTGCATGGTCGGTGACTGATAAGTGGGCCTGGTTTAAAGCAATATTCAGTAGGTACTCATTAAAGGCATCTTCATCTTTTAAATATTGCGATTGTTTACCGCGTTTAACTTTGTATAACGGTGGCTGAGCAATATAGATATGGCCGCGATCAAAAAGCTCTGGCATATGACGGTAAAAGAAAGTCAACAATAGGGTACGAATATGTGCACCATCTACATCTGCATCGGTCATAATGATGATTTGATGATAGCGTAATTTATCAGGATTATAGTCCTCTTTACCAATGCTACATCCAAGTGCAGTGATCAGCGTGCCTACTTCTGCTGAGCTAATCATTTTATCAAAACGAGCTTTTTCAACGTTAAGAATCTTTCCTTTTAAAGGTAAAATAGCTTGCGTTTTACGGTCGCGAGCTTGTTTTGCAGATCCACCAGCTGAATCGCCCTCAACAAGATAGATTTCACATTTTGCTGGGTCTTTTTCCTGGCAGTCAGCTAATTTACTTGGCATGCCAGCTATATCTAATTCCGTTTTACGACGAGTCATCTCTCTGGCTTTACGAGCTGCTTCTCGCGCTCGACTGGCTTCGCTAATTTTCTCAATGATCAGTTTGGCTTCTTTTGGATTTTCATGCAGAAAGTCATAGATACTTTGCGCTAGTGAAGACTCAATTAGTGGCTTAATTTCTGAGGAAACTAGCTTATCCTTTGTTTGAGAACTAAATTTAGGATCTGGCATTTTGACTGATAAAATAGCAACTAAACCTTCTCTGGTATCATCACCAGTGACACTGATCTTCAGCTTTTTGTCGTAGCCTTCTTGAACAATATATTTATTTAGGGTGCGGGTTAAAGCACCTTTTAAACCAGCTAAATGTGTACCACCATCTTTTTGAGGAATGTTATTGGTAAAACATAAAAGGCGCTCTTGATAACCATCTTGCCATTGGAGCGCAAACTCAATCGTAATATTCGTTGCTTCATCATGCGTTTGATGATGGACAATCGTTGGATGAATGGTTGTTTTAGATTGGTTAATATCTTGCACAAACGCTTTTATACCACCTTCAAAGAAAAATGTTTCTTTTTTAGATATTCGCTCGTCATGCAAATGAATTTGAATAGAGTCATTAAGAAACGCTAATTCTTTTAGTCGTTTGGCTAATTTGTCATACTCGAAGATCACCTGGGAAAAAATATTCGCACAAGGCTTAAAACGAATCATGGTTCCAGTTTTATCACAGTCACCGATTACTTTAATTGGCTCATCGGGCGCCCCTAATTGATAACGCTGATAGTGAACTTTTTTATCACGGTAAACCGTTAGTTCAAGATATTCTGATAAAGCATTTACAACTGAGACACCAACACCGTGAAGACCACCAGATACTTTATATGAGTTGTCATCAAATTTGCCGCCAGCATGTAGCACAGTCATAATCACTTCGGCAGCTGATTTACCTTCTTCATGCATGCCAACTGGAATGCCACGGCCATCATCTTGAACAGATAGTGATTCATCAGAATGAATGGTGATATGAATAGATCGACAGTAACCAGCCAGTGCTTCATCGATGGAGTTGTCGACAACCTCAAAAACCATGTGGTGCAAGCCAGATCCATCATCTGTGTCACCGATGTACATACCAGGACGTTTGCGTACTGCATCTAGCCCTTTTAAGACCTTGATTTTTGAGGAGTCGTAATTACTCATGCGCAAATTATACGCTTAATAACCAAACTGTTGATTTGCAACATAGATTTCTCAATTAATTTGCTGGGACTATCTTAACCAAATTTACTTTAAAGGTTAATACCGAGTTTGGTGGGATAACGCCAGGTACACCTTGGGTGCCATACGCTAGATCTGCCGGTATGGTAATTTCCCAGGTAGAACCTTCTGGCATCATCTGCAAAGCTTCTTGCCAGCCAGTAATGACCTGTTTCAAGCCAAATGTCGCATCTTGATTTCTTTGGTAAGAGCTGTCAAATATTTTGCCATCAGGCAGTTTACCTTCATAGCGAACCGTTACTTGGTCATCAAGGTTTGGCTTAGGACCTTTACTTTCTTCTAAGACTTTATACTGTAAACCTGTTGAAGTGGTTTGGACATCTGGGTCTTGTTTGTTTTTCTCTAGTAGTTCTTTGCCTAATGTTTCCATTTTCTGTTCGTTCTCATTGTTGGTTGTCGGTGTTTCATTACTTGCATCTGTCTTTTGCGTGGCCACATTTTGATCTGGCACTTCGTTGACTTGTGCTTGATTTTCTTCGGTGGTTGGTGTGTTTGATGTTGTGGCAGCATCCTTTAGCTTGTTATCAGCATCTGAAGATTGGTTGGCATCAGGTGTCTGCTGGCTAAGTTCAGTTGGTTGGGTAGTATTTTGTGGATCAGCAGGCTGACTAGTGGGTGTGTCTGCCAGTGACAAACCGGTTAGACAAGTAGTAAGGCAAATCGCCAAAGTGGTTTTTTTTGCGTTCATCAGTTCTCTCAGTTGTTTTCTATTTTATAGCTTTTTATTTAGCTTTTTGCTGGGACTGGTTGCTGATTAGTTTGACTAGTAGGCGCTTGGGCAGGTTGCTTAACCTGGTTCATGGTGTCACTCGCTTTACTCGTGACTTGGTTCATGGATTGTTTAGCACTATCTTTTAAGTTGCTGAGTGACTTTTTAGATTGGTCACCGATGTTTTTGATGGAATCTTGGATGCTAGGTGCTGTTTTTGATTCAGCTGTTTGTGCACCATTTGGTGACTTAAGCCATAGTAGTACGCCAGCTAAAATTGCAATAATGAGAATAAGAAGGTTTTTCATGTGAGAGCCTCAAAGTTGGTGTCAAGTTCGACAATATGCATCAATTGAGAGAAATTAGCAAGGACCATTGGTCAGTGGTGATTGGCTAGCTTGATGTTGTGACTTTGAAATGCATTTGCTAATTTAATCAATGAGAATGAATGGCAAAAAAAGACATTTATTTACATATGGTCATATAATGATCATTCGCAAATATTTTGAAAGCATTTTTTTTCATCAATTCATTTTTTAAAATGATGATTTGTTTGTATTTGGGTGGTCAGATTGATAGTTCAAAAACATGTTGATTTAAAGAGGTCGATTCGACTGGCTGAATCGCGGTCAGTATGACTTGTGATTGCATGCTTTGTAATTGCTCAATGGTATGTGCTTGATGGTTTGCATCCAGCTCTGAGCCAAGATCATCGATTAAGTAAAGGGCATCAAGCTGAGATCGCTTTTTTACCAGTGCTCCTTGTGTGAAAGCAAGCGCTAAGGCAATTGTTTTCTGTTGACCTTGTGAGCAAAATTGAATCACCTGTTTATCGTTAATCGTCATTTGAAGATCAAACCGATGCGGTCCATATTGCGTAAAACCAAACTGTTGGTCTCGTTGTTGACTATGTTTTAGTGCTTCAGCAAAGCTTTCTTTAGCTGGCCACCCCGGTTGATATTGTAAGTGAATGTTGGTCAATGATGAGTCTGATAGGTAGTTGGTAATCGTTTGATTTAAGTATTCAACATAGGCTTTGCGCGCTTGGTGTAACTGCCCGGCTGATTCAATTAAAATATGGTCCCAGGTGTGGATGGTTTGCTTTGAATATTTTAAAGCAGCATTGCGTTGTTTGAGTGCGCGATGATAGCGTTTCCATTGTGTGATATAGTCTAGCTGGTCATAAAACAAACCCCAGTCTACCACTTGTCTTCTAAATTTGGGTGCAGTGGCAAGCCTTCGATGACTATGCGCATCAATAAAAATAACCGGTAGCCGTCTGGTCATCTCTTGAATAGTATTCACTTTTTCTTGTTGAATTTTGTAGGTTGTTTCCCCGCTGCGTTGTCTTTGGTAGCCCATGGTCATTGGGTTGGTGGCGTTAAGGGTAGCATGTAATATTGCAGTATCACTGTGATGCGAGATTGTATCGTTGATTTGATGTGTACGAAATGAATGTCCCCTAGATAGCATAAATATTGCTTCAAGAAGTGAGGTTTTGCCAGAGCCATTATCGCCATAGATCAGATTGATCTGGGGCTGGATAAACCAGGTTAATCCTTGAAAATTTCTAAAATGATGGATGGTGAGCTGACTCAGCTCCATCATTGCGTCATAGACATAATCAAATAATGTTTTTCAATGCCGAGATCATTTTCATGCATGTAGATCCTTGAAAGATCTTTAGCAACGTCAATAGTAATCTCAGGTTTATTGAGGCATTTGATGGCTGTGTAAAGGTAATCTGAGTTTAGCCGAATCACAAAAGACTCACCTTGATACTGAATAGTCAAACTCTCGATTGTTGACTCTTTGTTTTCATGTTGGGAAGCGATTTCTAACTGATTGTCATGGCCAGTAAATTGGATAATCCGAATTTTGTCATAGGATAACACGTGAGACCGGGTCAGGGCATCTTTTAAAGTGCTGGACTTTAGTGTAAAGGGGCATTCAGGCCTATTTGGTATAAATCCATCGCATGGGGGAAAGTGGCCGGCAATCAATGTAGAGATCATTGTGATGTTAGACGTTTCAACTTTGATCTGTTTTTTACCAATTGATACTCTGATAATTTCGTCTTCACTGAGATTTTTGGCCAGAAGATTGACGAACTTTCTCTGTAAAATGCATTTTGCATTGATGTCCTGTTCAATTTTTGCTTGCGTCATGGCTAATCGATGCCCGTCAGTCGCTGTGCAGGTGATGGTACGGCTTTCTATATGTAATGATAGGCCATGAATATTGCGTTTAGTTCCTTCATTGGCTAGTGAAAACTCTGTATCAGTGATCATGGTCTTTAGGGTAGATGCTGACATCTGGAATGTCTGGTTGTGGTCGTCTTGGCTGAGCGTGGGAAACGATTGATCAGCAAGATTTGCTAAAGTGATGGTGGAATGGGAGGTGTCGACTTTGATCCATGCCTGTTGTTCAGTGAAAGAGATCGTTTTATCACCTTCGGTCACTCGACAAATATCAGCCAGTGTTTTGGCTGATAAACAAAAAGTTTTTTCTTTTTTAACTGGGTCGGCGATGGGTATGGTGGCATGTATTTCATGCTCTGCGTCACTGGCCAAAATATGCACTTGATCTTGTTTAGCAGTTATTTTAAGACATGATAAAATAGGGATGATTTGATTGGCCTCTATCAGCGGCAGCATGCATTTAGTGGCTTTAGATAGATCACAATTTTGGATCTTTAAGGTTTGTTCTGCCATGAAGTGCTCCTAACTAACCACGTTCAATCATTTCTATCAAATCTTGAACAGTGCGTTTTAACTCTGGATCAAATTTCATCAGTTCATCGATCTTTTGGCAAGAGTGAATAATGGTTGAGTGATCTCTACCACCAAAATATTCACCAATTTCTGGGTAGCTTTTTGAGGTAAGCTCTTTACAAATTTTAATGGCAATTTGCCTAGGACGCATAATAGATCGAGTTCGGCGCTTTGAGGATAGGTCTGAAACGCGCATTTTAAAATAGTTGGCAACGGTTCGTTGAATATTATCTATGGTCACAATTTTAGCTTGCACTGACAGCACATCTCTTAATGCATGTTCTGCAAAAGAGAGGGTGATTTCTTCTTGTCTGAGTTCAGCATCGACCATGACTCGTCTGAGCGCACCCTCAAGTTCTCGCACATTATTTCTGAGTGTTTTAGCAATCAGAAAGGCGACTTCTTCTGGGAGTTTAACTTTAAAGCTTTTGGCTTTATCAAGCAAAATAGCCACCCTCGTTTCAAGTTCAGGGGCTTCAATGCCAACGGATAGTCCCCAATTAAACCGAGATTTTAGGCGGTCTTCTAGTCCAGGCAGCTCTTTAGGGTAACAGTCACTTGTTAGGACCATTTGCTGCTTGCGGTCAACCAAGGTGTTAATCGTATAAAAAAACTCTTCTTGAGTGCGTTTTTTATCAGCTAAGAACTGAATGTCATCAATTAGTAATGCATCAGCTTCTCGATACATTTTTTTAAACTTGTCCATTGAGCGCTTTTGAAGAGATTGCACCATATCAGATACGAAAGTTTCTGCATGAATGTAGACCACACGCATCCCAGGGTTTTGCTTAAGCATGAGGTGACCGATGGCTTGCATGATATGTGTTTTTCCTAAGCCGACGTTGCCATAAATCACAAATGGGTTATATGTTCCAGGATTGTTACCAACTTGCTTGGCTGCCAGTAATGCCATTTGATTGGAGGGACCAGGAATAAAGTGCTTGAACTGAAATCGTTTATTTAGTCGTGTATTGGCATGTGGTTTTGCAGGGTTTTTAACATTTGCCTTGGGCGCAGTATTTTGTTCTAGGCTGCCAACTTCTAGCTGCACCTTTTGTATCTGTTTGCCCAATGGGTGACTTTGTATAATCCCCTTAATGTCAGACAAGTGATGTTGCTCAACAGCTTCACAAACAATGGGGTTGGGGGCATAAATTTGAAAAACTTGCTGATGAACATTGGTTTGAAGTGTTTGAATCAGGATTTTAAAATCGTTTTCAGAGATTTGACATTTAAGTTTTTGCAGGCAGAATTGCCAAAGATCATCTATCGGTGAATCAGCCATTGGAAAAGTAATCAATTAGTAGGGTATACTAGTGCTTTAGATAGCCATTTTTCAAGTAAATTTTGCCAGGTTGAGTGTCACAAACGAATTTGTTTATTGGCCAATCCCCCAACCCACTTCAGGTAACTGTGTGAATAAAACAGGATAATACTCATCATGGATCATCCAAAAACCAAGCCGCTAACGCAGCATCAATTGACGGTAGTCTTACCTGTTTTTAATGAAAGTGAGATATTAAATGATTTTTTAAAGTCGCTTGTTAAACAGGTGCCACAGTGGGCTCCCAATTATGACATTGTTTTAATTGATGATGGCAGTCAAGATAATAGCGCTGCCATTGCAGAGCAATGGGCAGTTGATCATCCTATTGTGGTATTTCCATTTGTCAGAAATTTTGGTAAAGAAATGGCTATCACTGCTGGTTTAAAACATGCTAAAGGTGATGCAGTGATTATCATGGATGCAGATTTTCAGCACCCCATTGATATGATTCCAAAGTTTATTAAAGCTTGGCAGTCGGGCTACCACAATGTCTATGCGGTACAAAGTAAGCGAGAAGATCAGCCACTGATCAACCGCGCAGGTGCCCATTTATTTTATTGGTTATTTTGCTCACTGATGCGTGTTAATGTTCCAGCGCATGCAGGTGATTTTCGTTTACTATCTCGTGAACTGGTTGTTACGCTCAACAGTATGACTGAGCGCTTGCGCTTTATGAAAGGTTTGTATGCATGGCCAGGTTATGACAGCATGGCCATCATTTATCAGGCACCCAAGCGTGCTCAGGGAAACTCTAGGTGGGGGCTAAGCCGGTTGATTGGTTTAGCGTTAAGCGGTGTGGTGTCTTTTTCAACTTGGCCATTACAATTTGCTTTTATTTTAGGAATCATGATTGCCTTAGGCGCTTTTACTTATGGTGGCTATATCCTGATCAGTGCTGCGATCTACCATGAGCCAGTGAGAGGCTTGATTGCCCTGATGGTGATGATGCTATTTTTTGGTGGACTTAACCTGATTTTTATTGGTGTGCTTGGCGCCTATGTGGCAGCTATTTTTGAAGAGGTTAAAGGGCGGCCGCCTTATTTAATCAAGCCAAAAAAATCTTCTTCATGACCCGTCGAATCATTGTTTGCGCTGATGACTATGGTCAATCACCAAGTGTTGATGATGCTATCATCGATTTGATTCAAAAAGGGCGCATCTGTGCAACAACATGTTTAGTTCAAGTGCCAAGGTGGCCACAAGCAAGCCGATTGCTTAGTCACTTATCTGTAGATGTTGGTTTACATTTGGATTTTACGAGTAATGAGGTTAACACCTTGCCAACCAGTTTGCGTTTGCCAGCTATCTGGACGCAATGTTACTTGAGAATGAGTCAAAAAAAGGTCACTCAAAAGCTAAATATTCAATGGGACAAATTTTGCCAAGCAATGTCTCGCCAACCTGATTTTATTGATGGGCATCAGCATGTGCACACATTACCAGTGATCCGTGATGCATTATTAGATTTGCTATATCAAAACAATTTTTCAGGCTATCTTAGAAGCACTTTTCCCATGGTGAATTACCCATCAGCTATTAAATCTCAGATCATTGCTTTGTTGGGTGGTCGATATTGGCACAAACAGCTAATCCGTGGTTGTTATCAGTACAATCAAGCTTTCGGTGGGGTATACCACTTTGCTGATTTTCAGCATTATCGTCGGTACTTTCAACATTGGCTGAAGCACTTGCCAGATCGAAGTTTGATTATGTGTCATCCAGGACTTGATATAGGCTCTAGTTTACATCATGAATACCAGTATTTTATGAGCCAGGCTTACTTGGATGATCTTAAACGAGCAGACGTAGAGCTCAGCTCAGGAAAAAAATAGATAAAGTCAAAAAAATAATTGAGCCTGTAAATTATTTTGTGTAAACGACTTTATCATTCAGGAAATCTTCCCTGAAATTCGATCGCAAATCGATTCATAGCTGATTTCCAATCTCTTATACCAAATCCCATTTCTAATTGACCAAATAGTTCGCTGAGCAAATTTGCTTCACTTGAATTGGGTCCATTAAGTTAATAAATTGACATAATGCTTTTTCAAGATCCTTTAAATCCATATAGACCTTGTTGTTAAGGACGCCTTTTTTGATGTGGAGCCATAGTCGCTCAATCGGATTTAGCTCTGGC
>Ga0233438_10005127_pt1 | contig 11153 bp, 9 predicted proteins | sample SI_123_September_FD_182720 | JGI IMG/M metagenome (GOLD analysis project Ga0233438, IMG submission 182720) | Seawater microbial communities from Saanich Inlet, British Columbia, Canada - SI_123_September2016_10_MG | ecosystem: Environmental > Aquatic > Marine > Inlet | place: Canada: British...
ACATCAGCACAGTTGCGTCAATAAAACGCCAAGCCGCCTGTTGTCCGCCCAGCAAATCAAAGGACAGCACGCCGCCAAAGCCGCTTTGCTGACGACTCGCTAGTTGGTGTCCCGGGTGATCGACAAGACCCGAATAGTGAACCCGAGAAATCTCAGGACGCTCTGTTAACCAGTGTGCGAGTTTATAAGCGTTGTCAGAGTGCGCCTTCATGCGAAGACTCAGGGTTTCAAGACCCTTTAAAAATACCCAGGCATTAAACGGGCTCATGGAAGGGCCACAGGTACGAATAAAATTAGTGATCTCCGCCATGTCTTCGGCTGAACCGACGACCGCACCACCCAACATGCGTCCCTGACCATCGAGATACTTTGTGGCCGAGTGGATAACAATGTCTGCGCCGTGCTCAAGAGGCTTCTGCAATGCGGGTGTACAAAAACAATTATCGACAACCAAACGAGCCTCGAACTCTCCTGCGACAGCCGCCAAAGCCCTGATATCAGCAACCTCACAGATAGGATTAGAGGGTGTTTCACAGTAAAACAGTTTTGTTTTGGGTGTTGCCGCAGCACGCCATGCATCTAGGTCTCCCAGTGGCACAAAGGACACGGGTACCCCCATACGAGGAAGGTATTTATCAAACAGACCCACCGTGCTGCCAAACACATCTCGCGAACAAACAACATGATCTCCGCTGGTAAGAAATGCCATGCAGGTTGCTAAAATTGCAGACATACCCGAGGCCGTGCCCACCGCAGATTCGGCGTTTTCTAGCGCCGCTAGACGCTTTTCAAATACCCGCACAGTAGGATTGGTATAACGCGAGTAAACGTTGCCTCCCGTGTCGCCGCTGAAACGAGCCGCTGCATCTGCCGCACTGTCAAAAACATAGCTGGAAGTAGTAAATATGGGTTCGCCGTGCTCACCCTCTCCCGTGCGCGCAATACCGGCTCGAATACCCAATGTCTCTGCATGAGCATCACGCAGCCATTCGGGCAGAGATGGATCGTCTTCTGATGTCATGACGTTACGGAGGCGTTAGGCCGGTCAGTTCCGACGCGAGTCTCAGATATCATTATGCAAACCCACACTGGCACCATCTTGGGCCGCCGCGAGTCTCATCTCGGAACCTTCTGAGCGAGCAGCTTCAATCGTATTTAGATATTTTTCGTCAATTCGGCCAGCTTTATAACAACCGTCAAATACCGAACACTCAAAATCTTCAATCGCTTCATTACCCTCTTGAGAACAAGCCAGCAAATCTTCTAAATCCTGATAGACCAACCAGTCTGCGCCAATCAATTCGGCAACTTCTTCCTCTGTACGATTGTGGGCTATGAGCTCGCAGGCCGCTGGCATATCAATGCCATAAACATTAGGAAATCGAATAGCCGGAGCGGCTGAGGCGAAGTAAACATTTTTTGCCCCAGCATCTCGTGCCATTTGAATAATCTGACCACAGGTCGTACCACGAACAATGGAGTCATCGACCAACATGACATTCTTCCCGGCGAACTCTAAGGGCACTGGATTTAGCTTTTGTCGCACTGACTTTTTCCGCTGACTTTGGCCCGGCATAATAAATGTCCGTCCAATATAGCGATTCTTCATAAATCCCTCACGGAACTTCACGCCCAGTTCATGGGCCAAAGACTGCCCGGCAACGCGACTCGTATCAGGTATAGGGATCACCACATCTATATCGTGGTTTGGGCGTAACCTTAAAACCTTGCGTGCTAGACGTTCACCTTGACGCATGCGCGTTTTATAGACTGAAACGCCATCAATCAATGAGTCAGGACGCGCGAAGTAGACGTGCTCAAAAATACAGGGCATCAGCTTGCTATTCTCTGAACACTGCCTGCGTATTAAGCTTCCCGATGCGGAAATAAAGATGCCCTCACCCGGCGCAACATCGCCTAACAAACGAAACCCCAGAACATCCAGAGCCACGCTTTCTGAGGCCACCATGTACTCAGGCTCCTTACCCTCGAGCTCTCGAATACCAATAACCAATGGTCGAATGCCAAAGGGGTCGCGGAAAGCGACGATGCCAAGGTTTGCAATCATGGCAACCGCAGCATAACCACCTTCACAGCGTTCGTGCACAGCTGAAATTGCTGCAAAGATATCGTCGGCGTCGGGGAACAACTTACCCAATCGCTGTATTTCATGCGCAAAAACATTAAGAAGCACTTCGGAGTCCGAGTCTGTATTGAGATGCCGACAATCACTCTCAAAAATTTCCGCGCTCAACTGAGCCGCATTGGTGAGATTACCGTTGTGTGCAAGGGCTATCCCGTGGGGCGAATTTACATAAAATGGCTGGGCAAGCGCCGTGCCCGAACTACCTTGTGTCGGGTAACGAACATGACCAATGCCAAACGAGCCTAGCAGGCGAGACATATGATGCGTACGGAACACATCCTTCACCAGCCCTTCGCCTTTACGCTGTAAAAATTTTCCCCGGGAGCAGGTCATAATACCGGCAGCATCTTGGCCTCGGTGTTGCAGCATCGTTAGGGCATCATAGATTTCCGCTGCAACGTCGTTACCGCCAACGATACCTACCAATCCACACATGGATATGTCTCCGAGTTAGATCATTTCAGCAGACTCGAGACTTTCCTCGATCTGCTCAACAGGTTCAGCTTCTAAAATCTCAGTGGTATGAGCGCCTAGCTGATCGGCGATCTCATCAATCGTTGGCATTAGGGAAGAACGATCGATCAAATCTTGCTCAGAATTAGGAACCACTGAGCGTAGCAAGAAGGTCAGCACTATCATAAATACGATCCCCCTTAACAAACCAAATAAGCCACCCAAAATACGATTCCCCAGGTTAAAACCGGGTTGACGCATCTGTCGCGCCATTAAACGCCCCAGCACACTAAAAATGGCCAACACCCCGACAAAGATCAGTGCCCAGCCCACTAGGTAACGTAAAGTTTCACTATCTGTTATTGAGGTTAGGGAATTCGCTAAGGACTGCGCCAATAAATTCGCGCCAATGAAAGCGCTGAGCCAACCCACTAAAGAGAGGATCTCGCGACCAAAGCCGCGGTATAAACCCACTAACAGAGAAAGACCTAACACCAGTACGATAAGCCAATCGAAGCCGTTAAAACCTGATGCGGCACCACTGATTTGCTGCTCAATGTCATTCATAGCGGTTGCTGATACCTCACGACCATAGATTCCACCTTCAACACGCGATCGACTTCTGATTTTATAGAGTCAAAACTCTTTTTTTCAAACTTCGGGCCAATCTGAATACGCCACTGCACCATTGTGTCTTTGGCGAAACGTGCGTGGAAGGCGGGATATCCCTTTCGGACAAGCTGCTCAACTAACATCTCAGCTCGAGTTTCTGAGCTCACCGTTGCAACCTGCAGCACCCAAGATTGAGGATAGCCAGAAGCGTCTAGCACAGGCATGACGGGGGCCTCGTTGCGAAGCTCTAGTCCCTCAACCGCATCTACGGTGGTCAAGTTGGACAGACTACGATCGGACTCCTCATCATCTAAACGCGTGAGCTCGTCCGCCCGTGTTTGCGACTCAGTGTCTATCTCCGGTCGCTTAACCCGCTCACGAATCATGGCTTCTGGGGACTGTGGTTTCTCTATGGGCGAGGTATCAATACGAGGGCGCTCGGGCGTTGGCCGCAACTCAATAGGCTGCTGATCGACAGGCTCAACAAAGACAATGGGCCAGAAAACCACACACAAGGCGACTAGCACCAGAGCACCAACCAATCGTTGACGAAGAATGGGGTTCATTCAGTCAAAGGTCTCCTGACCCGTGGGCACCTGCTGCAGACAGGCAAGTTGTGCGCCAACTGTCACAAAAGATCCGAACACCAAAATGCGATCTCCTGGTTTGGAAGCATTATCGATACCAGTAAAGGCCATCTCTGGCGTAGGATAACACTGCACCGTGGCCTTCGGTGAGATCGTTTTGATCAGCTCGGCCAAATCTTCTGGTGCTGCGGCCCTCACCACCCCTTCGTGAGTGGGCAAATGCCAACTTGAGACCCTATCGGCCATGCGCTCGATCATGGCACGCAGGGGTTTATCAGCCATCGCGCCGAAAATCGCGTGAGTTTCCACCCCATCAGATTGTAGGGCCAAGGCGATCGCTAGGCGTCCAACGGATTCGCGATTGTGCGCGACATCGAGCCACCAAACTCGACCTAAAACCGTGAGCTGCTGCTGGCGACCCGGCACGATCAACGTTTGCAAAGCTTCATGAATACAATCTTGGCTGGGTGCGCAATTCAATGCCACCGCCGCGACGACTGCCGCACCTAGGTTACTGACTTGCAAGGCCGGCACCTCCGGAAGCAGCCGCCGAGTGCCGTCTGGGAGGGTTAACATTTGGTTATCAATCAGCCACTCGCGATTTAATGTGACGGTCTTGGCTCCCATCGTCTCCAGGCGGGGAAGTAATGTTGATGGCAGGTCATTTTCAGCAACAACCGCCGGCTTCCCAAAACGCGCCACTCCCGCCTTTTCAATAGCGATAAGATCTCGTGTATCACCCAACCATTCGGTGTGGTCTATGCCGATACTGGTGATCACACAAACGTCAGCATCGACCATATTGACCGCGTCGAGTCGACCTCCTAAGCCCACCTCTAATATCTGCACATCAACGCCCTGCTCTTGAAACAAAAATAAGGCTGCTAAAGTTGCGAATTCGAAATAGCTCAGCGAGATAGACTCCCTGCAATTTTCGATAGCGGCAAAGGCTGCCATAATTTCGGCGTCGCTTGCAGGGAGGTCATTAACAGTGATGCGCTCGTTGAAATGCAGCAAATGCGGCGAAGTATAACAACCTACCGAGAGTCCTTGTTGGCGCAGCAGCGCCGCCAATGCACTCACACAACTGCCCTTGCCATTGGTGCCGGCCACCGTGACCGTGCGACATGCCGCGGGTATAAGCCCTAGGCGCAGTGCCACCGTTTTTACACGGGTTAACTCAAGATCGATTTTCTGCGGATGCAGTGTTTCGAGGTGAGCCAGCCAGGCATCCAGTGTTTCGGCGCCAGCCAATCCCATACAGTTTATTCGGCAGGCTCAGACTCAGGCACCGGCGCATGCCCTTGACTGCCCTCCTGACCTGACAGCTTAAACAGGAGGCGACCTAATGTGTCGCGCATCTCAGCACGATGCACAATCATGTCGATGGCACCGTGCTCTAACAGAAACTCGCTGCGTTGAAATCCTTTAGGCAACTTCTGCCGAATGGTCTGTTCAATGATATTGGGGCCAGCAAATCCCGCCCGGGCATCAGGCTCAGCGACGTTGATATCACCTAAAAGCGCCAGGGACGCCGAAACGCCGCCATAAATAGGATCTGTCATGACCGATATAAACGGCAGGCCATTGCGCTTAAGGCGTTCAAGCACCGCAGAGGTTTTCGCCATTTGCATGAGGGAAATTAACGCCTCTTGCATCCTTGCCCCTCCTGATGCGGCAAAGCACACCATCGGTAAGCCGTTGTTCAAGGCATGGGTTGCAGAGCGCGTGAATTTTTCACCAACAGCGTAACCCATGGAGCCACCGTGAAAATTGAATTCAAAGGCGACGGTGACCAACTCCAAGCCATTCAGCCGACCTTCCATCGCAATTAACGCATCCCGCTCACCGGTGCTTTTCTGGGCCGCAGTCAACCGATCACGATACTTTCGCTTATCTTTAAACTTTAGCCGATCGATGGGTTCAAGATCAGAGAACAGCTCTCGACGGCCGTCTTGATCCAAAAATATATCGAGTCTTCTTCGGGCCCCTACCCGCATGTGATGATCACACTTGGGGCATACCTCTAAGTTACGATCTAAGTCAGGCCAATAAAGCACCGCGTCGCACTTAATGCACTTCTTCCAGAGTCCTTCTGGCACGTTGACGCGCTTTTGCTCGGCCTCATCCTTGCGGACGCCGGAAGGCAGAATTTTGTCAATCCAACTCATATCAGACTCCGAACGGGTAACAGCTCTTATTATAACCTTACGCTAGCCACCCGTCGTGGACACAATTACATATTATCAATGCCGGAACGAATAGACCCCAAGAGCGTTACCGCTTTCTCTACACCCATATCCAGAGAACTCCCAGAATCCATAGCAACGGTCATCGTGTCAATCAGGGCACTTCCAACCACCACACCATCGGCCATGGCACCTACCGATGTTGCCGACTCTGCGTCCTTGATGCCAAAACCCACGCAAATCGGCAGTGCTGTTTCTGCGCGAATCAGATCAAGGTGCATACCAACATCCGTGCTATCTAAGTGTCCCGCGCCTGTCACGCCTTTAACCGCGACGTAGTAAATAAAGCCAGACGCGTTTGCCGTGATGGTGCCAATTCTTTGAGCCGGAGTCGTCGGTGAAATTAAGAAAATATTGTCAATCTCTACCTTTTGTAATTCGGCATTAAGGGGGCCCACTTCCTCGGGGGGCAAATCGACAGTAATTAATCCATCGACACCCGCTGCAGCGCACTCAGAAGCAAATTGGGCATAACCCATCCTTTCCACCGGGTTGGCATAACCCATAATCACCACTGGAGTCGTCTGATCTTGTTGTCGAAACTCGACGACCATTGCCAATACTTGCGTGAGAGAGACGCTATTCGCGAGTGCCCGCTCATGACCGCGCTGTATAACAGGCCCCTCTGACATGGGGTCTGAAAAAGGCACCCCCAACTCAAGAACGTCTGCCCCGGCAGCCACCAAACGGTGCAGCATAGGCACTGTGGAGGCAACGGTAGGATCTCCGGCGACGATATAAGGAATAACCGCTTTACGCCCCGAACTGCGGAGCGCGTCAAAACATGGAGTGAGTCTGCTCACGTTCTATCCTATTTTTACCAATTTAAACTTCAATACCTTCAATCGCTGCGACAGTGAGAATATCCTTATCACCACGACCCGAAAGATTAACAATTATGTTCTGATCAGGGGTCATTTCTGCAGCCAATTTTTCAGCATAGGCCAAGGCATGAGCCGTCTCTAAAGCCGGCATAATACCCTCTGTCCTTGTCCAGTGATGAAATGCTGCCAAAGCCTCATCATCATTGGCTGCGACATAGTTAACCCTGCCAATGTCTTTCAGCCAGCTATGTTCAGGACCCACACCGGGGTAGTCCAGGCCAGCAGACACCGAATGGGTCTCCATAATTTGGCCATTGGGGTCTTGCATGAGGTAGGTTCGATTACCGTGCAGAACGCCGGGCGTACCTGCGGATAATGGCGCCGCGTGCTGCCCTGTTTCCACACCATGTCCACCGGCTTCGACTCCGTACATCGCCACGCTCTCATCCGAAAGAAACGGGTGAAATAGACCAATTGCATTGGAGCCACCGCCTACGCAAGCCACCAGTGCGTCGGGTAGTTTGCCCGTCATTGCAAGCGACTGCCTCCGGGCTTCACGGCCTATGACGCTTTGGAAATCACGCACCAACATGGGATAGGGGTGCGGCCCTGCGACAGTGCCAATTATGTAGAAAGTGTTATCGACGTAGGTAACCCAGTCTCTCAGGGCTTCATTCATGGCATCTTTGAGTGTCTTTGAACCCGAGGTTACCGGTATGACTTCGGCACCCAATAATTTCATGCGGTAAACGTTCAAGGACTGACGTTTGATATCTTCAGCGCCCATGAAAACATGGCACTCTAGACCAAGACGAGCGGCAACCGTTGCACTCGCCACACCATGCTGGCCCGCACCTGTCTCTGCAATAATGCGCTTCTTACCCATGTGCTTGGCCAGCAACGCCTGACCAATTGTATTGTTCACTTTGTGAGCACCTGTGTGGTTGAGGTCCTCACGCTTTAAAAAAATACGCGCGCCACCGATGGTGTCAGACATTCGACTCGCCTCATAGAGCGGGGAAGGTCTGCCCACATAATGCGCAAGATCTGAATCGAATTCCCTTTGAAAATCCGGGTCGCAGGAGAGCTCGCGGTAAATAACCTCTAGATCTGCCAGTGCCGACATGAGGGTTTCTGCGACAAACTTTCCACCGTAGGGACCAAAGCGTCCATCGGGGTCTGGAACGGAAGCGAATAAATTCGGGCTAATCATGTCAGTCATTTTGTTTCTGCCTCAGCCGCCTCGCGAGCGGCGCGTATAAATTGCTTAATTTTGTCTGATTGTTTGATGCCCGGTGCGGACTCAACTCCACTACTCACATCGACGGCGCAGGGTCGTACTTTAATCACTGCCTCCGCAACATTAGCGGGATTGAGCCCTCCGGCCAAAATGATCGGCCGACTTCGAGCTGCTGGAATCACATCCCAATCGAAGGGATGACCGGTTCCACCAAATTGTCCATTAGCGACCGCATCCAGTAGAAACCCGCGGGCGCTGGGATAGTTGGCCATGACTGATTCCAGCTCGCCGCAAGCGCTACTCGGTAACGCCTTGACGTAGGGCATACGCCACTGCTCACAAAATTCAGGGCCTTCCTTCCCATGCCACTGGATAAGATTAATCGGCAGAGCCTCTAGCACAGATTCAACCTCCGAAGCCGTTGGATCGACCATCAATGCCGTCACGGTCACCAATGGCGGCAGCGCCGCGCAAATATCCGCCGCTTTTTCCAGCGATACCCGGCGCTTACTGCCCGACCAAAATATAAGGCCTATGGCGTCTGCTCCAGCATTTGCAGCCGCAAGGGCATCTATTTCTCTTGTGATACCACAAATTTTGACCTGAACAGACACACAACCACCCCGGTGCCAAATGACGCGCTGAAGTGTAGCAAACCTCGAGAGGCTTAACCGCCCCCAAGGAACAATGAGTTCGACGCTTGATGTACTGGCAGACCGAACCGCTCCGGATAGGTGATTGATTGCAAATACAGCCCGCTAGGGCCCGCCGTATCACCGCCCAACGTTCGATCCTTGCCAGAAAGTAGCTCTGCAATCCACTCTCTAGACCGCAATCCTAAACCGACCATTTGTAAGGAGCCAACCAAATTCCGCACCATATGGTAGAGAAACGCATTGGCTTCAATGTCTAAAATGACAAAGTTTTCAACACGCTTCACACGAACCCCAAGAATTTCACGGATTGGGTGCTTAGCTTGGCACTGCGCAGCGCGAAAAGCGCTGAAATCGTGCTCACCCAGCAAAGCCTGACTGGCATCGTGCATGGCCTGTGCGTCTAATGGCTTGCGACAGTGACTGACCAGACCCGCATGATGCGGCGACTGAATGGCACTGTTGCTAATAACGTAGCGGTAATGACGCGACACGGCACTGAACCGAGCGTGAAAATCGCTGGGCACCGATTTCGCCCAGAGCACTCGAACCGTCGAGGGCAGGTTGCTATTACACCCCATAACCCAGGCCTTTTGGGATCGACCTACGGGGTCGTCAAAATGCACAACCTGAGCGACTCCGTGGACGCCGGTGTCTGTTCGCCCTGCACAGTGGGTACTGATTGGCGTAGCCGCGACCTTGCTAAGCGCCTGCTCTAGGGTTTTTTGAACGGTTGCGACAGGAAGGTGGGGCTGCGCCTGCCAACCACAGAACTCGCCGCCATAGTAACTAACGCACAATGCAACACGTGTACCTGGTGGCCAGCTTACCGGGCTAAATGAGGGGAAAACGTCAGTCAATATTAATAAGAAGTTCGCGCGCCTCTGCCCGCTGACGTAAGTCACCGGTGGCAATCACTTCTTTGAGTACTGGGCGTGCGCCATCTTCATCACCCATATCAATATAGGCTCTTGCTAGATCCAGCTGCGTCTCAACAGGATCGACCTCCGCGGCGTAGACCAGTCCTTCAGGCTCATTATCAGCCTCGATGGTTGGCGGGGGCACATCGGTACCCAGCACTGCGGCAAGCTCTGGTGGCAGCACATCGTCCTGCTCAACAAGCTGATCATCGGAGAGATATCTCGCCTCACTTTCTGACCCATCAGGGCGTGCTTTGCTACGACTGTCATTATCTAAGGCCTTCAACTCTGAGCTATGAGAGGAATCTCGGAAATCTGGTTCTGAGGAAGGCATTATTTCTTCAAGGACATCATCTTCGAGATCCAAGGTCAGCGTAGCTTCAGACACCGGTTCGGCAAGCCCACCTAAATCTAGGATAACGGTTGATGCCATAGCTTCAGTAAGCATGCGCGAGGCTTCACCGAAGGCACGCCCATTGCCCGCCCCTTCAAGCTTCTTCGCTGTAGTTTTTGCCTCTTCTTGGCGGTCATTTTTAAGATAAATCTCCACCATCTTCAAGAGAGCCTCAGAGTCTTCGGGGTTAGCCTGGGCCGCAGCTTCGAGCGAATTAAGGGCTTGTTGGTGTCGCCCATAGGCCATATAGATATCAGCTTCTGCAATCGCATCAGCGATCACGCCTTCATCGACGTAGTCGTTGTGCAGTCGTTGACCGTAGCCCCGTTCACCGTCGCTCACGGGCTGAATACTTGCATTTGAGTCATCCGCTTTAACCTGCTTCCTCGGTGCAGCTCTAGCGGGAGCAGTCGCCGGTATGGGCCTAGAGTCGAGTTCTTTTCGCCGATTAACCCCAGGTTCCCGTTCAGTGGGTAGGTTGCGCTTAAAAGTCATAACGGGCTGTTGCACACGCCTCGAATAAACGACGGCACCAACGGCGAGCAGGGCCACACCCCCCAATGCAAACGCCCACCAGGGAAAACCTCGATCGATTGGCACGGTGTAACGAGGGCTCGCGGGCAATGCATCATCAGCCGCAGACACCGCGGCTTCGCGCGATGCCGATAACTGAGCCTCTAACGCCGCAATCTGCTGATCTTTCAGTACCACCAAGTCGCGCAAATTTCCCATTTGCTGCGATAAGGCTGTCAACCTAGCCTGTATTTCTAAAAGCTCATTCGAGTTGGGAGCCACTTCGCTTGGGGCTGTCGTGGAGGTCGCTGGTAATGCTTGTTGTGCGTCTAGACTTGGGGTGGCTTCTTGCTCTGAACCTGCGGCCAAAATGCTATTTTCGCTGGCTGAATCAGCGCCCGTATTCTCTTCCTCAGCAGAGGGGACGTCGGCCTCAAACTCGTCATCACTGAACGCTTCGTCATCGGCGACAACTCGCAAGGCAGGCGCACTGCGCACACCATTACGCCAATCTCGATTAGCCTGATCCACCGCTGCCAAGGCTTCGCGCTGGGAGGTTAAA
>Ga0233438_10005130_pt1 | contig 11151 bp, 7 predicted proteins | sample SI_123_September_FD_182720 | JGI IMG/M metagenome (GOLD analysis project Ga0233438, IMG submission 182720) | Seawater microbial communities from Saanich Inlet, British Columbia, Canada - SI_123_September2016_10_MG | ecosystem: Environmental > Aquatic > Marine > Inlet | place: Canada: British...
TTCAGAAGGTGGTGGTTTAGATCCCATCAAACTCATTAGGTCTTCTTTTAAAATAAGACCATTTTTTCCTGACCCTTCTACAGTACTGAGATCGACTTTAGCTTCACTTGCCATTTTTCTTGCTGCGGGTGAAATTTTTTTCTTAGATTTTTGGGGTGCTTTTTCTTCATGAACTTGTTCCAAAATCAAAGGTTCTTCATCATCTAAAAGAAGTTTTGGTTCCACTGGTTTTTTTTCTTTTATTTTTTTTGGTTTTAAAATTTTTTCTTCAAAAATCTTTGGTTCAGATTTCTCTGTTTCTTTTTTTGGAGGACTATAATTATTTATATCTTTGTTATTATTATCATTACTAGCTGAAGAATTTTCTATAGTACCTAATAGAGAACCCACATTTACTGTTTCTCCCTCTTTAACTGAGATGCTATCAAGAATACCGCTAATAGGTGAAGGTACCTCCACATTAACTTTATCTGTTTCTAGCTCTACAAGAGGCTCGTCTGCTGCCACTTTTTCTCCTTTTGATTTTAGCCATTTGGAGACTGTAGCTTCTGTTACTGACTCGCCTAGTGTCGGAACTGTAATTTTTTCAGCCATTTAATCTTTGAGTACCTTTTCTAATATTTCTTTTTGTTGTGCAAGGTGTTTGTTTAAGTTTCCCGTCGCAGTAGATGAAGATGCTTTTCTTCCTACATATTTTACTGATTTATCACCAAAATCTAATATTTCAAGAGTCCTATCTATATAATTTCTCACTGTATTCCATGCGCCCATATTCTGTGGTTCTTCCTGACACCATATAAATTCAGCTGCTGTATATCTTTTTAAAATATTTGCTAAAGTTTTAACAGGAAATGGGTAAAGTTGTTCTATTCTTACAAATGTCACACCGTTATTTTTAAAATTTTCTCTAGCTTCAATTAAGTCATAATAAATTTTACCTGAACACATGACTACTTTTTTAATTTTATCATCCCTTTTTTTAAGCTCTAATAAATTACTTATTTTTGAATAAGCATCGTCTTCTAAAACTCTATGAAAAGTACTTTTTTTAGAAAACTCTGAGATATTTGAAGCACACTTCTTGTGTCTAAGTAAAGATTTAGGTGTCATAATAACTAATGGTTTTCTAAATTCCCGATGCATTTGACGTCTTAAAACATGAAAATAATTAGATGGAGTAGTACAATTTACAACTTGAATATTTTCTCCAGCACATAGTTGTAGAAATCTTTCAAGTCTAGCAGATGAGTGTTCTGGTCCTTGTCCTTCATATCCATGGGGTAATAATAAAACTAACCCACTTGCTCTTCCCCACTTTGACTCACCTGAAGAAATAAATTGATCAATAATAATTTGAGCTCCATTTGCAAAGTCGCCAAATTGAGCCTCCCATAAAACCAATGTTTCTGGTTCAGATAATGAGTATCCAAATTCAAATCCTAAAACTGCTAATTCAGAAAGCAGACTATCTATAATTTCAAAATTTTTTTGATTATTAGATATGTTATTTAAAGGAATATATCTTCTGTGATTGTTCTGATTTCTTAATACTGCGTGTCTTTGACTAAAAGTACCTCTTCCTGAGTCCTGTCCTGACAGCCTCACTGAAAATCCTTCTGTGAGTAAAGTTCCAAAAGCTAGATGTTCTGCCATAGACCAATCAATCAATTTTCCTTCTTCGATAGATTTTAATCTTGCGTCAAATATCTTTTTTAAAGTTTTGTGAACACTAAAATCTGCAGGAATAGTTGATATTTTTTTGCCGATTTCAACTAACTTTTTCCTATCTACTCCACTAACACCTCTTTTGTCTTTTCCAAGACCTGGCTTAAATCTTGACCAAGCTCCATCAAACCATTTTAATTCTGATTTGTAATTTTTTGAAGACTCAAACTCTTGTTCTAAAAAACTTTTAAACTTTGTCTTTTCTTTAAGCAAATCTGTTTCTGTTGTTAGTCCTTCTTGACTTAATTTTTTTCCATAAATTGAAAGAGTGGTAGGGTGAGACCTAATTTTTTTATACATAATTGGTTGTGTAAATGAAGGCTCATCTCCTTCATTATGACCAAATCTTCGATAACAGACAATATCTATAACAACATCTCTGTTAAATTTTTGTCTATATTCCGTTGCAATCTTTGCACAATGAACTACCGCTTCTGGATCATCTCCATTAACATGAAAAATTGGTGCTTGGGCAATTTTAGCAACATCGGAAGGATATGGCGAAGATCTTGCAAACCTAGGAGCGGTTGTAAATCCTATTTGATTATTAACAATTATATGAATTGTTCCTCCAATATTGTGTCCTGGCAAACCTGACATAGCAAAACACTCTGCAACAATGCCTTGCCCTGCAAAAGCCGCGTCTCCGTGCATCAAAACTGGGATTACTTTTTTTCTATCTTTATCTTTGTGAAAAAATTGTTTAGCCCTAACCTGACCAAGCACAACTGGATTTACTGCTTCTAAATGAGATGGATTATCTGTTAAACTTATATGAACAGAGTTCCCATCAAACTCTCTATTTGAAGAAGCACCCAAATGATATTTAACGTCTCCTTCAAAATCTTTACTGGCACCTACTGATTTACCAAAAAATTCACTAAAGATAGCTTTGAATGGTTTTCCCATCACGTTTGCCAAAACATTAAGTCTTCCACGGTGAGGCATTCCAATTTTAATTTCTTTGGCTCCTAAATTTCCACCTCTTTTAATTATTTGTTCTAATGCAGGTATCAAAGATTCTCCTCCGTCTAAGCCAAATCTTTTTGTTCCAACAAATTTCACATGCAAATATTTTTCAAATCCTTCAGCCTGAATAATCTTATTTAAAATTGCTTTTTTTCCATTTGTGGTAAAAGTTATATCTTTTTCCGGGCCTTCAATTCTATCTCTAATCCAGGATTTCTCTGCAGGGTCTCCCATATGCATAAATTCATATCCAATTTTAGAGCTATATGTTTTTTTTAAAATTTTTAAAATTTGATTTAAATCTGCATATTCAAGACCAAGAACACCGTCTAGAAAAATTTTTCTGTTATAATCGCTCTTAGAGAATCCATAACTTTCTGGTTTTAATTCGGAATGTTCTTCTTGTTTTTGAATTGATAATGGATCTAAATTTGCAATTAAATGGCCTCTAATCCTAAAAGCCCTTATAAGCATAATAGCTCTGACTGAGTCTTTTGAAGCTTGTTTAATAGATTTTAGGTTTAACTCTATTGAGTTTTCTTCATCAGCTTTTTTATTTTTTTCTAACCTAGTTAACGGTTCTTTTATTTTTTTCTTTGGGCCCCAACTCGGACCTTTAAGATTATCATAAACAAGTTTTTCATCCTCACTTAAACCGTCAAAAAACTTTCTCCAGCCTAGAGGTAGGGAACTAGGATCTGAAATATAGTCTGCATAAAATTCATTAATAAATTCAGAATTATTTCCCGCTAAAAAGGATGTTTTTTTAAATATTGTGTTATTGTTAGAAGATGACATTAAAAATTTATTCTAACATAAATTAATAAAAATCAACCATTAAGTTTTTGATAAAGTGTTCTACCTATATCAGCTGGCGATTTTGATATAGTGATATTAGCTGATTTCATTATTTCAATTTTATTTTCAGCACCTCCCTTCCCTCCTGAGATAATAGCTCCGGCATGCCCCATTCTTCGCCCTGGAGGGGCAGTTAATCCTGCGATAAAGCCTACCATTGGTTTTTTTATTTTTTCTTTCTTTAAAAATTCCGCTGCCTCTTCCTCAGCTGATCCACCTATTTCTCCAATCATAACTATAGATTTGGTGTCGTTATCTTTTAAAAAAAGTTCCAAGCAATCAATAAAATTAGTACCATTAATGGGGTCGCCTCCAATACCAATACATGTCGATTGTCCCATGCCATTTGCCGTAGTTTGAGCTACCGCTTCATAAGTTAAAGTTCCTGATCTTGACACAATGCCAACAGTTCCTTTTTTATGAATATTTCCTGGCATGATACCAATTTTACATTCTTCTGGAGTAATGATTCCTGGACAGTTGGGTCCGATCAACCTTGAAGAACTCTTGCTTAAAGCTTTTTTAACTTTAAGCATATCCAAAACTGGTATGCCTTCTGTGATACAAACAATTAATTCTATTTTGGACTCTATTGCCTCAATTATTGCAGCGGCAGCAAATTTTGGAGGTACATAAATCATAGTCGCATTAGCATCAGTTTTTTTTTTTGCTTCTTCAACTGTATTAAATACCGGCAGGCCTAAATGGTTTTGACCTCCTTTTTTTGGAGTGACACCTCCAACTAAATTTGTTCCATATTTAATTGCTTGTTCTGAATGAAAGGTGCCGTGTGTTCCGGTAAAACCTTGACATATCACTTTTGTTTTTTTGTTTACTAAAACTGACATTTATTTTATTGCCTCAACAATTTTCTTTGCTGCATCGTTTAAATCTGATGCAGATAATATTTTTAAATTAGAATCATCTAATATTTTTTTTCCTTCTTTAAAATTTGTACCAGCTAATCTAACAACTAAAGGAACTGACAAATTAATTTCTTTAGCAGCATCGACAACACCTTTTGCAAGGACATCGCATCTCATTATTCCTCCAAAAATATTTATTAAAATACCTTTTACATTTTTGTCAGATAAAATTAATTTAAAGGCTGCAGATACTTTTTCTTTACTAGCTCCACCACCTACGTCTAAAAAATTAGCTGGCTCTTTTCCATAAAGTTTAATTATATCCATGGTTGCCATCGCCAAACCAGCTCCATTCACCATGCAGCCAATTGAACCATTTAGTTTAATATACGCAAGGTCATATTTACTTGCTTCAATCTCTGTTGGATCTTCTTCGTTTAAATCTCTTAAATCTAATATTTCTGGTCTACGAAAAATTGCATTATCATCAAAATTCATTTTTGCATCAAGACAAATTAATTCATTAGATTTAGTTATTATCAAAGGATTTATTTCTATTAGGCTTGCATCTTTTTTTATTATTATCTCATAAAGTGATCTTATAAGTTTTGAAGCTGTATATTTTTGTTTGTTATTAAATTCAAAAATTGAAATGATTTTATTAATTTCATCTTCACTCGGCCCATCATTCTTAAAATCTATTTTATTTGTAATTATTTTATTTGGTGTTTCGGAAGCAACTTTTTCAATATCCATACCGCCCTCGGTACTGCTAATAAAAGCTATTTTGGAGGTCTCCCTATCAATTAAACAAGATAAGTAAAATTCTTTGGAAATATTGGAGGCTTCTTCTATGTATAGTCTTTTTACTTCTTTGCCTTCTGGACCAGTTTGATGAGTCACAAGAACTTTTCCCATCATTTTTTTTGCTTCAGACTGAAGTTGTTCTAAATCTTTTACTAGTTTTACACCTCCTGCTTTTCCTCTGCCCCCCGCGTGTATTTGGGCTTTCAATACAAATTCCTTTGATTTTAGTGTTTTTATTTTTTCTTCAATATCTTTTATAGATGTAATTACCACACCATTTGGTACTGGAGCTCCAAACTCTTTTAAAATTTTTTTTGCTTGATGTTCGTGAATATTCATTAGGTTTATTTAATGCAACTTTTAATATCATGTTTTATTAGAAAATCATTAATTTCTTTTGTTTTTCTGCAGTTTTTTGTAAAAATTTCCTCAAAAATATCAGCTTTATTATCGTTGCCTGAATAAAGTGTTTCAATTTTTTTTAAAATTATTAAATTTTCGACAAATTTTTTGTAAATTTCATAATAAGGGTTGTCTCTATCTGGATTGCTGGCATCTAACAATGATGGCCAACGACTAGGGTTGTTTAGATTTTCCTCCAACGTAGCAGAAAAAAATAAATATCCAGATAACAACATTTTTCTAGATTTATCGTTTTCAATCTCTTTCATGCTTTCTTTGATTAATGCGATCTCTGTTGCTGGTTCCTTGTGGTAATCGTAAGTAATCCATTGCAATCCTTTCAAGCTAGGATGTAATGACTTTGCATCTACCTTTTTTTTAAGGTCTAGGTTTTCTAAATTTAACATTTTACGTTCTTCGTTAAACCTAAGATGATATTTTAAAGTAAGAAGAAAAGTTAAAGAAATCAAAAAAATGACTGCTAAATTTCGATATTTGAAAGAATTTGGAATATTTATTTGTACTACACAGGCTAACATAGGTATCAAAAAAAATATAAAAATAAAGTTTTTTGTGACTATTTGATGAAATATTAAAACTATAGTTAATAAAATCAAAATTATTGAATATAGAAATTTAAGATTTTTTCTAAATGATTTTTTAGAAGTTAATAAAATAATTAATAGTAAGCCCAAAAAAAAATAAATAAACTTAAACTGAAAAAATATTCCATTTAAAGTTATTTGATAATTTTCAATTCTTTCAGCAGCTATTGTTTTAGGAAACAAAATATACTGATAAATAAATTGTTGTAATTCTATTTTATTAAAATAAAAAAAAATAAATAAAAATAATAAACACATTATTGAGCTTATTAAAAAATATTTTATAAAGATTAAATTTTTAGAATTTTTTATATATATTAATATTGAAACTAATAAAACTAATAGAATATAAGATGATGGAGATTGTTTTGATAAAAAACCTAAAAAAAAACATACTGGTACTAATAGCCAAAATATTTTTTTTTCCTTTTTAATTGCTAATAAAAAAAAGAAAATTCCCATCAATGATAAAAAAGTAGAATAATGATCTGGGAATGGTGTTCCCATAGAAGGATTAGCTAAAATTGAAAAGCAAAAAGCATAGAATAGGCTGTATAAGCGATTTTGATCAAAATTTCTTATTGTATAAAAAAAAATTATCGTAATTAAAGAATTAATTAAAGAACCATTAATAATATAACTTTTCCAACTAACGCCAAAGATATAAAAAATTATAGCTTGAAAATAATCAATAAATGGTCCGCTAACAGTCCAATAATCTTTAAAGGGTACTGAGCCGTTTAGAATTCTGTATGCTGTATCATAATAAGCAAAAGTGTCTTGTGGTAGAACACCCATGCTTGAATAATAATAATTTATAAAAAATGAAAAAAAAACTAAAAGCGCATAATCAATATGAGGAAGGATATTTATTTTTTTAGTCATTTTTCCTTAAAAAAACTATATCTGAAATGTTGTGCTCATTCACCACCATTTCTCCTCTTTCAAAAGAGTATTCTGATATATTTTCTTTTAAATATCTAATATCTTTCTCTGAGATAAAATTTGAGTCAAAATTTATATTATCCTGCATGCATTTTAAAATTTTTAGTGGTGTTAGTTTTTCATGAGTAGGATTTAAATTTTTAAATACATCAAATTGATTAATGTCCTCTATTACATAATATCCTCCAGGGCTTAATTTTTTAAATAAAATAGGTAATGTAATCAAAATATCTCTGAGATTGTGACTTGCGTCATCAATTATTATATCAAAATCTTTATTTATATAATTACTAAAATTTTCTAAAATTTTTTTGGATGAAACATCTATATAAATTTCTTCTATCCTTTTTGAATGAAATTTCATTTGAAAAGGATTTATATTTGCTCCAACTAAAAGTGCATTTTGGAAAAAATAATAGAAAGCCGCTATTCCTTTGCCTTCGTGTGATCCTAACTCTAAAATTCTTAATTTTTTATATTTATATGAGCTGAAGTATTTTTCATAAAAAATTGTATAATTGTGTGATTTTAATACTTTGTTATCATTTGTTTTGAGTGCTAATCCTTTATCACTGTTGAAAATTTTAAATAATTTACCCAATGGTAAATTGTGATTATCTATTTTGTTATCTAAATTAGTTATAAAACCAATTTTCTTCTTAATTAAATTTATTAGTAATTTATAAAATAAGTTAAAAATTTTTCTAAAAAAAGAAAAATATTTTTTTTTTTTCAATTTCGCGAATTAATATATTTGTATATGAAAACACAAAATGTTTTTTTATCATTAACTAATGCGGCTTATAAAGAGCTGTCTATTTTTTTTGCTGCCTCAAATAAATTTTTAACCGATTGAATTGACTTCTCAAAATCTTTTTTTTCAGTTTCACTTAAATCGATTTCGATTATTTTTTCTACTCCACGAGATCCAATTATAACTGGCACTCCAGCATAAATATCTTTAAAGCCATACTCTCCATTTAGATATGCTGCGCATGGAATTTGTTTTTTTAAATCTCTTAGATAGCATTCTGCCATTTCTATACCCGATGCAGCAGGTGCATAGAATGCAGATCCTTTCTCTAAATATTTTACAATTTCAGCTCCACCTTTTTTTGTTCTATCAACTATTTGATCCAACCTTTCTTTGGATAGTTTACCTTCTTTCACAAGATCATTAATTTTTTTCCCTTCTATCTCTGTAGATTCCAGCATAGCAACCATGCTATCTCCATGTCCGCCTAAAACAAAAGATTTAATTTTTGTTACCGGAACTTTTAGCTCTTGTGATAGAAAATATATAAATCTGGACGAATCTAATATTCCTGCCATTCCTACAATTTTATTTTTTGGTAAGCCTGAATACTTTTGTAAAGCCATTACAATTACATCTAAAGGATTTGTTATACATATTACAAAAGCATTTGGAGAGGACGATTTAATTCCTTGAGCCACTTCTTTAATAATCTTAAGATTAATTCCTAATAAATCATCCCTTGTCATGCCTGGTTTTCTTGGGACCCCTGCCGTAATAATTATTACATCAGAGTTTTTTGTATCATCATAATTATCTGTCCCAGATAGACTTACATTAAAACCTGAAACTGGTGATGATTGTGCTATATCTAAAGCCTTACCTTTGGCTATACCAGCGGCTACATCAAACAAAACAACGTCGGCCAATCCTTTTAAAGCTATTAAATGAGCTAGAGTTCCTCCGATTTGGCCAGCTCCTATTAAAGTAATTTTTTTTTTCATTATATCCTTTTTTATTATTTCATAGTTGGCATTACAAACTCTGGGTCAGATCTTGGGCCTGATGGCCATTTTGAAGTGACAGTTTTTAGTTTTGTATAGAATCTTACGCCTTCTGGGCCGTGCATGTGCTGATCACCAAATAATGATCTTTTCCAACCACCAAAGCTATGGAAAGCCATTGGAACTGGAATAGGTATATTAATTCCAACCATTCCGATTTTAGCTTTGCTTGAAAAAGTTCTTCCTGAATCTCCATCTCTAGTAAATATACTTACACCATTTCCAAATTCATGGTCGTTAACTAATTGTAGTGCTTCATCAAAATCTTTGGCTCTTATAACGGATAAAACCGGACCAAAAATTTCTTCTTTGTAAATTCTCATATCTTTTGTGACTTTATCAAATAGACATCCGCCAATATAATACCCGTTTTCATAACCTTGTAATTTAAAATTTCTACCGTCAACAATTAGCTTTGCTCCTTCTTTTTCACCAATGTCTACGTAACTTTTTACTTTGGCTAAATGTTCTTTTGTTACTAATGGACCCATCTCTGACTGTTTATCCATACCTGGTCCTACTTTAAGAGCCTCTACTTTTTTTGCCAATGAAGTTACTAATTTATCTCCGATATCTCCTACTGCCACGGCGACTGATTGGGCCATACATCTTTCGCCAGCTGAGCCGTATGCTGCGCCCATTAAACCATTAACAGCTTGATCAAGATCACAATCTGGCATGACAACACAATGATTTTTTGCACCACCTAGTGCTTGAACTCTTTTTTCATTCTTAGCACAATTTTCATAAATATATTTTGCAATTGGAGTTGAGCCTACAAAGCTCATTGCCACTACATCCTTGTTATTTATTAAAGCGTCGACGGCTTCTTTATCCCCATTCACAACGTTAAAAACTCCATCTGGCAATCCAGCTTCTTTTAAAAGTTCAGCTAATCTCATTGAACAAGATGGATCTTTTTCTGATGGTTTAAGTACAAATGTATTCCCACAAGCAATTGCCATCGGGAACATCCACATTGGAACCATGGCTGGAAAGTTAAAAGGAGTTATCCCTGCGCAAACGCCCAAAGGTTGACGAATAGACCAGCTATCAATGTTAGAGCCCACATTTTCTGTAAACTCACCTTTTAACATTTGAGGAATACCACAAGCATACTCAACCACTTCTAAACCTCTTGTTAGTGATCCTCTTGCGTCTTCATATACTTTTCCATGTTCTGCTACTATAATTTTTGTTAGTTCATCTGAATTTTTTTCTATTATTTCTTTAAATTTAAACATTACTCTCGCTCTTTGAAGAGGGGGTTTATTAGACCAAGACAAAAAAGCTTTTTTAGCACTTGCTACTGCAGTATTCATGTCTTTCGTGCTAGCAAGTTTTACATTTGCACTTTGTTCACCTGTTGCAGGATTAAAAACTTTACTAGTTCTTTTTGAGTCTCCGCTGAAAGATGTGCCGTCGATGAAATGTTCAATAGTTTTCATGAAGATATTGAATAAATAAGCTTTTAACTTGTTGCAAGCATTTTCTTAATAGAACCAATAGCTTTTGCTGGATTTAATCCTTTTGGACAAGAATTAGTACAATTCATTATGGTGTGACACCTATATAATTTTAATTCATCTGCAACTTTTTTTAATCTCTCTTTTTGATCTCCATCTCTACTGTCTTTTATCCATCGATAGGCTTGCAATAAAACTGCTGGCCCTAAATATTTCTCTCCATTCCACCAATAACTTGGGCACGATGTTGAACAACATGCACAAAGTATACACTCATAATATCCATCTAATTTTTCTCTATCTTTTTGAGACTGTCGTAATTCTTGTTTTTCTGTTCCAGTTTGTTCTGTCATTAACCATGGCTTAATTGATTCATATTGTTTGTAAAGAGTTGTTAAATCTCCAATTAAGTCTTTGATTACTTTTAAATGAGGTAGAGGATAAATATTTAAATCACCATTAATATCTGTATGAGATTTTATGCATGCTAAAGTGTTTACGCCGTCAATGTTCATTGCACATGACCCACAAACCCCATGTGCACATGATCTTCTAAATGTAAGCGATGGGTCGATCTCATTTTTTATTTTAAACAAAATATCCAGCACTTTTGGGCCACAAGTATCCATATCAACCTCAAATGTATCAACTCTTGGGTTTTGACCTGTAGATGGATCCCACCTATAAACA